>OHQH01001300.1_pt1 | contig 11124 bp, 10 predicted proteins | sample 1577891 | NCBI WGS metagenome assembly OHQH01 (sample SAMEA3879601, study PRJEB24766) | human gut metagenome | biome: human-associated habitat; feature: feces | place: USA | collected 1985/1987
CCATCGTGAAGCAGGTGCGCTCCCAGTCGCACGAGGCGCCCAGCTTGCGCAGCTGCCTGAGGATCATGCCGCCGTATTTTTCCTTCCACTCCCAGGCGTATTCGAGGAATTCCTCGCGCGTGAGCGACGACTTCTCGATGCCCTTTTCATGCAGCATCGCCACGACTTTCGCCTCCGTGGCGATCGACGCGTGATCCATGCCAGGCACCCAGCAGGCGTTTTTGCCCGACATGCGGGCACGGCGGATCAGCACGTCCTGCAACGTGTTGTTGAGCATGTGCCCCATGTGGAGCATACCGGTCACGTTGGGCGGCGGGATGACGATCGTATAGGGTTCGCGTCCGTCGGGTTCCGAATGGAACAGCCGGTTGTCGATCCAGTAGTCGTACCATTTCTGTTCGATCTCCTGCGGCGAATATTTATCAGCGATTTGCATAAAGGAAAGGTGTGAATGTTTTGCTTCGTTATTTGGCCTGCAAAGTTATTAACATTCTGTCAAAGATAAAATAAATATCTATAAAAAATCGTTACCTTTGCACCATTATATATTTGTATCTGTAAACTATGAGTAAAAAAGATAAGATAATCGAAACCATCGAAGTCGAAGATGCGAGCCTGCTTCCCGAGCTGCTCGACGGCAAACACCACGTGATTCCGATCGTGACCGGCGGCGACGAGGTTGCCGAGGAGGTCGAAGTGCCGGAGATCATCCCGATCCTTACGCTGCGCAGTTCGGTGCTCTTCCCCGGTGCGATCACCCCGATCACCGTGGGACGCGACAAGAGCATCAGCCTCGTACGTGCCGTGAATGCCGAAGGCGGCATCCTGGGCGCCGTGTTGCAGCGCGAGAGCGACGTCGAAGACCCCGCGCCGGACGACATGTACAAGGTCGGCACCGCAGCGCGCATCATCAAAATCCTCGAAATGCCCAACGGGAACCTCACGGTGATCCTGAACGGCCTGGAGAAGATCGAAATACGCGAATACATAACGACCGAGCCCTATTTCCGGGCCCGGGTGACCGCCCTGCGCGATACGACGCCCGACCTGAAGAGCATCGAGTTCGAGGCCCTCGTGGATTCGATCCGCGACGTGGCGCTCAACATCATCAACGTTTCGCCGTCGATGCCCAAGGAGGCGGCCTTCGCCATCAAGAACATCGACTCCAAGCGCGGCATCATCAATTTCATCTGCTCGAACATGGAGCTTACGGACGAAGACCGCCAGTCGTTGCTGGAGGCCCCCGGCCTGCTGGCCCGAGCCCGCAAGCTGCTCGAAATACTGATCCGCGAACAGCAGCTGGCCGAGCTGAAGAACCAGATACAGGAGCGCGTGAAGCAGGAGATCGACAAGCAGCAGCGCGACTATTACCTGCAGCAGCAGATGCGTACGATCCAGGACGAACTGGGCGACGGCGCCGATGCCGACATCGAGAAGATGCGCGAGGAGGCCAAGAAGAAGAACTGGCCCAAGGAGGTCGGCGAAACCTTCGAGAAAGAGTTGCAGAAGGTCGAGCGGCTGAATCCCGCCGTGGCCGAATATTCGGTGCAGATGACCTACCTGCAACTGCTGCTGGAACTCCCGTGGAACGAGGTAACCAAGGACAATCTCGATCTGAATTGCGCGCGCGAGCAGCTCGACCGCGACCATTTCGGGCTGGAGGAGGTCAAGGAGCGTATCCTCGAACACCTGGCCGTCATCAAGCTCAAGGGCGACCTCAAATCCCCGATACTCTGCCTTTACGGCCCTCCGGGTGTGGGTAAGACCTCGCTGGGCAAGTCGGTGGCGGCGGCGCTGGGCCGCAAGTTCGGGCGTATCTCGCTCGGCGGCCTGCACGACGAGTCGGAAATCCGCGGGCATCGCCGCACCTACATCGGCGCCATGCCGGGACGGATCATCCAGACCATCAAGCGCTGCGGTTCGTCCAACCCGGTCATCATCCTCGACGAGGTGGACAAGGTGACCGTTTCGAACCACGGCGACCCGTCGAGCGCGCTGCTCGAGGTGCTCGACCCGGAGCAGAACACCACCTTCCACGATAACTACATCGACATGGAGTACGACCTGTCGAAAGTGCTGTTCATCGCCACGGCCAACAATATCGCCAACATCGCACCGGCGCTGCGCGACCGCATGGAGATGATCAATATCCCCGGCTACCTGATCGAGGAGAAGGTGCGCATTGCCCTCGACCACCTGCTGCCCAAGCAGCGCGAGGCGCACGGCATCAAGGAGCAGGAGCTCACGATGGCCCCCGAGGTAGTCGAAGGCATCATCGCCGGCTATACCCGCGAGTCGGGTGTCCGCTCGCTCGACAAGTTGCTGGCCAAGATCGCCCGCGCCCGTGCCAAGCAGATCGCCTTCGACGAGGTGTTTGCCCCGGAGGTTTCGGCCCGGGAGGTCGAAAAGATCCTCGGCATGCCCAAGTTCCTCAAGGAGGAGTACGAGGTGGGCGGCATGACAGGCGTTGTGACGGGCCTGGCCTGGACGGAGGTCGGCGGCGACATCCTCTACATCGAGTCGGTGCTGACGCCCGGCAAGGGCAAGGTCAGCCTTACGGGTAACCTGGGCGATGTGATGAAGGAGTCCGCTACGATCGCCCACGAGTGGGTGATGGCGCACAGCAAGGAGCTGGGCATTGACCCCGCACTGTTCGAGAAGAACGACATCAACATCCATGTCCCCGAGGGTGCGATCCCGAAGGACGGCCCTTCGGCCGGCATTACGATGGTGACCTCGATCGTTTCGACCTACACGGGGCGGAAAGTCCGGGATCGCATCGCCATGACGGGCGAGACGACGCTCCGCGGCCGTGTGATGCCGGTGGGCGGCGTCAAGGAGAAGATTCTGGCGGCCAAACGCGCCGGGATCAACGAGCTGATCCTCTCGGAGGAGAACCGCAAGGACATCGCCGAGATCAAGCCCGAATACATCGACGGACTGACCTTCCATTACGTGAAGACCAACGACGAAGTGCTGAAACAGGCGCTCATATAGCGGCCCGAAAGAAGTAAAAGGTGGAAAGTTTTGTTTTTCACCTTTTACTTTTTTAATTTTATGGATCAATTCCTCTGCCGATGAAATTTATCGCAATCATACCGGCGCGGTATGCGTCGACCCGCTTCCCGGCCAAACCGTTGGCCGTGCTGGGCGGGAAACCCGTTATCCGGCGGGTCTACGAGCAGGTGGCGGGCGTACTGGACGATGCCGTGGTCGCCACGGACGACGAGCGGATTTACGATGCCGTAGTGGCGTTCGGCGGCAAGGCCGAGATGACCTCGGCAGACCATAAGAGCGGCACGGATCGCTGCTGGGAAGCCTACCTCAGGCAGGGAAAGCCCTACGACGTGGTCGTCAACGTGCAGGGCGACGAGCCTTTCATCCGGGCGTCGCAGCTCGAAGCCGTGAAGCGCTGCTTCGACGATCCCGCGACGGACATCGCCACGCTCGTGAAACCCTTTGCCGAAGCGGACGGCCTGGCCGCGCTGGAAAACCCCAATTCGCCGAAGGTGGTGCTCGATGCGCAGTCGCGGGCCATCTATTTTTCGCGTTCGGTCATCCCTTACCTGCGCGGCGTCGAACGCTCGCAGTGGCTTGCGCACCATACGTTCTACAAGCACCTCGGCCTCTATGCCTTCCGCACGGAGGTGCTGTGTGCCGTCACGGCGCTGCCGCAGTCCACGCTCGAAAAGGCCGAGTCGCTCGAGCAGCTCCGCTGGCTTGAAAACGGCTACAGGATCGGCGTGGGCATCACCGACGTCGAGACCATCGGCATCGACACGCCCCAAGACCTCGCACGTGCCGAGGAGTTTTTGTCACACCATCCGGAATTTATAAAATGACAGCTATGAAATTCATCGCCGGCCCCTGCGTCATCGAATCCGCCGAGTTGCTCGACACCGTGGCCGAACGCCTCGTGGCGATCAACAAGGCCCTCGGGACGGATATTATCTTCAAGGCCTCGTTCGACAAGGCCAACCGCACCTCGATCTCCTCGTTCCGCGGCCCCGGACTCGAACAGGGGTTGCGTATGCTCGCCGACGTGCGGGCGAAGTGGGGGCTGCGCCTGCTGACCGACATCCACGAGGCGTGGCAGGCCGCACCCGTGGGCGAGGTCGTCGACGTGATCCAGATCCCGGCCTTCCTCTGCCGGCAGACCGACCTGCTCACCGCCGCGGCCAGGACGGGCAAGACCGTGAATATCAAAAAGGCGCAGTTCCTTTCGGGGTTGGACATGCAGTACCCCTATGAGAAGGCGCGCGATGCGGGGGCTTCGGAAATATGGCTCACCGAACGCGGCAATATCTACGGTTACAACAATCTGGTGGTCGATTTCCGCAATATCCCCGACATGCTGCGCATCGCGCAGACCGTGGTGATGGATTGTACCCATTCGGTGCAGCGTCCCGGCGGTGCGGGCGGTACGACGGGAGGCAACCGCGAGTTCGTGCCGGCCATGGCCCGGGCGGCCCGGGCGTTCGGTGCCAACGGCTTCTTCTTCGAAGTGCACCCCTGCCCCGACTGCGCCAGGAGCGACGGCCCCAACATGTTGCAACTCGACGATCTGGAGAATCTCATTAAAACCTTGCTATAATGACCGATACCACCAAAGCGCAGATCCTCGACCTGGCCCGCAAGGCCATCAATACCGAGATGCTGGCGCTCAAGCACATGAAGGAGACCTTGGGTGACAATTTCGCCGATGCCGTGGAGCTGATCCTCGCATGCAGCGGCAAATGCATCGTCACCGGCATGGGCAAGTCGGGGCTCGTCGGGCGCAAGATCGCCGCGACGCTGGCCTCGACCGGAACCCCGAGTTTCTTCCTGCATCCCGGCGAGGCCTTCCACGGCGATCTGGGGATGATCTCGAAGGACGACGTCGTGCTGGCGCTCTCCTATTCGGGCGAGACCGACGAAATCCTGAAGATCGTGCCTTTCATCCACTCCAACGGCAACAAGCTGGTGTCGATGACGGGCAACCCCGAATCGGCGCTGGCGAAGAATTCCGATATCCATCTCGACGTGAGCGTCGAAGAGGAAGCCTGCATCCTGCACCTCGCGCCGACGACCTCGACCACGGCGCAGATCGCCATGGGCGATGCGCTGGCCGTGTCGCTCATGCAGATGCGGGGCTTTACGAGCGTCGATTTCGCACGCCTGCATCCGGGCGGCAGCCTCGGGCGGCGCCTGCTGATGACCGTGGGCAACGTGATGCGTTCGCACGACCTCCCGGTCGTGGCGCCCGACTGCTCGGCGACGGATATGATCCACGCCATCAGCAAGGGCGGGCTGGGGCTCATCATCATCTGCGACGGCGAGAGGATCGAGGGCATCGTGACCGACGGCGACGTGCGCCGTGCGATGGAGCGCCGCCGCGCCGAGTTTTTCAATATCAAGGCCGCCGATATCGCCACGCCCAACCCGAAAACCATCTCCGCGGATAAGAAACTGATCGAGGCCGAGAAGATGATGACCCGTAACAAGGTCACGTCGCTGCTCGTCACCGACGATGCAGGGAAGTTGCAGGGCGTGATCCAGATTTACGACATCAAGTTATAGGGCTTTCGCAACTGCGTCACGCCGCATAGACGGGGACGGTCTGTTCGGAACGGAGCGCCTGCCGTGAAAACAAAGGGGACGGTACCATGCGGTACCGTCCCCGCGTGTCTTGTCTGCCGGTATGTCTCCGCGGTCAGTCCCCCTCTTCGAGCTGGAAAACCTGTTCGACGGGTTTGCCGAAGATCCGGGCGATCTTCAGTGCCAGTACCGTCGAGGGGACGAAGCGCCCGGCCTCGATGGCGTTTACGGTCTGGCGGCTTACGCCGATGGCATCGGCCAACTGCTGCTGGGTCATGCGCACTTCGGCGCGTTCGACCCGGATCCTATTCTTCATCTGCGACCGCGTGTTTCAGGCGCCACAGTTTCCAGCGGAATACCGCGAGGAATATCAGCAGCATGGTGAGCAGGTTGTAGATCATGACGTAGAGGAAACTGAGGTCGTAGGTGCATAGCGCCGTGGCGATAAGCAGGGCATAGTTGACGTAAAGTGCCGTCAGCAGGGCGTTCAGCCGTATGCGGGAGATCATTTCATCCTCGATCCGTTCGCGGGAGCAGGCTACGAATATCCCGCCGATGCAGATGCCCACCAGAGCGATGTTGTTCAGCGCGCGGCCTGTCGTAGTCGAGCAGAGCGTTTCGTAGCAGGCCGTTCCTTGGGCCGGCATCAGATAGGTCGGGTAGCCGTTGAAGCCGTCGATGAGCATCAGTACGCCCAACAGCAACGTCGGGATCAGGATGACCCAGCCGATTTTCTTAAAACTGTGGGGAAGTAGTAATTCCTTTGTCATAACGTGGTTGTTTAAAGGTTTGAGACAGGACAAATGTAAAGTATATTTTACATTTTAGCAAATAAACACGACAAAATTTTTGCGGCATAAAAATTAGAGGGTCTTTTAGACCCTCTAAAAATTTTGTTCGGCGGTATGATTTACCGGGGCGGAATTGCGCAGGGCGGCTCCGTACGTATCCCGAATTCCCGGGCACGCACACCCTGAACCCCGGGAATCGGGTATGGGATGGAGGCTGCATGCGGAATTCCGGATACGGAGGCGTAATCCGGAAGTCGAAATCCAAGATTTGGAATCCCGGAGTCGTAACACGGCTCGGGGAACCCCTGCACCCCTGGTGCTTCTCCTTTCCGGAATCAGTTGCGGATGTGGTGCGGCATCTCGGCGGGAATCTCCATCGAGATTTCTGCCAGTCCGCCCACGACGCCGTCCACGCGCCAGGGTGTCTGGTAGATCATTTTGCGGACGCCGTTTTTCTCGATCGTATAGACATTCGAACCGCCCTCGGCCGTCAGGCGGCGGATGATTTCGCGCGACCGCTCGCCGTGGCAGTCGAAGAGGTTTTTGCCGACCATGTCGCCGTGCCGTGCGAAGGTCGTGCGCGCCTTGTCGTTCATGTAGAGGATCGTGCCCCCGGTGTCGCATACCGTAACCGCGCAGTCCATGCCGTCGGCCCAGGGGTAGGGATTTTCTGTCGTCATATTGCCGTAGGTTTATCGTCGGGGAAAGCCTCCCTTTTCAACGGGAGGTTCGGAGTGATTATGGGCATTGTAGCGAAGATACGGCGCTAAACCCCGGTTTACTGTTGTATCTTCACCAATTGTTCGCGGTAGGCGTTCAAGATGCGCGATTTGGAAATGAAGCCCAGGTAGCGGTTTTGTTTGTCGACCACGGGCAGCATCCAGGTATGCTTGTCCTCGAATTTCTCCATGACACCCTGTATCGACTCGTGTTCGAGGATTTTGTCCGGGGGCTGGATCATGTAGTCGGAGATCGGGTGCCCGTATTTTTCGTGTTTGAACATGTCCTCGCGCAGGTCGTCCAGCTGGACGACGCCCAGCAGGTGTCCGAAGTTGTCGATCACGGGGAAGATGTTGCGGCGTGCCGTCGAGATGATGTGCACGATGTCGCCCAGTGTGAAATTCTCCTTGATGCGCAGGAAATCGGTCTCCATCAGATCGTCGAGCTTCAGGAAGACGAATACCGACTGGTCTTTGTCGTGCGTGAGCAGTTCGCCCCGCTGGCGCAGTTGCTTGGTGTAGATCGAGTCGGGGTCGAGGTAGTAGTCCACGGCGAACGAGATGCAGGCCGTGATCATCAGCGGGATGAACAGCCCGTAGCCGTTCGAAAGCTCCGCGATGAGGAAGATCGAGGTCAGCGGCGCCTTCATCACGCCCGACATCACGCCGGCCATGCCCACCAGCGTGAACGAGACGACCGAGACGTCCCAGTCGAAAAATGCATTGCACAGCAGGGCGATCGAAGCCCCCGTGAACGCCCCCACGAACAGCGACGGCGCGAAGGTTCCGCCCACGCCGCCTGCGGCGTTGGTCGAGGCCATGGCAATGACCTTGAAGAACATCGTGGCGATGACGAAGAGGATGACCACCCAATCGATCTCCCGGAACCGGTAGAAGAGCGAATTGTCGAACAACTCCTGTGCGCGGCCGTGCATCAGCGACATGAACCCTTCGTAGCCCTCGCCGTAGAGCGGCGGGAAGATGAAGATCAGGATGCCCAGCACGGCGCCGCCGACGAGCCATTTCTTATATTGGCTGTCGATCTTACGGAAGAAGTTGCCCACGCGCAGGTTGGTCGAGGTGAAATACCAGGACATCAGCCCGCAGCATACGCCTAGCAGGATGAAAAGCGGTATCTGCCACAGCTCGAAGGCGTCCTGCGGCTGGAGCGTCACGGCCAGTATGGGGTCGAAGCCGCGCAGCATGAAGGCCATCGTCGTGGCCGTGATCGAGGCGATCAGCAGCGGGATCACCGACCCGGCCGTGATGTCGAGCATCAGGATCTCCAGCACGAAGACCACGCCCGTGATCGGAGCCTTGAAGATGGCCGCCAGCGCCGCACCGGCACCGCAGCAGAGCAGCAGCGTGGTGTGTTTGTAATTGAGGCGCGCCAGCCGCCCGACGTTCGAGCCGATAGCCGCGCCTGTCAGTACGATCGGTGCCTCGGGGCCCACCGAACCGCCGAACCCGATGGTCGTGGCGCCGCCTACGATCGACGTCCAGCAATTGTGCCCCGGGATGCGTGAATTGCGGCTCGACATGGCATAGAGCACGCGTGTTACGCCCTCCGAAATATTGTCGCGCACGATGTATTTTACGAACAGCGTGGCGAGTATGATGCCGATGGCGGGGTAGATCAGGAACAGGACATGCGCACTGTCCACCGGGAACCAGCGTATCAGTCCGCTCTTGATGCCGTGCAGCAGTATTTCGAACAGGTAGGTGCCCAGTCCGGCGAGTATACCGACCACGACAGCCAGCATCATCATGATCTGGCTGTTGCTCAACCGCCGGGTCAGGCGGAGGAACTCGCGGTAGATATGCTCGGTGCGTAACTGCATCCTATTGTTTGCGAGCGAAATGCTCGGCTTGTTCGGCGATGAGCCGTTTGTCGTCGAAATAGTTGATTTTCATGGCGCGCTTCACGTCGTCGAGTGTCTGCGAGGCCATTTGCCGGGCTGCCTCCGAACCGGTGCGGAGAATCTCGTAGACCTCTTCGATGCGGCCTTCGTAGTATTTGCGGCGTTCGCGGAACGGCTCCAGCGTCTCGTTGAGTACGGCGATCAGGAATTTCTTGACCTTCACGTCGCCCAGGCCGCCGCGGCGGTAATGCGCCTTCAGCTCGTCCAGCGACGGGTAGTCGGGCAGATATTTCGGGAAATGCTCGGGGCGGCTGAAGGCATCGAGGTAGGTGAACACCGTGTTGCCCTCCACCTTGCCCGGGTCTTCGACGCGCAGGTGGTCGGGATCGGTATACATTCCCATGACTTTCTTCTTCACCTCGTCGGCGTTGTCCGAGAGGTAGATGCAGTTGCAGAGCGATTTCGACATCTTGGCCTTGCCGTCGGTGCCCGGCAGACGCATGCAGACCGCATTCTCCGGCAGCAGGATCTCGGGCTCGACGAGTGCCGGGCCGTATACCGTGTTGAACTTGTGGACGATCTCGCGGGTCTGTTCGATCATCGGCTCCTGGTCTTCGCCCGCAGGGACGGTCGTGGCCTTGAATGCCGTGATGTCGGCCGCCTGGCTGATGGGGTAGGTGAAGAAGCCCACGGGGATGCCCTGCTTCTGCTGCGTGTCGCCCTCGGCGGCGCCTTCGGCGAAGCCCCGCAGCTGAATCTCGGCCTTCACGGTCGGGTTGCGTTGTAGGCGCTGTACGGTGACCAGGTTCATATAGTAGAACGAGAGCTCGCAGAGCTCCGGGATCTGCGACTGGATGAAAAGGGTAGACCTTTTCGGATCGAGGCCGACCGAAAGGTAGTCGAGCGCCACTTCAATGATGTTCTGGCGCACTTTCTCGGGGTTGTCGGCGTTGTCCGTCAGGGCCTGCGCGTCGGCTATCATGATGAATATGCGTTCGAATTCGCCCGATTCCTGCAGTTCGACGCGGCGGCGCAGGGAACCGACGTAGTGTCCCAAGTGGAGCCGGCCCGTAGGACGGTCGCCGGTAAGAATGATCTTTCCCATAAAACTTTATATATATTTTGTGGACAAACTTACGAAAAACCGCGCGGGTGACCTAATAAAGTTGTCTGTTATAGATTTATTTTATATTTTTGTGTATTGAAATAATCGGCTGCTATGACTATAATTCAACTTGAATACCTCCTGGCGGTGGCGAACTGCGGTAGCTTTTCGCTGGCCGCAGAGCATTGTTTCGTGACCCAGCCGTCGCTGAGCATGCAGGTGAAGGCGCTCGAAGAGGAGCTGGGCGTCGTGCTGCTCGACCGTTCGAAGAAACCCGTGATCCCGACCGAGGCCGGCGAAGTGGTGCTGGATCGCGCCCGGGAAACGCTGCGGGCCTACAACAATATCCGCGAGTCGGTCGCCGAACTGAAGGGCGAAACTTCGGGTAAACTGCGTCTGGGCGTCATCCCGACCATCGCGCCCTACCTGCTGCACAAGTTCATCCCGGATTTCGTGCGTGATTACCCGAAGGTGGAACTGGAAATCTCGGAGATGGTCACTTCGGACATCGTCGAGGCGCTCAAGCGCGACCGGATCGACGCGGCGCTGGTCGCCAGCGGCACGTGTGGTGACGGCATTCTCGAACAGGAGCTTTTCAACGACCGGTTTTTCGCCTATGTTTCGCCCGAAAACCCGTTGTACGAACGGCAGAACATCCGCATCGAGGACATCGACCTGAAAGACCTGGTGATCCTGAGCGCCGGAAACTGTATGCGCGACCAGATCATCGAGCTGTGCCAGGCCAAGCGCGACATGCCGTCGCACTACTCCTTCGAGTCGGGGTCGCTCGATACGCTGATGCGCATCGTCGACTGCACGTCGTGCCTGACGATCATCCCCGAAATGGCCATCGAGTACATCCCCGCGGATCACCACGACCGGCTGAAGATGCTCGCCAAAGGTGCCACGTCGCGTAAGATCGCCGTGGCGGTACGCCGCACGTACGTCAAGAGTTCGATCATCAAGGCCCTGACCGATACGATTATGGCCAATGCCCCGGAGGTTGGGAACTGACGTGCTTTTCCGAAATGGACGCGTCCGGCGGTTTTTTCTGCCGGGCGCGTTTTGTT
>OHQH01001306.1_pt1 | contig 11048 bp, 10 predicted proteins | sample 1577891 | NCBI WGS metagenome assembly OHQH01 (sample SAMEA3879601, study PRJEB24766) | human gut metagenome | biome: human-associated habitat; feature: feces | place: USA | collected 1985/1987
CCGGGGTGGTAGATTTCGTCTACCGAGCCGGTCGCAAGCCCTATCTGGTTGCCGTATGAGCTGTATCCTGCCGCAGCTGTGGTTACGAGCTTTCTCTGCGGCAGCTTACCGGGCATGGTTTCGCTTACGGGCTTTAACGGGTCTGCCGCACCGGTAACACGCATTGCCTGATAAACATATCCTCTGCCCGACAGCGGGTCGCGGATAGCTCCGCCTATGCAGGTTGCCGCACCGCCGAACGGCTCGATTTCCGTCGGGTGGTTGTGTGTTTCGTTTTTAAATAAGAAGAGCCAATCTTCGTCTTCGCCGTCTACGTCAACCTTTATTTTTACGGTGCAGGCATTGATTTCATCCGACTCGTCAAGATTTTTGAGCTGACCCGTGTGTTTTAAATAACGTGCTCCGATAGTCGCTAAATCCATAAGGTTCTGCGGCTTTGTTCTGCCGAGTTCCTTGCGTATGGAAACATATCTGTCGTATGCCTTTTGTATGGTTTTGTCCTCTGTTTTTACGCCGTCTATCGTCGTGAGGAACGTAGTATGGCGGCAATGGTCCGACCAGTATGTATCAATCATTCTGATTTCCGTTATAGTCGGGTCGCGATGCTCGCCTTTGAAGTATTTGCGGCAAAATTCTATGTCCGCAAGATCCATTGCAAGAGCATATTTGTCTATAAATGCCTTGAGCTCATCTTCGTTAAGCTCCGTAAATCCCGTAAGAGTTACAACGCCTGTCGGAATGATGTAGTTGACATTCAGCGTTTCGGGCTTTTCAAGAGAAGCCTCACGGCTCTCTACGGGGTTTATTACATACTTTTTGATAGCCTCAAGCTGTGCCGGAGCAAGCTTGCCGAAGAGCATATATACTTTCGCGGTGCGAACAGTCGGCTTGTCGCCCTCCGAAACTATCTGAATACACTGAGCACAGGAGTCCGCCCTCTGGTCAAACTGACCCGGCAGATATTCAACTGCAAATACCGTGGCGTCGGTCTGAGGCAGGCGAGCGTAGGTGTTGTCAAGCTGCGGCTCTGAGAAAACGGTTTTTTCACAGCGCTCGAAAAGCTCTTCGCTGATGTTTTCCACATCGTATCTGTTGAAAATACGAAGTTCTTCAAGCGAGTCTATCATAAGCAGTGAGCGTATATCCGATAAAAGCGATGCAGCCTCGTCTGCAAATTGTTTTTTCTTTTCAACGTAAATTCTGTATACCATTTCGTCACTTCCTGTTTATTTTTTCAGTGCGGCAAGCGCACGCGCACCGATGTCTTTTCTGTAAAAGGCGTCCTTAAATTTAATCTGCTCGGTTGCTTTGTAAGCGGTAGAGAGAGCGGCATTAAGGTCTTTTCCCGTTGCCGTAACTCCGAGGACTCTGCCGCCGGAGGTCACGATTTTGCCATCCTTTTCGGCAGTGCCGGCATGGAATACCGTGACGTTTTCCGTGTTTTCGCTGTCGCCGAAGTCTATTTCATAGCCCTTGCCGTAAGACAGCGGATAACCGCCGGACGCGATAACCACGCATGCCGCACTTTCGTCCTTGAACTCAACATTTAAAAACGAGAGCGTTTCATCGTGAACCGCACGCATAATTGTGAGAAGGTCGGTTTTGAGAAGCGGCAAAACAACCTGCGTTTCGGGATCGCCGAAGCGGCAGTTGTATTCTATAACCTTAGGACCCTTTGGTGTCAGCATAAGCCCGAAATAAAGGCAGCCCTTAAAGGTCCTGTTTTCGTTGTTCATAGCCTTAACTGTGGGCAGGAATATCTTTTCGGCACATTCCTTTGCGATTTCGGCCGTGTAGTAGGGGTTCGGCGCAACCGTTCCCATTCCGCCTGTATTGAGTCCCTTGTCGCCGTCAAGAGCACGCTTGTGGTCCATGGACGAAACCATGGGAACTACGGTTTTTCCGTCGGTGAAAGAGAGAACGGAAACCTCGGGACCCGTTAAAAATTCCTCGATAACGACATTGTTGCCGCTGTCACCGAACTTTTTATCCTCCATTATTGTTTTTACGGCGTCCTCTGCCTGTTCCTCGGATTCGGCTATTATAACACCTTTTCCGAGGGCAAGACCGTCCGCCTTAATAACAGTCGGATATTCATTTTTTTCTTTTATGTAAGAGAGCGCTTCTTCGGGATCCGAAAAAACTTCATAGCCCGCTGTCGGGATACCGTATTTTTTCATAAGATTTTTTGAGAAAACCTTGCTCCCCTCGATTACGGCCGCTTTTTTAGACGGACCGAAGCACGGTATTCCCTTGCTTTCGAGAATATCCACCAATCCTAATACGAGCGGGTCATCAGGTGCCACTACGCAGAAATCAATGTTCATTTTAACGGCAAAATCCGTAATGCCGTCTAAATCCGTGGCACTTATGTTAACGCATTCCGCGTCTTTTGCAATGCCGCCGTTTCCGGGGCACGCAAAAATCTCGGTGACCTCCGGATTTTCCTTCAGCTTTTTAATTATGGCGTGTTCTCTTCCGCCCGCGCCGACTACAAGTATTTTCATTTTAGAAACCTCTTATTGTTTTATCAGTGATGGAAAAGACGTATTCCTGTGAATGCCATGGTAATGCCGTGCTTGTTGCAGCAGTCAATTACGATGTCGTCACGTATGGAGCCGCCCGGTTCAACTATATACGAAACACCGCTTCTTCTTGCACGCTCTATGTTGTCGTCAAACGGGAAAAACGCGTCCGAGCCGAGCGATACATCGTGAAACTGTGCGAGCCAAGCCTTTTTTTCTTCCTTTGTGAGGGGTTCGGGGCGAGTGTTAAAGGTGTTCTGCCAAACATCATCGCCGATTACGTCCTCATAGTCGTCGGAGATGTATACATCAATGGCGTTATCTCTGTTGGGTCTGCCGATGGACTTTATAAAGTCGAGAGCGAGAACCTTAGGATGCTGTCTTAAATGCCAATTGTCGGCTTTGCTTCCGGCTAAGCGTGTGCAGTGAATTCTTGACTGCTGACCGGCGCCAACGCCTATGGTCTGACCGTCTTTTGCATAGCATACGGAGTTGGACTGTGTGTATTTGAGCGTGATAAGCGAAATTATAAGGTCGCGCTTTGCACTTTCGAGGAGTTCCTTACTTTCGGTGACTATGTTTAAAAGTGAGCTTTCGTCAATTTTTAATTCGTTTCTGCCCTGCTCAAATGTAACGCCGTAAACGTCCTTATGTTCTATCGGAACGGGCTTGTATTCGGGGTCTATTTCAACTATATTGTAATTTCCCTTTTTTTTGGATTTGAGTATTTCAAGAGCCTCTTTTTCGTATCCGGGAGCAATTATACCGTCGGAAACCTCATGCTTTATAAGCAGTGCCGTGGGAACGTCACATATGTCTGAGAGCGCTATCCAATCGCCGAAGGACGACATTCTGTCTGTGCCTCTTGCTCTTGCATAAGCTGATGCGAGAGGGGAGAGAACCGCATCGTCGTCAACCCAGTAAATTTTTCTGAGCGTATCGGAGAGCGGCAAGCCGACAGCCGCGCCTGCAGGGCTGACATGCTTAAAGGAAGCAGCCGCAGGAAGACCGATGGCGGATTCCAATTCTTTTACAAGCTGATAGCTGTTCAGCGCGTCGAGGAAGTTAATGTAGCCGGGTCTGCCGTTTAAAACGGTAACCGGTAAGTCTCTGCCGTCCGCCATAAAAATTTTAGACGGCTTTTGGTTTGGGTTACAGCCGTATTTAAGTTCGATCTCTTTCATTTCAGACCTCCGTAAAGTCACTTCTTAATTGTTTTTGTTGATGATTCTTTGGGTGTATTCGTTTGTTTCAATGTCAATAAATCTTACGAAAAGCGAAACCTTATTGTCCTCGTTGAGATTTTCCCAGATAAGCTTTGTAAGAGTATCAATATCCGTGTCGGGAAGCTCAAGCGTTTTCGGCTCACCTTCAAAGCTCGGAAGGGGATTTCCGTCGCATTTATAAGTGTGGATAAATTTTGCTTTACCGCAGAGTGGATTTTGATACGCATAGGTGTATCTCTGACAAGAGCTGCCGTCGCCGTCTGCCGATTTAAGGATTGACATGGCATAGTTCATTTCGCCGTTGTCTATGTGGATAATGCCCGATATTCTCGGCGTGAAATTCGGAGCGTCATCCTCAAACTCTCTTGTGCGAAGAGCCTGCTCAAAGGTCATCTGCTTGTCCATAAGCTCATAAATTGTATCGGTCTGGTCGCCGTTTGTAACAATGGTTTTGTTACCGAGAACTCTTACGGGAACGTAGATGATAAGGTGGGGGTCAACCATCTTGGACTCGTCGAAAGCCTGAGTGCGAATACCTTCGCCGTCCTCAACGAACACACGGTTTCTGCTGTTCTCGCTTCTGCCCATAATGAAATAAGCCATAACAGCCTTTTTGCCGTCCGCGCTCTTTCCTATCATAATTCCCCTACCGTGATATGCGAGAGAATTAAGCTCTTCCTTAATTGATTTTATCTCCATGAAGCAATATCCTTTCAAAATTTATTAAAATGAACCGAGATAACATTCGGTAATATAATTTTGTGAAACCTTGCCGCCTTTTTCATGTTTTGAAAAAGCATTTTCAAGTTCACAAACAAAGCCGTCATAGCCGCTGTCATCACGCCGCGGCGCATACGAACGGGAAAGAACGTCGCCGATAAACTGTTCCTTTGTGACAAATCTCTTATTTTCAAGTCTTAAAAAATCGGTGTTTTTAAAATATTCGTTTCTTAAAAATGAGTTGCCGTCAAAGTCGTCATAACCCGTCTGAACATGACCGCTTCGGTAGCAGTCGCAATATTTCATACAGATTTTGTTGCGCTCTTCTTCAAGACTGTTCTGACATCTTGAATTCCACACTATAGCAAGGTGTCCGTCATGAGTTAATATCCGTCGGCACTCCGCCTTGAACCTCGCCTTATTGAACCAATGAAACGCTTGTGCAACGGTTATCAGGTTAATACTTTTGGCGTTAAGCGTTGTGCTTTCCGCTGAGGCAACAACCGTTTTTACCTTGTCGCCCAAAGCTTTTTTGAGAACCGAGAGCATATCCGAGTTAGGTTCAACCGCCGTTACGCTCCACGGCTTTTTGAGCAGCGCAGATGTGAAAATGCCTGTGCCTGCGCCTATATCAGCCACGGCTTCGGCGTTAGTCATATCGTAAAGCCAATCAATAAGCTTTTCGGGATATGACGGACGATACTTTGAATAAAGCTCCGCCTTACCCGTGAATTTGTTCTCATTCATTGCAGTATGTCCTTCCGTTTTCGATTTTTACTTTACCTGAGCACATAAGCTCGACCGACTCGGGAAGAATTTTCCACTCTGCCTGCTCCATAACGCGTTTTTGAAGTATCTCGGGAGTGTCATTTTCCTCAACATAAACTGCCCTTTGCATAATAATCGGTCCGCCGTCGGGAATCTCGTTTACTATATGCACCGTAGCGCCCGTAACCTTAACACCCTTTTTTAGAGCTGCTTCGTGAACATGAAGCCCGTAGAAGCCCTCACCGCAAAACGACGGTATAAGCGACGGGTGAATGTTTATGATTCGGTTTTCGTACTTTTTTGTGAACTCCTTTGAGAGTATTGACATAAAGCCCGCAAGAACAATTAACTGAATATCGTTTTCTTCGAGATTTTTTAAAATCTCTTCTTCAAAGCTTTCCTGGCTTCCGAGCTCTTTTTTTGAGCATACAACGGATTTTATACCGTGATTTTCGGCTCTTTTGAGCGCGTACGCAGTCTTTGAGGAGGACACCATCAAAACTATCTCGCCATGCGGTATCTTACCGTTTTCCTGAGCGTTTATAAGAGCCTCAAAATTTGTTCCGCCGCCGGAAACAAAGACGGCTATTTTTGTCTTCAGCATATTTTAACACCGTCTTCGCCGCTTGCGGTTTCACCTATGATATATGCATCTGTGCCGCTTTCGCGAAGGATTCTTACGGCCCTGTCGGCGTCCTCGGGGGCAACTGTTATGCTCATTCCCACGCCCATATTAAAGGTGTTGAACATATCCCTTTCCGGAATGTTGCCGGTTTTTTCGATAATATCGAATACGGGGAGTATTTTAAGAGCTTTTTTCTCGATAACAGCGGTTATGCCTTCCGGCAGGCTTCTTGGAATATTCTCATAAAAGCCGCCGCCGGTTATGTGCGATACAGCCTTAATTTTAACTTCCTTTGCGAGCGCAAGCACGGGCTTTACATATATCTCGGTTGGAGTTAAAAGAGCCTCGCCTATGGTCGAGCCGAGCTCGTCATACGTCTTATCTATACCGCCCTTGTCAAAATCGAATACCTTTCTGACAAGCGAAAAACCGTTTGAATGTACGCCGCTTGAGGGCAGGGCGATTATAACGTCGCCGGCCTTTACCGATTTGTTGTCAAATACATCGGGCTTGTTAACTATGCCTACCGTGAATCCGGCAAGGTCGTAGTCGTCCTCGGGCATCATACCTGGATGCTCGGCTGTTTCACCGCCTATGAGAGCACAGCCGGCTCTGACGCAGCCTTCTGCAACGCCCGATACTATTGATGCTATCTTTTCGGGATAGTTTTTTCCGCAAGCGATGTAATCAAGGAAGAAAAGGGGTTTTGCACCACAGCAGATAACGTCGTTTACGCACATTGCAACGCAGTCTATGCCTATGGTGTCGTGTTTGTCTAAAAGCATAGCGATTTTAAGCTTTGTGCCTACGCCGTCGGTGCCGCTTACGAGTATCGGCTCCGAGCACATCTCATCCTTGAGGTCAAAGAGTCCGCCGAAGCCGCCTATATCCGACATTGCTCCCGAGGTGAGAGTCCTTTTGATATGCTGTTTCATAAGCTCAACTGACTTGTATCCGGCGGTTATGTCAACACCGGCAGCCTTGTAGCTCTCGGAAAAGCTCTTTTCCATTATAAATTCTCCTTTTCATTCTTTTCGCTTATCTTCTTTTCAAACTGAGTTTTGTTGGTGTCGGCAGGTATTTCTATCGGATACTTGCCGTTGAAGCAGGCGGCACAGAAGTCAAGCTTGCAGCCGTCGGCAAGCTCGAAGACGTGTTCTTCGCTGAGAAATCCGAGCGAATCCGCACCGATTATTTCGCGGATTTCATCTATTGAATGGTTGTTTGCTATAAGGTTTTCGGCCGAGTCTATATCCGTTCCGAAATAGCACGGATGCCTGAACGGGGGAGCCGAAACGCGCACGTGGACCTCTTTTGCCCCTGCGTCGCGGAGCTGTTTAACTATTCTCGCACTTGTTGTTCCTCGGACTATTGAGTCGTCTATCATAACAACTCTTTTGCCCTTTACTGTGGAACCTATCACATTGAGCTTTATCCTGACATCGCTTTCGCGCTGCTCCTGAGTCGGCTGTATAAACGACCTGCCTATATATTTGTTTTTGATAAAGCCCATACCGTAGGGGATTTTAGATTTTTTGGCATATCCCATTGCGGCGTCAAGACCGCTGTCGGGCACACCTATTACAACGTCGGCGTCAACGGGATGCTCTTCGGCGAGAAATTCTCCGGCCTTCTGCCTTGCCAAATGAACCGAAGCACCCTCGATAACGGAATCGGGACGTGCGAAATATATATATTCAAATACGCAAAGAGCCTTTTTGCGGTCGGAGCAATGACCCTCTATTGAGCGCATACCGTATTTGTCGATAACCACTATTTCGCCGGGGCGCACATCGCGTACATATTCTGCACCGAGAGTGGATAAAGCACAAGATTCGGAAGCGAATATCGTTTTACTGCCCTTTTTGCCTATGCAAAGCGGACGAAATCCGAGCGGGTCACGCGCCGCTATGAGCTTTGACGGCGACATTATGATAAGAGAATAAGCTCCCTTTAGGCGGTACATTGCCGAAAAGACCGCCACCTCAATTGACGGAGCGGCAATTCGCTCCTTGGTTATGATGTATGAAATAACCTCGGTGTCGCTTGTCGAGTGAAAAATCGACCCGCTCATCTCAAGTTCTCTGCGAAGCTCGGCGGCGTTTGTAAGATTGCCGTTGTGAGCGAGAGCCATGCTGCCCTTTATGTGGTTTACTACCATCGGCTGCGCGTTCTCTCGTGAGCCGCCTCCCGTGGTGCCGTAGCGGACGTGACCGACAGCCATTTGCCCCATACCGAGAGAAGCAAGTTTTTCACGGCTGAATACGTCATTTACAAGCCCCGCATCCTTGTAGCAGTTAATAACGCCGTCGTCATTTACCGCTATTCCGCAGCTCTCCTGACCGCGGTGTTGAAGTGCAAAGAGCGCATAATATGCCGCGGACGCCACGTCTGCGGTCTCTTCGGAGTATATACCGAAAACGCCGCACTCCTCATGAATACTGTCAAACATATAATACCTCGTAAATTGCTTTTGTAAACTGCTTAGTCTTTAAGGCCGAGACGACGGAATACTTCGTTGTAAGCTTCTTCCACATTGCCGAGATCGCGGCGGAAGCGGTCCTTATCGAGCTTCTCGTTTGTCTTGACATCCCAGAGACGGCAAGTGTCGGGCGATATTTCGTCGGCAAGGATTATTGTGCCGTCGGGAAGTCTGCCGAATTCGATTTTAAAGTCAATAAGCTTCATTCCGGCAGAGAGGAAATACTTTTTGAGGCACTCGTTTACTTTTCTTGTGTAATTCTTTATTGTGTCGATTTCGTCCTGAGTCGCAAGTCCGAGTGCGAGCGCATAATCGTCGTTGATAAACGGATCGCCGAGCTCATCGTTTTTGTAGCTGAATTCAAGAATGGGGCAGAGGAGCTCTTTTCCCTCGGGAACGCCCATTCTCTTTGAAAAGCTGCCTGCGGCCACATTTCTTACTATTACCTCAAGCGGAACTATTGAAACCTTTTTAACGGCGGTTTCGCGGTCGCTGAGTTCTTTTATAAAATGAGTGGGAACTCCGTCTTTTTGGAGCAGACCGAATACATAGTTTGACATTTTGTTGTTAACTACGCCCTTACCCATTATGGTGCCTTTTTTCTCGCCGTTAAAAGCGGTTGCGTCGTCTTTATAATCAACTATTACAACGCCGTCCTCATCCGTTGCAAAAACCTTTTTTGCCTTACCTTCATAGAGCTGTTCGAGCTTTTTCATAATTTGTATATCTCCTTCTGTTTTAGTTTTTAAATTGATTTGAAATTATATCATCTTTTTCACGAACCGCTTCAGCCATTTCTTTTCTCATACCGCGCAGCTTCTCCCGAAGAGAGTCGTCGGAGAGAGCAAGCATTTGAGCCGCGAGAATTGCGGCGTTTTTGCCTCCGCCCAAAGCCACCGTGGCTACGGGAATGCCGGACGGCATCTGTACCGTGGCCAAAAGTGCGTCGAGTCCGCCGAATGACGAACCCACCGGAACGCCTATTACCGGTAAAACGGTGTTGGCGGCAAGCACTCCGCCGAGATGAGCCGCCATACCGGCTATTGAAATTATAACTCCGAATCCGTTTTGCTCGGCGTTCTTTGAAAAGGCCGACGCCTCGTCCGGTGTGCGGTGTGCCGACATCACGTGAACCTCAAAGGGTATTTCGAGCTTTTTAAGCTCGGTTGCCGCTTTTTCGACTGTGGGCAGATCGCTGTCAGAGCCCATGATTATTGCAACTTTTTTCATCTTTTGTTCCTCCGGTAAAATATAAAGCGGCGTAGTTTTATACTACGCCGTTCTTTAATAATACATTTTTTCGCAAATATTGCGTTTTTTCATTTTTGCCGCACCTATTTTGCTGCGGTATAATTTTGCACAACGGCAGAGTATTTGCGAATTCATCAAATCATTTCCGTAAAGGCTTTTGATAAAAAGCATTCTTATACCTCCGTCAGCACAAAAACTATACTGTAATTTTACTTTTTACGACAGAAAAAATCAATACCAAAAACCGCGGAATTTCAAAATTGGATACATCAACAAGTATCATAAAATAAAGTAATGCCGTTTGTCTAAAATGACAAGTGCGTCTTACTTTTCGGAAACGGCCTCGGCGGCATTTTCAACGTGCAAGCTTCTTGTCTGCCCGTTGAGCCAATCTGTGATGTCTTTGGTTACGGCGTCACGGTCGATTTCATTAAGCAGCTCATGTCTGTCGCCGGGGTAAAGCTTCATTTTGACCGAACTATGCCCGGTCTTTTTCAATGTAATGAATACCTCGTTTACACCCTTGCCGTATTCGCCGACAGGGTCGTTTTCGCCGGCAATTAAAAATATCGGTTTATCATTCGGAACCGCGCGGTACCAGTCCTTGCCCGAGATTTGCTTCAAAAGCGAAAACAGAGTTTCAAAGCCGTTTGCGGTAAAGACAAAGCCGCAGTAGTCATCATCTATGTATTTTTTAACCTCTTCCTTGTCCTTCGAAAGCCAGTCGAATTGTGTTTCGTTTTCGGTGCGCTTGTTGTATTTTCCGAAGGCGAGCGAATTGAGAAAGTCCGAACGATGATGGTCGCCGCTGCGCTTTTCAATTGCTCTTGCCAAGGCTGCACCAAGACCTGCGGCAGGGTTGGCACCGCTTGTTCCGCACCATATCGTACCGTCTATGGTGTCGGGATATTTTGCAGTATATGCGCGTGCGAGGAACGAACCCATGCTGTGTCCGAAAAGGTACATAGGGAGTCCAGGATATTCGCGTCTTGCTATGTCGTTTAATTGCTTCATATCGTCAACAAGGCTTTCAACGCCGTTTTCACCGAAGTAGCCGAGCTCGCTGTCGTCGCTGACGGAATTGCCGTGCCCCAAAAGGTCGCATATAAATACGGCATAACCGTTTTTACAAAGCTCAACGGCAAATCTTCCGTAGCGGTTAGAGTGCTCAGCCATTCCATGCGTTATCTGAACCACGCCTTTTACGCTTCCGTAGTCTGCGGGGGAAGCCGACTGAGCATATATATCGCAGAGTCCCGATGCTGATTTAAAGCTGTATTCATTAGTTAAAAAATCCATAATTACACCTCATATGAGAGATTTATAATAATTTAAGCCCGAATCATCAGGCTTTTAATTTAATTATTATATCATAAATATCCTGCGGCAGCAGGGACGGCACGAAGTGCGGCGGCGAAAGCCGCAATTTAGTCATTCAATGTTCTCCGAAA
>OHQH01001313.1_pt1 | contig 10988 bp, 8 predicted proteins | sample 1577891 | NCBI WGS metagenome assembly OHQH01 (sample SAMEA3879601, study PRJEB24766) | human gut metagenome | biome: human-associated habitat; feature: feces | place: USA | collected 1985/1987
AACAGAAAAGATATGGCAATGGTGTATTCCAAAACGCCGTGTCGCGCAGCGGGCGTGTTTACGACGAATGTAGTAAAAGCTGCTCCTGTTTTATGGGATAAGGAAGTCGTAGAGAGCGAGTGGGAAGCTCAGGCGATCGTTGTAAACTCCGGTATCGCAAATGCGTGTACCGGAAAGCTCGGCTATGAATATTGCAGGGAGACGGCAGGAGCGGCAGCAGATGCGCTGGAGATTTCTCCTCAGAGCGTCCTGATTTGTTCGACCGGCGTCATCGGTATGCAGCTTCCGATGGAAAAAATGACCGAAGGTGTGCGTATGCTGGCAAAGGCGATCAAGCCCGGAGAAGAGGCAGGAACCGATGCGGCAAAGGCGATTATGACAACGGATACCCGCAACAAGCAGGTTGCAGTAAAGGTGACGATTGGTGGAAAAGAAGTAACCATCGGCGGCATGTGCAAAGGCTCCGGTATGATTCATCCGAATATGTGTACAATGCTCGCATTTGTGACAACGGATGTGAATATCTCCAAAAAGCTTCTGCAGGAAGCACTGAGCGCTGACGTGCAGGATACCTTCAACATGGTTTCCGTAGACGGCGATACCTCGACAAACGATACGCTTCTTGTGCTGGCAAACGGCCAGGCGGAAAACCCTGAAATCACGGAAAAGGGCGCGGACTACGATACGTTTGTGGAAGCGCTTCATTATGTCAATGAGACGCTGGCGAAGAAGATCGCAGGCGACGGCGAGGGCGCAACCGCGCTGTTCGAGGTAAAGGTCATTCATGCGGATAATAAGGAAGATGCAAAGACCCTGGCAAAATCGGTCATCACCTCCAGCCTGACAAAGGCAGCCTTGTTCGGCCACGATGCGAACTGGGGACGGATTCTGTGTGCGCTGGGCTATTCCGGGGCAAAATTCGATCCCGAGGCGATAGAACTGTATCTGGAAAGCAGCGCCGGAAAGATCCTGATCTTCAAGGATGGTATGGCGGCGGATTACAGCGAGGAAGAAGCGACCCGGATCCTGTCCTGCTCCGAGGTGACTGCGCTTGTGGATATGAAGATGGGCGAGGCGGAAGCGACAGCCTGGGGCTGTGACTTAACCTACGATTATGTCAAGATTAACGCGGACTACCGCAGCTGACGCGAACCGGCGTTAGAACGATAAAACAGTCTCACAGCGCCGCAAAAGGAAACGTGCGCAGAAATGGGAGGAAAAAGTGGAAAAACCGGAAATGGAACAGATCATGAAAAAAGCGGAGGTGCTGATTGAAGCACTCCCCTATATCCAGAAATTCAACCGCAAGATCATTGTGGTAAAATACGGCGGCAGTGCCATGAGCAACGAAGAACTGCAGAAAAACGTCATCAAGGACGTGACGCTGTTAAAGCTGGTAGGTTTTAAGCCGATCATCGTACACGGCGGCGGCAAGGCCATCAGCAAATGGGTGGCAAAAGCCGGCAAGGAACCTGTTTTTGTCAACGGATTGCGCGTGACGGACGCTGAAACGATGGAAATCGCGGAAATGGTACTGGGGCGCGTCAACAAAAATCTGGTTGCCATGGTACAGGAGCTTGGCGTACCCGCAGCTGGCATCAGCGGCAAGGACGGCGGTCTTCTGCAGGTGGAAAAGAAATATTCCGATGGGAAGGATATCGGCTTTGTCGGCGATGTGACCAAAGTAAATCCCAAGATTTTGTATGATCTGATCGACCGCGATTACCTTCCGATCGTAGCGCCGGTGGGCATGGATGAAAATTGCGAGACCTATAATATCAATGCAGACGACGCAGCGTGCGCGATCGCAAGGGCGGTCGGCGCGGACAAGCTCGTGTTCCTGACGGATGTAGAAGGTCTGTACAAAGACTTTTCTGATAAATCCTCTTTCATCTCCCGCATTACAGCAAGCGACGCGGAAGCGCTTGTCAGCAGCGGCGAGATCGGCGGCGGCATGCTGCCGAAGTTAAACAACTGTACGGCGGCGGTCAAAGGCGGCGTCAACCGGGTACATATCCTGGACGGCAGAATCCCTCACTGTCTGCTTTTGGAAATTTTTACAGATCATGGGATCGGAACGGCGATTGTCGGAGACGATGAGTAGGTTTAAAGCAGTGCGAAGCACCTTCGGCACAAAGTGCCTGCGGAATGGAGGAAACATGGGTGAATTGATGCAGCAGTATATCGACGAAGCCGAGCAGGATCTTCTGCATACCTATAATCGGTATCAGGTCGTTCTGGATCGCGGCGATGGCGTATCTTTATATGATATAGAAGGAAAACGGTATTTGGATTTTGTGGCTGGTATTGCGGTGTTTGCCCTCGGCTATCATAATGCCGAGTACAATGATGCGCTGAAGGCGCAGATCGACAAGGTTATCCACACCTCGAATTATTATTATAATGTTCCTGCGGTGGAAGCGGCAAGACATCTGAAAAAGGTTTCCCGGATGGACCGCGTGTTCTTCACCAACAGCGGTGCGGAGGCAATTGAGGGCGCGATCAAGGCGGCGCGGAAATATGCTTATTTAAAAGACGGCACGACGGATCATGAGATCATTGCCATGAACCATTCGTTCCACGGTCGGACGATGGGAGCACTGTCGGTAACCGGCAATCCGCATTATAGAGAGGCATTTGAGCCTGGAATCGGCAATATCCGGTTTGCCGATCTCAACGATTTTGACAGCGTGCTGGCATGTGTGAATGACAAGACGTGCGCAATTTTGCTGGAAACTGTGCAGGGAGAAGGCGGAATTTATCCGGTACAGGAGGACTTCCTGAAAAAAGTGCGCGCGCTGTGCGATGAAAAGGATATCCTGCTGATTCTGGATGAAATCCAGTGCGGCATGGGACGAACCGGCTATTGGTATGCGTGGCAGAAATACGGCGTAAAGCCGGATATCATGACGACGGCAAAAGCCCTTGGCTGCGGTGTTCCGGTAGGTGCATTTTTAATGACGGAAAAGGTCGGACAGCATTCACTTACGGCAGGCGACCACGGTACAACCTACGGCGGCAACCCGCTGGCATGTGCAGCTGTGGCAAAGGTGCTGGATCTGTTTGAGGAAAACAACATTCTGGAGCATGTGCGGGAGGTGTCGGCTTATCTGGAAGAAAAGCTGGACAGCCTGGCAGCAAAATATGATTTTATCACGGACAGAAGAGGCATGGGACTGATGCAGGGACTTGTCTTTGACCGTCCGGTTGCGCCTGTGATCAACGCAGCGCTGGAAAACGGTCTGATTCTGATCAACGCGGGAACCAATATTATCCGCTTCGTTCCGCCTCTTGTCATCACCGACGCAGATGTGGATGAAATGATCGAAATTCTGGATTCATGCCTGAAAACGTTTCAGGAGCAAAACGCGTAGCTGCCGGGAAACGGCGGCGCGGCAAAAAAGAAAGAAATGGAGAGGAACATGTCTTTTTACCCAAAACTGATCGGGGCGGTCTGCGGTGTCTGTGCTGCGGGGGCTTTGATTTATGCGGGCGTCTCTGCCCTGGATAAGGCAGGCGTTTCTGCGGACGGTATTTTGTCGTCCAAACCGACGCTGACGGTGTGGTATACCGAGGAAAAACTGGAGGATTATCTTTCCGCGATGGCGCTTGAATATCAGGATGCGACCGGCGTGCGTGTTGTTCCGGTTTTGAAAAGCGGTCTGGAATATCTCGAGGCAGTAAACGACGCTTCCATCGCAGAGGAATCGATGCCGGATGTTTACCTGATCAGCAATGACGGACTGGAAAAAGCGTACCTTGCCGGGCTGGCGGTAAATGTGAAGGATCAGAATGCTGTCCTGAATACCGAAAATTTTCCGCAGACTGCACTGGACGCTGTGACCTATCAGGGACATGCGGTTGCTTATCCGCTGTATTTTGAAACCAGCGCGCTTGTATACAACCAGACGTATCTGGAGCAGGCGGCGGCAGAGCTGGAAACGGACGAGGTGTCCCTGATTCCGAAAACGATTGAAGATATCCGGAATTTTGCGGATGAGTACAACGCGCCGGAAACGGTAGAATCGGTTTTCCGATGGGATGTATCTGATTTTTTCTATAATTATTTCTTTGCAGGAAATTATATCACCGTTGGCGGAAGCTGCGGGGATGATTCGTCCCGGATCAACATCTATAATCAGGATGCGGTTTACGGGCTTGCGGCGTACCAGAAGCTGAGTCAGTTTTTCTCGATCGATGCGGCGACTTCGAGCTACGACCAGGTTGTGCAGGATTTTTTGGATGGAAAGCTGGTTTATACGATCGCGACCACCGATATTCTGGATCGGGTTGTGCAGGCGAAGGCAGACGGAAGCTTTGCGTGGGAATACGGCGTAGCGTCCCTGCCGGATATCAGTGAAACGGTTTGCTCCCGCGGTATTTCCGTGACCGGAAGCATTGTTGTAAACGGCTACGGCAAGCATCAGGACGAGGCGGATAATTTCGCAGCATGGCTTTGCACGGACAGTGCGGATAAGCTGTTTGACCGCAGTACCCTTGTGCCTGCCAAAAAGAGCGCAGCGCAGCAGACGGAGGAGATGGCAGCGTTCTGGCAGGAATACAGCCAGACGGTTCCGGTGCCGAAGCTGATGGCGACTGCGAACTTCTGGGTACAGATGGAGATCGCGGAGACGAAAATCTGGGAGGGAGAAAACGTTTCGGACGTTTTAAAAGACCTTTCGGAAAAAATCATGACACAGGTAACCGGCACGCAGTACGTGGAAGAAGAATATATCGAAGTGCCTGCGGAGACTCAAATCGATTACGCCGAGAGCGAAGAAGAATAAGAACGGGTATAAAAATCCAACCATAACGCATACTGTATTTCATACCGGACGCTGTCAGGGCGGACGGAAGAAGGAGGCTTGCAGGATGGTTGGATTTTTGATTGCAGTTTTATCCGGGGTTCTGATGAGCGTGCAGGGCATTTTCAATACACAGGTCACAAAAGTGTCGAGCATCTGGTCTGCGAATGTGTTTGTGCAGGCGACGGCGCTGCTGTCGTGCCTGGCAGTTTGGCTTGCAGCGGACCGGTCGAATCTGTTTGCCGTGTTTAGGAGCGAGCCGAAGTATCTGCTGCTTGGCGGCGTACTCGGCGCCGGGATTACCTGGACAGTGATTAAGGCGATGGCGATGCTTGGACCTGCAAGGGCGGTTCTGTTTATCGTGGTGGCGCAGATCGCGGCGGCGTACCTTGTGGAGCTGTTTGGGCTGTTCGGCGTTGAAAAAGCAGCGTGGGAGTGGAGAAAGGCGATCGGACTTGCTGTAGCGGCTGTCGGAATTGCCGTTTTTCAGTGGAAATAGCGCCCGGAATATGCTATCCTACCAGTAGTGAGAGGTCTGCAGAAGGAGCTGGATTTTGGTATCTGCAGCCATGAAATACAAGAGAGGATGTGTATTTGATTGTCTTATCAGACGTTATTTTTACAGCAGTCTTATCGGGACTGTACGAAACAGTATGAGGAAATTCTGCACAACCCGAACCTGCCGTTGTGGGATTATGTGGTGCTGACGGCTTCGAACGAGGCCCAGGCTCAGGCATATCGTGCGCAGATTTCCTACCGCTTAAAGCATCAGATGCTCCCGGAAAAGACACACTATGCGGTGCTGCCTGATCCGGACGGCAAGCGTGTCGGAAGCGGCGGCGCGACTTTAAATGTGCTGCGGTATATCCGGGAGCATGCGGCGGGGAAGCAGAGTCCGGCTGCTGTGCCGCATAGCGCAGTGCAGGGTGACGGCGCAGCAGAGAGCAGGCAGTTTGTGTCTGCGCAGCCCGGCGAAGCAGCTTGCCACGCCTTTGACGGCAAGCGTATTCTGGTCATCCATTCCGGCGGGGACAGTAAGCGCGTGCCCCAGTATTCCGCCTGCGGCAAGCTCTTTTCCCCCGTGCCGCGGATTCTTCCAAACGGTCGCAGATCGACGCTGTTCGACGAATTTATGATTGCCATGTGCGGCGTTGCGGCGCGGATGAACGCCGGAATGCTTGTCTGCTCCGGGGATGTGCTGCTGCTGTTTAATCCGCTGCAGATCGATTTTTACGGAAAAGGCGCAGCGGCGCTGTCGATCAAGGAGCCTGCAGAAATCGGCAAAAACCACGGTGTATACAGACGGGACAGGGAAGGAAACGTCGGCGGATTTTTACATAAAAAGACCGTAGAGCAGCTGCACGAAATGGGTGCGGTGGACGAGCATGGGCATGTGGATATTGACACCGGCGCGGTTATGATGAGCGTAGACCTGCTCAATGCCCTTTACAGTCTGATCGACACAGAGGAAAAGTTTGCCGCCTGTGTCAACGAACAGGCGCGGCTTTCGTTTTATGCGGACTTTCTGTATCCACTGGCGTCGGATTCCACCCTGGAGCAGTATTATCAGGAGACGCCCGAGGGTGAGTTTACACCGGAGCTGAGAGCCTGCCGGGAAAAAATCTGGGCGGCGCTGCATCCCTATCAGATGAAGCTGATCCGGATGTCACCGGCGGCATTTATCCATTTTGGGACGACCCGGGAGCTGCTGCATCTGATGACGGAGGGGATGGAGCAATTTACGCATCTGGGCTGGCAGGCGCGGATCAACACCAACAGCCAGGAAAAAAGCTATGGGGCTGGAAACAGCTATATCAGTCTGCGTGCAGACGTTGGCGCGGGAAGCTATATCGAGGACAGCTATTTGCATCATGGTACGGTTGTCGGGGAGCGCTGCGTGATCTCCGGCGTGACGCTGGATGGACAGAGCGTTCCGGCGGATACAGTACTGCATGGGCTAAAGCTGCAGGACGGCAGGTTTGTTGTCCGGATGTACGGCGTTTGCGACAATCCGAAGGAAGCGGCATTATTTGGAAAAAAGATCGGCGAACCGTTGTGGACGGCGGCAGTTTATCCGATTCGAAATACGATTCAGGAAGCAGTATCTGCGACACTGCGTGCATATGAAGACGGTTTTCCAATACTGGAAGACGGGATTTCTTTAAAGGACAGCTTCAACCAGGCGGATGTGACGGCGATTCTGCCATGGCAGGATAAACTGGAGGATAAGGTAAAAATCGAATCCCTGTTGGAGGCCATCGACAAAAAGGATAATCTTCATGAGGCGGTGAAGGTGTTCAACGGGGAGATCAATGCGCGTGTAATCCGGCAGCTTTGCGGTCTGGCGGAAAGGCTGGACGAACAGGAGCTGTTTGAATTTTCCCGGAAAATCCGGATTTATTATGCGCTGTCCTGTCTGACGAAGCAGGATAAGTATCTTGACCTGTGCCTGGATACGATCCGAAACGCGATTCTTGTCGGGGCGGTGGCAGGGCTTTCCTACGATCCGACGGCAAAAATGGAGCAGGAGGAAGTGGTGGTACGCCTGCCCGTGCGCGTCAACTGGGGCGGCGGCTGGAGCGATACGCCTCCATATTGCATGGAGCACGGCGGAACGGTGCTGAATGCAGCGGTGAAGCTGGACGGACAAAATCCTGTCGAGGCAGTTGTGAAAAAGATTCCGGGCAATCAGATCGTGCTGGCCAGCGCGGACAGCGGCGCAGAGCAGGTATTTTCTGAAATCAGTCAGCTGCAGGATTCCAGCAATCCTTACGATCCCTTTGCCCTGCATAAGGCAGCGCTGATCGCCTGCGGCATCATTCCGTACCGGGAGCAGATTTCTGTCGAAGAGGTGACGAAAAATCTCGGCAGCGGGCTCTATTTGTCCACACAGGTGATTCATATCCCGAGAGGCAGCGGCCTCGGTACGTCCTCGATCCTTGCGGGCGCATGTGTCAAGGCGATTTACCGGATGCTCGGAAAGGAGCTGTCCCAGGAGGAGCTGTACAACCGGGTCCTGTGCATGGAGCAGATTATGTCCACGGGCGGCGGCTGGCAGGACCAGGTGGGCGGGCTTGCGCCTGGAATCAAAATGGTGACCAGCGATGCAGCGATTGTACAGGAAATCGGCTGCAGTCCATGCAGCATCAGCACAGAGACGCTGCAGGAGTTAAACGAGCGATTCTGCCTGATTTATTCCGGACAGCGCAGGCTTGCAAGAAACCTGCTGCGCGATATTGTAAGCCGCTATGTGAGCGGTAACCCGGATACGGTGGAGGTGCTTTATGAGATCCAGCGGATAGCGGTTTTGATGCGCTTTGAGCTGGAAAAGGGAAATGTGGACGGCTTTGCACAGCTCCTGAACCAGCACTGGGAGCTTTCCAAGCGGCTGGATGGCGGCTGCACCAATACCTGTATTGATATGATCTTTAGCTCCGTGGAGGATCTGATCGACGGAAAGATGATCTGCGGCGCAGGCGGCGGAGGTTTTTTACAGGTTATCCTGAAAAAAGGCGTGACTGCGGAACAGGTGCAGAAGCGTCTGAGAGAGGTATTCCAGGACAGCGGCGTGGAGGTATGGCGCTGCAGCCTGGTGTGATGACAGCGCGTGCGGCGAAAATACGGCGTGGCAGGCGCGCTGCTGCAGAATAAGTTTAAGGGGATATTCGATATGTTGAAGGGAATTTCACCACTGATTTCACCGGAGCTGTTAAAAGTTCTTGATGAAATGGGACACGGAGACGAGATCGTGCTGGCGGATGCGAACTTTCCGTCCAGCAGCATCGGACAACGGGTGATCCGTGCGGATGGAATCGGTACGGCAGAGCTTTTGGCGGCGATTTTGCCGTTGTTTCCGCTGGATCAGTACGATCCCGAGCATTTCGTCCTGATGGAGGTCGTGCCGGGAGATACGGTTGTACCGGTGATCTGGGAGGCTTATAAGGCTCTCCTGAACTATTATGAGCCGGACACAGAGGTGCATAAGATCGAGCGATTTGCCTATTACGAGCGCGCCAAAAAGGCGTACTGCGTGGTGGCGACCTGAGAAAAAGCTCAGTATGCCAACATTATTTTGAAAAAAGGTGTTGTGAAGTAGGGGCTGGAAAAAGATTGGCGGGTGTATGCACAGCCTGCTTTTGCAAGTGGCGGCGAAGTGAAGGTCGTAGAGGGAGATGTAAACGGAGAGTAGTAGTTCCGGCTGGCTATGCGGTGCAGACGCTTCTGAATCAGGAAGGATACAGTGGATTTTTATACCTGAGCGCAGTTTTCGGTGCGGTGCCGGAAGAAGCATAATAGATGGAAAAAGTCGCCCAGGGCGGAAGCTGCCACCGTCCTGCGGCGGTTTGTGGAGATCGTCATTGACCCGCAGGCCGCAAACGGCTGGCAGCAGAATGACAGCGGCCAGTGGAACTATTACAGAAACGGGGAGTCAGTGAAGGGCTGGCTCTCCGAGGAGCAGAAGTGGTACTGGCTGGACAAGGTCACCGGAATAATGTTTGCCGGAGACTGGAAGCAGATTGATGGTAAGTGGTACTACTTCTATGCAGATGGGACGATGGCGGTGAATACCGTATCCGACAGATGAAAAATGAACCCGTAATGTAATGCAAAAATAATATCAATAAAGAGGGATGCGAACAATATGGGCAAGTTTCTGGTAATGTCGCTTACCGACCATGAAGAATATATACTCAGTAGAATTATGGAGATTATTGCGGTCGAGCCAGGATTTGACCATATTGTGACATCCCACCCTTGTAACACTCTTATTTTTTCGGGCTTGGAGCTTCGGCTGAAGGAGAGAACAGCATACCGAAACGGTGAGTTGATTTCTATGACTCGTCGGGAATTTGCAACATTGGTATACTTGGCAAACCACCCGTCCTGGGTATTTTCTGCCGGGCAGATTTATGAAGAAGTGTGGAGAGAGGAATATTTCTATGATGACAGTAACATTATGGCGATTATCAGCCGACTTCGCAAGAAATTAGAGGTAAATCCCGGAAGTCCAAAATATATTCAAACGATTAAAGGTATCGGTTATCGTTTTAACAAGGAGGTTTGATTTTCTATGGAAGCAGTCATTTTTCTATCCATAATAATTGCACTTTTCTCTATTCTTGTTTCCTGCTTTGCTATTCGACGTGTTAAAAAACAGATAGCCGAGATAACAGACGCATTGATTGATGTAAAAAACGGAAATGGAAACAGGCGTATTTTATCTGCAACAAATGAACTGGTAGCCCCTCTTGCCTATGAAATAAATGAGATTGTTGTGTCTTATGAGAGCAGGCTTTCTACTGTCCGGCAGACAGAAGAAACAAACCGACAGCTTATGACAAGTCTTTCCCATGATGTTCGGACACCGCTTACAACGCTTATTGGGTATCTTGACGCTGCACATAAAGGAATTGTTACAGGAAAAGACAGGGACGACTATATCGAAACAGCCCGCCGCAAAGCTCACGATTTGAAAGAATATATGGATGTTCTTTTTGACTGGTTCAAATTAAATTCTAATGAGTTTGCTATGGATATAAATATTGTTGAAGCTGCGGAGCTGACACGAAATATCTTGATTGACTGGATACCCATATTTGAAGATAAGCAGATAGATTACAATATTGATATTCCCGAACAGCCTTTCCGGGTAAAACTTGATACGGACGGCTATATGCGGATATTGAACAATCTTATTCAAAATGTAATTTCTCACAGTCATGCGGATAAAATAGAAATAATCCTATCAAAGCAGGAAAAAAATATGCAAATCCGATTAGCAGATAATGGAATAGGGATTGAAAAAGAAGATTTGAAGCATATTTTTGAACGGCTCTATAAATGCGATAAGGGACGGTCTGAAAAAGGCAGCGGTCTTGGGCTTTCTATCGCACACCAACTTGTAGAAAAAATGAACGGCACAATAACAGCAAATAGCATACAGGGAACAGGAACGGAATTTACTTTGCTTTTTCCCTTAGCAAATTAAGGTTCTCCCGTTCTTTTGACGGGAGCCTTAATTATTTTTGGGACAATATTTCAAATTGCAAGGTTAATGCAAGGTTGCGGCAAGGTTAATGCAAGGTTGGTATGATAGAATAGTTTACAGAACAGGAGGTTTGAATATGGACAAAAATTATATCATTGAAACAAAAAATCTTACAAAGCAGTACGGCTCACAAA
>OHQH01001317.1_pt1 | contig 10924 bp, 8 predicted proteins | sample 1577891 | NCBI WGS metagenome assembly OHQH01 (sample SAMEA3879601, study PRJEB24766) | human gut metagenome | biome: human-associated habitat; feature: feces | place: USA | collected 1985/1987
TCCCATGGAATTTCCCATATCATGCATGAATTCACATAAAATATATGGTTTCTTCGGACTGTTATTCAAATATTTCTCTACATCCTCTGGCTTCGCATACATTCTGGTCTCTAAATCAGAAATTGTATCCTCGTATGTCCTATTATAATAAGCACTCTCATAATGAACTAATCTTCCATCCTGCTTTTCAGCAAAATAAACATTCATTGCCTCTATGTCGTCACCTGCATATGATTCATTTCCTAATGACCAGAAAAGGATGGATGTATGATTTTTAAAAGTTTCAAAATTATTTTTTGCCCGATCAATTACGGCACCCTTCCACTGTGGAAAAGATCCTGGTACATTACATGATGGTTCAATTGCACCTAACTTCTGGAACGAACCATGGCTTTCCAGATTTGTTTCTGCCATCACATAAATACCTGCATTGTCGCACATATAGTACCATGGTATCTGATCAGGATAGTGGCAAGTACGCACAGAATTAATATTATTCCTTAACAAACAGGATATATCTGCTTTCATATCTTCTATACCAATGCATCTTCCTGTTTTTGCATTCCACTCATGACGGTTTACTCCTGTGATAATCAGGCGTTTTCCATTTAAATAAATGATTTTATCAATTATCTCAATTCTTCTGAAGCCAATATCATAAGGAATTACTTCTGCTAAACTTCCATCTTCCGCCTTAAGCTCTACATACGCATGATATAAATAAGGATCATGATTATCCCACAGTTCCACAGTTTCTAAATCAGCACAGATCGTACCTTCTAAATACTCATTTTCTTTCTTTAACTGTACGGATTTTTCTGCCAACAAATTTTCTTCCCTGTCTTTTAAAATAAAGCTGGCAGTTATATTCTGAGCATCCGGTGCAGATACTTTCATGCTGACAGTTACGCTTCCACTCACATTATCCTGATTCAGCACAGGTTTGAACCATACATCATCCATATGTACATCCGGTATCGCTTTCAGAGTAACATTTCTAAAGATTCCAAAAAAGCGGAAAAAGTCCTGATCCTCTAAAAATGCTGCTGTGCTCATCTTATGAACCTGAACTGCCAGCACATTTCCCTTTTCTTTTATATAAGGTGTCAGGTCAAACTCAGAAGGCGTAAAACTATCTTCTGCATAGCCTACAAACTGACCATTCAGCCACAGATACATCGCTTCTTCTACACCTTCAAAACAAATATGGATTCTTTTTCCACACATACTCTTATCCAGGTCAAAGTATTTGATATAAGAACCTACCGGATTGTACTCTGCTTCTGAAAACATTCCTTTTTCTGCTCCGGTCGCCTCCATGCTGTAAGCTCCTCTATGGTACTCTTTTCCTTCCCACGGATACATGGTGTTGATATAACGGATTTTATCATATCCAGCCAGTTCAATATGTCCCGGAACCATAATTTTATCGAATCCTGATGCATCAAATGTTTCCTCATAAAAATTAACCGGTCTGCTTTTTACATTTTTACTATAAGAAAACTCCCACTGTCCGTTTAATGACTGAAATAATGGGTTTTTCTCTTTTTTCATGTCCGAATAATCCAAATAATAACAATGATCACTGTGTGCTTCCAACTGATTCACACGAAATACTTCCGGATTATCCAACCATTTCATATCAGCATTCATATTTTTCCTTCCTTTCCAACTGTTTTCTAAGTTTTTCATTCGCATCTTCTACATTCATTTTTGACATGATAAATGTAATAATCAATGACAATACCATCGGAATCCACAAATACATAACGTGAAGCATATTTAAGCATGATTCTGGCTGGATTGCTGACTCTTTCACAAATCCACTTGCATCAAGTAACCATCCGCAAAGAGCAACTCCGATTCCTCCACCGATCTTTGTTCCGAAAGAAGTACAGGAATACATTGTTCCATCAATGTGTTTATGTTTTGTAAGGTATGTATATTCTGAACAGCTTGCAACTACAGCTCCCATATCCCCCTGCCATGGTGCCATTCCAAGTGCTGCAACCGCTGTGAACGCAAGCATGAGCGGAACACTTCCCATATAGCCGGCAAAAATCACTCCGACACGTCCTGCTGTCCCAAGAATATAGCCTGCAAGATTCATTCTATATAAACCTTTCATCTTCTCTACCAGCATAGGTGTGATACACATTGCAATGATGACAGGAATATTGATTGCCCATGAGAATATAGAATATAAATCTTCATTTTTCAGTATGTAAATCATGTAATAAATTCCCATATTTAACATAGCTGAATAAATCTGCTGACAAATATAAGTAGCACAGATCATAAGATAATACTTATTGGAAAATAAAAGCTTTGCAGCCTCTACCAGACCATACTTTTCTTCTGTGTAATCTTTACCTGCTTTCAGTTCTTCTTCCGGAAGCTCCTTGATTGAAAATACGGAAATCGTATTTACGATCAGACCAATAACTGCATATACTACCGCAACTGTTCTCCATGCAGCTGCTCCACCGCCTGCTACTCTTACAAACTGGACTGTAACAGACTGAATCAGTAAGCTTGTCGAAAATGCAAAGATAAAACGCCATGACCCCATCTCAACACGTTCTCTGCTGTTTTTTGTACAGAAAGTAACCAATGATGCATACGCAATATTGTTCGCAGTATAGAATACTGCATTTAACAGTGTATATGCAACAAAGAACCATGCATACTGTGCCGTTGTTCCAAGAGTGTCCGGTATTGCAAAATTTGCTACAAGTGTTACCGCACAACCAATATATGCATAAAGCATCCAAGGTCTTGCTTTTCCAAGTTTACTTTTTGTTTTGTCGATCATCGTTCCAAAGAACATATCACTGATTCCGTCAAATAGCTTTGATAACATGATCAGTGTTCCGATAATACCGGGATTCAAACCTACCGTATTTGTCAAATAAAGCATTACGAATGACGAAAGAAACGCATATACTACATTTCCCGCCAGATCCCCCGAACCATAACCAACCTTGTTATACCATTTCAGGTATTTTTTTTCTTCCATGTGAAACTTCTCCTTTCAATGTACCCTCATTTTATTTCCACAACTTTGTTATATCTATGATATAACAAGATACATTAAAAGAGCCATGTCACAAATCGCATAAAATATGCACAAAATGATATTATTATATGAAAATCACAATAATCTAGTGCGTCATATCACCAAAAGCATGCACAAAATAGTATTATTTATGGTATACTAATTATCAATACAGATAGTTTTTGTCTATCATTGTGCTTGCATTTGCAGTAATATTTTTAATGGGGGATTAAAATGTATACAAATAATGCCTATCTGAATAATTCTACTGTTGACCGAAAAGACAAATCAAAACCCTTGGTGATAACCATGTGCGGTACATACAAATTATATACCAAACCAAAACTTCCTACATGGCGTCCCCGGGGCAGGCTTGACTTTCAGCTATTATACATTGCTGCTGGAAAAGCACATTTTCATTTTGGCAGCGATACGGAAGAAACCATTGTTCCGGCTGGCCATATGGTATTGTATCGACCTAAAGAACCTCAAAAATATGAATATTACGCCAACGACCAGACAGAAGTTTTCTGGGTTCACTTTACCGGTAACAATGTTACTAATTTACTACGTTCTTATGGATTAACCAATGATAAAAAAGTTTTTTATTGTGGCTTTGATTCCGAATATAAAACTCTTTTCCAATCAATGATAAAAGAATTACAGATGTGTCAGGATGGATACCCTGAAATGCTGGAAATGTATTTACGCCAGATTTTTATAAAACTAAAACGCCATTTTCATTCTTCTATAACTATCACAAGCTCTCGTACTGCTGCTGAAATAGACCGTGCTGTTTCCTACTTTAGTGAACACTATAATGAGCAGATGAATATTGATGATTATGCCAAACAGAATTTTGTCAGCACAAGCTGGTTGATCCGCAATTTCAGATTATATACTGGAATTACACCAAAACAATTTATTATGAAAAAAAGAATATATAATGCAGAAATGCTTCTGCAAAATCAGCATTATAGCATTAATGAGATTGCTCGTATTGTAGGCTATGACAATCCTTTGTACTTCAGCCGTATTTTTCAAAAAACGAAAGGTATCTCTCCTTCTGAGTATAGAAAAAATGCATAAACCAAAAAGCAGAGATGTACTATTCTCTGCTTTTTGCAACTTTTGTCTATTTATTTTTTCATTTTGGCACGAAATACGCTCTTTCTCATTTTATAATGGCATCGTAAACAGAAAGGAGATGAACTTCCATGAGAAACAAATTCCACAACTATATTGAAAATATACTCAGCTTTTATTCAACCTTCTTCACAAAGGGATATTACCGTTTTTAAGTACCATTCTATACATAACGATTGCAATGCCACAAAGCGTAATGCCAAAACTATTAAATCCATTTCTGAAAGAAATAATATTAGTCTTAATTATGTTAGAGACGAGGTTGAAGGAATGCTTTATTCAGCATATTCGGTTATTTTAGGTGGAGATTGCAAGCTTTCTGATAAGGGTTTTACAGATATAGATATTTTACTAAACGAAAATGACGAACAATTCTTCTAGATACCCAAATAATCAATTTATTAAATGAGTATGTAGAATTTATTATAAACGATGTCGATATAATGTCTGATTGCATAAGATCATCACTAATCGATAACTCATGGTTGAGAAACAAAACTAAGCAACGTTATAGAAAAATAATTTGCAGATGCCTGTTTTGCTTCGTCTAAATTCATCTGAAAACATGAAGTGTTATAAATTATGATCCTCTTTACACTTTTCCTTGCATCAGCTCATAAGATATGTTATATTATGCGTAGAAAGAGGGAAAGCCAGAGAAGCGGCTTACCCGAATGAATTAAATAACTGTTTTATCAACAGCCGTCATTATTCGCAGTAATGGCGGCTATTTTCGTTTTCCCTTGAAAATCGTGTAGCACAATCCAACAAGGGCGCAAATGAATATTCCAATCTGAATTAAATCAGAGTATGTAACATACATTGGCAACGCCCTCCTTTCTTTCGTCTGGAGGGTTGGTCTACGCTTTGCTCCGGTCGTTGCTAAACAAGCCCCACCGGGGCTTAGCAACCCTCCGAAAAAGAGGGTAAGCCGCCCGGCTCTCTGGTTTCCCATGTGCGAAGTATATCATAACTTATCAAATCAGACAACGATATATCGACAAAATCCCCTTAGATTACTCTAAGAGGATTTGCTTATTTCGAGATATTTTTCTATAAAAGTGCGTCAAAAGGTGTGTCAGTCTTTTATTTCATATCAGAGAATTGTTTCGGAACCCCTATAAAATAAGCATTCTTTGGATTATTTCTCATCCACCACCTGAAAAATAAAAAACTTCAGATAATAACTTTCATCCGCCGCCCACAAAATCGGATGATCCGGTGCCTGTGTACGGAATTCCACCTGACGGAGTCTCTTATGTGTTGCCTTGGCAGCCTCTTTCACAGTCTTTGCGAGAAGCTCCTGCGTCATAAAATGAGAGCACGAACAAGTGGCAAGATACCCGCCATCTTTCACTAACTTTAATCCTTTCATGTTAATTTCACGATAACCTTTGATTGCATTTTTTGTCGCCTCGCGGGATTTTGTGAACGCTGGTGGATCCAGAATGACTACATCATATTTTTCTCCTGCCTGTGCGAGTTTTGGAAGTTCATCCAAAACATTTGCCTGACGGAAATGTACGTTGTTTTCCAGATGGTTCAATCTCGCATTCGCCTCTGCCTGACTGACTGCATATTCGGAAATGTCAAGTCCGGTGACATCTGCCGCCCCGGCGATTCCTGCATTCAGTGCGAACGTTCCCATATGTGTAAAACAGTCTAAAACTTTCTTTCCTTTGCAGATACGCTGCATGGCAAGACGATTGTATTTCTGGTCGAGGAAAAATCCTGTTTTCTGGCCATTCGCGACATCGACCATATAATGAACACCGTTTTCCACGATCTCCACATTCGTGTCAAACGCATCCCCGATGAAGCCTTTCACTTTGGAAAGCCCCTCTTTCGTTCGCTCATTTGCATCGCTCCGCTCGTACACGCCGCGGATTTTGATACCGTCCTCTGCCAGAATTTCTTTTAAAAAGTTCACGATTATTTCCTTGAACTGCTCCATGCCAAGTGCCAGACACTCGACCACGAGCACATCCTCATATTTATCGATCACTAAGCCCGGCAAAAAATCAGCCTCACCGAAAATAATACGGCAGGAAGAAGTATCTACGGTTGTCTTGCGGTACTCCCATGCATTTTTCACACGCATTTTCAAAAATGCTTCATCGATCTCCTGATCCGGTTTTCTCGTCATCATGCGGATACGGATTTTCGAGTTCTGGTTGATAAATCCTTTTCCCATCGGATATCCGTCAAAATCATGTACGGTCACGACTTCTCCGTTTTTGAACCGTCCTGTAATGGTGTCTATCTCATTGTCAAAAATCCACGCACCGCCCGCTTTGATGGTACGTCCTTCCCCTTTTTTCAATGTCACAATTGCACTCATGTCAGCTCTCCTTATTTAAAATCTTTCTCTCACTGTTTTTTCTGTCATTTTCACTCTATCGGCATATTTTAGCATGGTTTTCTGCGGTTCACAAGATTTATGATGACTCCACCTGATTTTCTTTATAATCCACGTTTGTAGTTTTATAAAAAAGTATTTCTCTTCTTGCAAAATATCTCCTGACTTACGATAATAAAGACAGGGAATGCTTTTTCGTGCTGTTTCACGAATTTGCTGATCTTCCATGATAAAACACTGGATCATTCTGATTTTGAAAGGTAAGACTCTTATGATAAAAATAAGTTTATGCATGATCGTAAAAAATGAAGCTGCCATCCTGTCCAGATGTCTCGACTCTGTCTGTGACCTGATGGATGAGATTATTATTGTGGATACCGGCTCCACCGACGATACAAAGGCTGTCGCAGCAAAATACACTGACCGGATTTACGATTTCGCATGGAACAATGATTTTTCTGCTGCAAGAAATTTTTCTTTTTCCCTCGCAAATATGGATTATATTTACGCACCGGATGCAGATGAGATACTGGACGAGGAAAATCGCAAAAGATTTCTTTTGTTAAAGGAAGCCCTTCTGCCGGAAATTGAAATCGTACAGATGAAATACCGCACCGTCTCTGAATTTAACACCGTTTTGAATGCAAGAACCGAGTACCGTCCAAAATTGTTTAAACGTGTCCGGGAATTTGAGTGGATCGATCCGATCCACGAGACGATCCGCCTCACACCGGTTGTATTTGACAGCGACATTGAGATTTTGCACATGCCACAGTCCATGCACCACAAACGGGATTTTTCCATTTTTGTGGACGCCTTCAACAGAGAGGGGACATTTTCTGCCAAGCTTCGCAGCATGTATGCAAAAGAATTATTGAAAACAGGGGATGAAAAAGATTTTGCGGAGGCACTTCCGATTTTCCGCCTGATATATGATTCCGGCACGGACACCGACGCACAGAAAGAAGCCGCCTGTGTGCTCGCACACGCCTACCGGATTGCCGGGGACACCAACCGCTTTTTCCAGATGACACTGCGGGATATGCTGTCAACACCATGCGCCGAAATCTGTCTTGAACTTGGAGCTTATTTTGAGGAAGTCGAAGATTATGAGGAAGCTTCCCTCTGGTATTATAATGCTGCACATGAGACTTCCAGCATTTTAGATGTACACACGGGCGGCGATCTGCCGCTTCAGGGATTGATCCGCTGTTATGAGATAATGCTTGCAGCTCTGCCGGAGGATGATCCGTTTGCCGCACTTACCGCAAATCAATATGAAGAGGCTCTCGCCGATGCCAGGGAAGCACTCGCCAACTGGGATGTGCCGGAAGAATTATAATTCCTTGCGGAGTGTTTTACTCCAGTCTGCCACAGCGTCCGTTTGTGGCAAGAACAGAACATTTCTGCCCCAGAGTGACTGCGCCACCCTCGACCGTCGTGACAACGCCGCCGGCTTCTTCCACGATCAGCGCTCCCGCCGCAAAGTCCCACGGACTCAGGCGCAGCTCAAAATATAATTCTGCGCGCCCTGCTGCTATGCTGCACAGATCGATCGCTGCGGAGCCGCTTCTCCGCACATCCAGCGCTTTCTTAAAGTATGCGTAAGCCATCTGAAATGATTTTTTGCTCAGTTCTTCGTAATACGGTGCTGTGCCAAATAATACAATGCCCTCAGAGAGCGGATTTCTGGAAACATGAATCGGTTTTCCGTTTAAAAATGCACCTTTTCCACGTTCTGCCGTGAACATTTCATCCAAATACGGATTGTATACAACACCTATATATTTTTCACCGTCTTTTGCCAGTCCTACTGAAATCGCACTCACATGATAGTCTTTGATAAAATTTGTCGTTCCGTCAATCGGATCCACAATAAATGCAAATCCTTTTTTAATCGATACGTGCACGTCATCTTCTTCCCCGACAAACACTGCCTCCGGAAGTATTTCAAGCAGCTTTTTCCGAAGGGTTTCCTGTACCTTTTTGTCATAGACTGTCACAAAATTAGCGTGTCCTTCCTTCGGCTCCACCATATTGGCAGTCCGCACTGCGTCCAGCATGATTTTTCCACATTCACGCACTGCATCCGCAATTTTTTCCACAAGTGTGCGGTTCAATTTGTATAAAACCTGTGTTTCACGTTCCAGCCAAGGAATTTCCGGTGCAAATGTGACCTGCTCTTTTATTTTCTGATCCATCTGTGCGATATATGCTTTCTGTAAAAAGTCATGCATCTTCTTCTGCTCTCTTTTTAATAAGGAAAGATTGCTCTGATATGCCTTCTCCACAGTCACAAAAGTTCCATGGAATCCCAGTTTTTCCTCGTAATCGTCCTGCACTCCCGGCGCTCTTTTATCGCTCATCAGCCAGCACTCGTAATAACAGGATTTCATCTGAAAATAACTTTCCGGATCCTCAGTATCAATGTTCTGCTCAAATGTTTCCCCGATTTTCACCCCGATATGGATATCCGTGTATCCTGTCTCCTCCGTGATCTCCCGAAGCAATGTTTCTTTTTCCGTCTCGCCCTCTTCCAAGCCGCCACCCGGGAATTTGTAATCACCGCGGTTGGTCTGTACCATAAGGATTTTATTCTGATAATGGATCACGCCGCGGACTGCGGTTCTTTGATTGATATGTACCGGTGTTTGCGGCAGCTCGTCCGTGATAAACTGTAATTGAAACTGCATATTGCTGTCCCCCTTCTGTAAACGCATATGTTTTGATGTTAAAAGCTTAAATGTATTTGCATAAAAAATCAAGATGCCTCGTCTTAAGCCCTTGTAAAACATCTCATAAAGTGTTAAAATATTAATTGATAATTTTTTAACAAACATTGCCTGTGTTTTTTATTTACTGAAAATGAAACACAGCATACATTTCATTCCAAATTTAGGGGAGGTATTTACAATGGATTACTCACAGGAATACAAACAGAAACTTGTTTCTGCAGATGAAGCTGTAAAATTAATCAAATCCGGTGACTGGGTTGATTATGGATGGTGCAATGGTACGGTTGACGTTTTGGATCAGGCACTGGCAAAACGTACCGATGAACTTAAAAATGTAAATTTACGCGGTGGTATTTTATTAAAACCGCTTGCTGTTTTTGCCCGCGAGGACGCCGGTGAACATTTCACATGGAACTCCTGGCATATGTCCGGTATCGAACGAAAACTGATTGCCCGCGGATGTGCTTACTATTCTCCGATCCGCTACTCCGAACTCCTCATGTCCGGACGATGTTGCAATGATCATGGTTGCGCCGATGGATAAACACGGTTACTTCAACTTCGGGCCAAACGCATCCCATCTCGGTGCAATGTGTGAGACTGCCAAACATGTCATCGTGGAAGTCAACGAAAATATGCCACGCTGCCTCGGCGGTACAGAATGCGGCATCCATATTTCCGATGTCACATATATTGTGGAAGGAAACAATGCTCCGATCGGTGAACTTGGTGCAGGCGGTCCTGCCACTGATGTTGATAAAAAAGTTGCCCAGCTTATCGTAGACCAGATTCCAAACGGTGCCTGCTTACAGCTCGGTATCGGAGGCATGCCAAACGCTTGGTGTCCACACTGAAATGTATGTAGATGCTTTTGTTGATATTGCAAGAGCCGGAAAGATCAACGGTTCCAAGAAAAACATCGACCGTTTCCGCCAGGTTTACGGTTTTGGTGCCGGAACAAAGAAAATGTATGATTACCTTGATGAAAACCCAGAACTTATGAGTGCTCCGGTAAGCTACACCAACGATATCCGTTCCATCGCAGCTCTGGATAATTTTATTTCCATTAACAACTGCGTGGATATCGACCTTTTCGGACAGATCAGTTCTGAATCCTCCGGTATCAAACAGATCAGTGGTGCCGGCGGACAGCTTGACTTTGTTTTAGGTGCTTATCTGTCAAATGGTGGTAAGAGCTTTATCTGCTGCTCCTCTACATTTGTCGACAAACAGGGTGTTATGCACTCCCGCATCCGCCCGACTTTAGCAGAAGGTTCCATTGTTACCGATACACGTGCCAACACACATTATGTTGTAACCGAGTATGGTATGGTAAATCTGAAAGGACTTTCCTCCTGGCAGAAAGCTGAGGCATTGATCTCTGTTGCTCATCCTGATTTCCGTGATGAACTGATCGCTGAGGCTGAGAAAATGCATATCTGGAGACGGTCGAATAAATAGTTGACAGGAGTTTCACTTAGGAACTGCCGCTTGCAGGTGGTGTTACGGATTTTTAGATTGAATTTTATAATTTAGGTTATGTACAAAATATTGCAGTCTGACATGTTTATGAAAACATGAATGTGAAATGGACGAATATTGTGTTTCGTTGCGTTAAACATTGCG
>OHQH01001323.1_pt1 | contig 10891 bp, 9 predicted proteins | sample 1577891 | NCBI WGS metagenome assembly OHQH01 (sample SAMEA3879601, study PRJEB24766) | human gut metagenome | biome: human-associated habitat; feature: feces | place: USA | collected 1985/1987
CCGTTTCCGCCTGTATCCATAAGCATCGGGATAAACGCCGTGAGTATGACGCAGGACTGAAGCGAGTCCTCGAAATGCGTTATTATTTTTCCGGTGAAGGTTGCGGATACCATCAAAAGCAAGAGCCACGGGAAACGCTTTTTCCAAATCTCAAAGACGTTCATTTTAAGATACGGCTTGTCCGTGGGGGTTATAGCCGCCATTTTTTCAATATCCTCTGTGTTCTCGTCCTGAAGAACGTCCATGGCGTCGTCGATGGTGATTATACCTACGAGACGGTTTTCCTGATCGACAACCGGCATTGCCAAAAGGTCATATTTACGGAACTTTTCGGCAACTATTTCCTGGTCCGCTAATGTGTTTGTGGATATAATGTTTGTTTCCATTATATCTGATATTTTTTCACTCTTTTCGGAAAGCAGCAGCTTCTTTGCGGTTACAACGCCGAGCAATTTGCGGTTTTCATCGGTTACATAGCAGTTATAAATGGTTTCCTTGTCTACGCCTGTGCGCCTGATTCTCGTAAAAGCGTCGTCAACCGTCATGTATGTTTTGAGGTCAACATACTCAATAGTCATTATGCTGCCGGCAGAGTCCTCCGGATATTTGAGTATTTCATTTATGCTTTTACGGATATTCGGATCGGTGTGCTGCAGTATTCTCTTGACCACCGTTGCAGGCATTTCTTCAATGATGTCAACGGCATCGTCTACATACAGCTCGTCGAGAACCTCTTTAAGCTCGGTATCGCTGAAGGCTCTTATGAGTATCTCCTGCGCGTCCGAATCCATATTTACAAACACGTCTGCCGCAAGCTCCTTCGGTAATATACGGTATAAAAGCGGCAGCGTTTCCTCCGGTACATCGGTGAGTATTGATGCAATATCCGCCTCGTTCATATCGGAGAGGAGCTTTTTGAGCTCGGAATAATTTTTTTCTTTTAATAATTCAAGGACCTTATCGTACACCTTGCTTCCTCCTTTTTGGTTTTTGTCTTATCATAGGAAACAAAGCGCAAAGCTCTTATGTGAATAAAACAATGAACGCCAAAGACGTTATGCTATTCACGCAGCCGATAGATCGCGGCTTGGGCTTCGCACTTTTTGCGCTTCCTGCGTCCATTATTTTTCACCTCACAATATAAAACGCTCATATCGATAGGCGATATGAGCGGAATTGATAAAAATATTTCGTTCAAGCTTTAGCTTCAGAGGGCGATGAAACTGCGTTAGAACACACCTTACTTTTCGATGTGGCCTGTTGACCTGCTTACAGTGTCTCCACTTTTCGCGGCAGCAGCCCGTATCCCTGTGGGAGCCTTACCTACCGATATTTATTTATTTGCTTTAAGCCTTATTATTATCGGCTCATTTCGACTGTTTGTCAACCCTTTTAAGCACTTTTTTGAATATAAAATCAATGTTTTAAAAAACGGTGAAATATAGTGCGGCTTACAAGGCAAAATTCATTGAAAATTACATGAAAAGTTAATATAATACAATAAATAGGAAATACGGCAAAGGAGCGGAAAAATGACGAATACGGAAAAACTTCAAAAAATGTTTGACGAGAGCAACTACGTGGTGTTTTTCGGCGGAGCGGGCGTCTCTACCGAGAGCGGAATACCTGATTTCCGCTCGGCCGACGGGCTTTACAATATGCATTACAGCGTGCCGCCGGAGGTTATCCTCAGTCACTCGTATTTTATGTCTCATCCCGAGGAGTTTTACAGGTTTTACAGAGATAAGCTGTTAAATCCCGATGTAAAACCGAATATCGCGCATCTGAAGCTTGCCGAGATGGAGCAAAGGGGTAAATTAAAAGCGGTAATAACGCAAAATATAGACGGACTTCACGAAAAAGCCGGAAGCAAAAACGTTTATAACCTGCATGGCAGCGTTTATTATAACCATTGTATGAAATGCGGTAAGGCTTACACCTTTACAGATATGCTGTCGTGTAAAGGTGTTCCCCATTGCACCTGTGGAGGCATCATAAAGCCTGATGTAGTGCTTTATGAGGAGCCGCTCAACGAAAGCACGGTTAACGGTGCCGTAAGGCATATTATGAACGCCGATATGCTAATTGTTGCCGGTACATCGCTTACCGTTTATCCTGCGGCAGGGCTTATAAGATATTTTCGCGGCAGGAATTCGGTACTCATAAACCGCGATGCAAATGTAGGAGATGACGAGTTTTCTCTTGTTATTCACGGTAAGGTAGGCGAAGTTCTCGGCAGCCTTGTCGTATAGCTGCAAATCAAAGCAGCTGTAAGACTGTTTTGTGCGCGAAACGGCGATATATACAGTCTTTTTATTGACATTTATCGACAACGGATATAAAATATATTTTAAATTTATTTATCGGCAGGAGAAAAAGATGAAGCTTAACGGATCGGATATAATCGCTGAGGTGCTTATAGAGCAGGGGGTAGACACAATTTTCGGCTATCCCGGCGGAGCGGTACTCAATATCTATGATGCACTTTATAAATACAGAGATAAAATTCATCATATCCTGACAGCTCACGAGCAGGGCGCGTCCCATGCTGCTGACGGCTATGCAAGGGCAACCGGCAAAACGGGGGTTGTAATTGCGACAAGCGGTCCCGGCGCCACAAACCTTGTTACGGGAATTGCCACGGCATATATGGACAGCATACCTATGGTAGCCATAACAGGCAACGTCGGAACATCTTATATAGGTAAGGACGCTTTCCAAGAAGTATACATTACAGGCATTACAATGCCTATTACAAAGCATAATTTTTTTGTCAGCGATATAAAGGAACTTGCTCCGACGCTCAGAGAGGCTTTTAAAATAGCAAATTCCGGAAGGAAAGGCCCCGTACTTGTTGATATACCCAAGGACGTTACGGCGGCGATTACCGAATACGAAAAAGCTGCTCCCGAGGTTATAATTGACAATACAGTAATAAATGAGGACGAGGTCAAAAAGGCTGCGGCCCTTATAAACAAGGCAAAAAGACCGGTTATAGAAATAGGCGGCGGCGTGGTGTCGTCGGAGGCCTCGGACCTTGTGCGTATGCTCGTAAACAAAACGGGCGCACCGTGCTGTCATACGCTTATGGCGGCGGGAGTTCTCGGCTACAGCGAAAGGCTGAATTACGGCCTTGTCGGTATGCACGGCAGCTTTGTTACCAATAAAGCTATTGACGAAGCAGATGTGCTTGTTGCGATAGGAACAAGATTTTCCGACAGAGTCGCTCTCAATACAAATCGTTTTGCTCATAAAGCAAAGGTAATACAGATTGATATTGACTTGAGTGAGGTCGATAAAAACGTTAAAGTCGATCACGCTTTGGTGGGTGATGTTAAGACTATCGTTATGGACCTTTTACATTACGTAAAGCAAAGCGACCGGACCGATTGGCTTAAAACCCTTGACGAATACAAAAACAGCGATTATCATCCGGTAGATTCCGACAAATTTATTACGCCGCATCAGCTTATAAGGACGATTTGCGAAAATGTACCGAAGGATACTGTTTATGTTACCGATGTCGGCCAGCACCAGATGTGGGCGGCTCAGTATTTGGAGCATACCGATCCGCGTTCGTTCTTGACAAGCGGCGGTCTCGGCACTATGGGCTATGGCTACGGAGCGGCAATAGGCGCCAAGGTTGCGTTCCCCGATAGGAGAGTTATACATATCACGGGCGACGGCTCTTTCCATATGAATATGAATGAGGCGTGCACCGCAGTCAGCTATAATTTGCCGATAATAACCGTGATTTTTGACAACGAGGTTCTCGGTATGGTTCGTCAGTGGCAGACCGCATTCTACGGCAAACGCTATTCGCAGACCGATCCGCACCGCAAAACCGATTATGTTAAGGTAATAGAGGGCTTCGGCGGAAAGGGCTACAGAGCGCATACTTTAGCCGAGTTTAACGACGTATTCCAAAAGGCACTTAAGGAGGATAAGTGCCCCGTTTGGATTGACTGCGCTATACCCAAAGACGAAAAGGTGCTTCCTCTTATACCGGCAGGCAAAACGATAGATGATATAATTATTGAGGATTGCGACAAATAGTTAAAGTGTCCGTATAAATAAAAGAGTCAGTAGTCTCTTGACTATTGACTCTTTTTGAGTATATGCATATTACAACATTTTAACCATATAATACATATCGGCATATGTTCCGTCACGGTATTTCATATGGTGCGGTAATGTCCCGCATATTTGAAAGCCGAATTTCTTATATAAAGCAAGGGCACGTTCATTTTTTGTTGCAACCTTAAGCTCGATTTGCTCAAAACCGCGCTCTTTTGCTTCGTTCAGTATATTTTCCATAAGCAATGTGCCTATTCCGAGCCCCGTGTATTTAAGTCGCAGGGCTATTCCGAGCGTTCCGCGGTGTTTCAGTCTGTCGCACGTGCCGCCGGTAACGGAGCAGTCGCCTATGTATTCCCCGTCACAAAACACCACAACGGAAATATTGCTTTTTGAGGATGTCATATCCTCTATGTATTTGCGCTCCTCCTCGGTTGTCATTTTGACTTCGTCGCCGTATCTTCCGAGGTAATCGGTTTCGTCGCAAACAAGCTTCAGCCCCTCTATCATTTTTTCGGCGTCATCCGGGACGGGATGACGCATAAGGATTTCGTGACCCTTTAAAGCAGCTCTGTATTCCATTTCAGGCACTTCCTTTAATAAAATAAAAGCTCCGCACAGAGAATTTTCTTTGGCGGAGCTTTGTTTTGTTCGCTTAGAATTTCATAACGGCGCCGTCCTTGGCGGAGGAAACAAGCGATGCGTATCTTGCGAGCCAGCCTGTTTTGACGTTAGGCTCATGAGGAACATAGTGCTTTTTACGCTCTGCAAGCTCCTCGTCGGATACTCTGACATTTACCTTTGCGGCAGGAATGTCAATGTCAATGATGTCGCCCTCTTCTACAAGGCCAATTTCACCGCCTGCGGCTGCTTCGGGAGCAACGTGGCCTATCGAAGCACCCCTTGAAGCTCCGCTGAATCTTCCGTCCGTGATAAGGGCAACCGTTTTGTCAAGCTTCATACCGGCAAGTGCCGAGGTGGGGTTGAGCATCTCACGCATACCGGGGCCGCCTACGGGTCCTTCGTAACGTATTACAACAACATCTCCGTCCTTGATTTCGCCGTTGTAAATTGCTTTAATTGCTGTATCCTCGCTGTCAAATACACGCGCCGGGCCTGTGTGAACGAGCATTTCGGGTGCTACCGCACTGCGTTTTACGACACAGCCGTCCTTTGCTATATTGCCCCAAAGAATCGCTATGCCGCCGGTTTTTGAATAGGGATTGTCTATCGGACGTATCGCGTTTGTGTTCTTTATGTACGCTCCCTCTATGTTTTCACCTACGGTTTTTCCGGTAACGGTCATAAGCGAGAGGTCAAGCAGTCCTTTCTTAGCAAGCTCAGCCTGAACCGCTCTTACGCCGCCTGCGTTGTTGAGGTCGTGCATATGTGTGGGACCTGCGGGTGCCAAGTGACATAAATTCGGCACCTTTGCGCTCATTTCGTTAAATACCTTGAGGTCCATGGGACAGCCTGCCTCTTTTGCGATTGCAAGCAGATGCAAAACGCTGTTTGAGGAGCAGCCGAGAGCCATATCGCAGGCGAGCGCGTTGCGGAGCGCCTTTTCATTTATAATATCGCGGGCTTTAATGTCTTTTTTCACAAGCTCCATAATCGCCATTCCGGCGTGCTTTGCAAGCTGGGTGCGGCCTGCGTGAACGGCGGGTATGGTGCCGTTTCCGGGAAGCGCGATTCCGAGTGATTCGCAAAGGCAATTCATACTGTTTGCGGTATACATTCCGGAGCATGAGCCGCAGCCGGGGCATGTGTTATTTTCAAATTCACAGAGCTTTTCTTCGTCTATAATGCCTGCTTTGCACGCGCCGACAGCCTCGAACATCTTAGAGAGCGAGGTTTCAACGCCGTCAACAAGACCCGACATCATAGGTCCGCCGGAGCAGACTACCGTGGGGATGTTTATTCTGAGTGCGCCGAGAAGCATTCCGGGAACTATCTTGTCGCAGTTCGGAACCAAGACAAGACCGTCGAAGCCGTGAGCCATAGCCATGGTTTCAACGCTGTCGGCAATAAGCTCGCGTGACGGCAGAGAGTATTTCATACCGATATGACCCATCGCTATACCGTCGCATACGCCGATTGACGGAATCATAACGGGTGTGCCGCCCGCCATTCTCACGCCGGCTTTAATTGCTTCTGTAAGCTTGTCAAGGTGAAAATGACCCGGAACTATTTCGCTGTGTGCCGAAACAACGCCGATGAGCGGTCTTTCAAGCTCTTCCTTTGTATATCCCATGGCGTAGAAAAGGCTTCTGTTCGGAGCACGCTCTACACCCTGTGTTACATTTTTACTTCGTAAATCCATAATTTTTCCTCCGAAGAAATAAATCTGATAAAATTATATCGTCTTTTAGAACTGTTTTCAAGTGCTAAGTAAATTCGGTTGCTTTTTTTTCACGGATGTTGTAGTATTAAAATGTAAATTTCCAACAGGAGATCGGGGACCGCTATGCAAAAAGAAAACCTGTCGCAGAGAACTGCCGAAACGCTGCAAAAGATGATACTTAAGGAGCATATCTACAAATACGGTGAAAAGCTCCCCAACGAAAACGAGCTTTCCGCAAAGCTCGGCATAAGCCGTACAACCCTGCGTGAGGCAATACGCATACTTGCGTCCGACGGGTTGCTTGAAGTCAGGCGCGGACTCGGTACTTTTGTGGCACAGCCGCTCAATCAATATGCCGAGGGAAGCATAGACTTTCAGGAGTTTTCAAAGCTCAAAATAACGCTGAGAGACCTGTATGAGACGCGTATGATTTTTGAACCGGAGGCGGCGGCTCTTGCCAGCCGCAGAGCTACCGAGGACGAGATAAAGGAGATACTGCGTCTCGGAGACATTTGCCAACGAGAGCTTTTGCGCGACCCGCAGGGCAAACGAAGAATAGACTCCGAGGCGGCTTTCCACGGCGCAATATTAAAGGCGTCGCATAATGACTTTTTAAGTCGGTTTATGCCGATACTTACCGAGACCATAGAGCAAACCTTTGCCCTCAATTTCAATCTTGATATGATAGCCGAACAGGCGTACAAAGATCATATACTTATAATGGACTTCCTCGAAAAGCGTGACGCGGTGGCTCTTAAAAGCGCAGTTACCATTCATTTGCATCATGCGTTGCTCACGGAGCAAATATCTCTGGAAGAAAATGAAAAAAAGTATTGACAACCGTTGTTTTCGCGTTATAATGGTTGTATGACAACGACTCGTAGATGTCGTACAACTAAAATATAAATATTTGTTAATGTTCAGGAGGAAAAATTATGGCAGAAGCAAGAATGTTTTATGAGAAAGACTGTAACCTGTCCTTACTCGACGGTAAGACCATCGCCGTAATCGGCTACGGCAGTCAGGGTCACGCTCACGCTCTTAACGCAAAGGAGTCGGGCTGCAATGTTATCATCGGCCTTTATGAGGGCAGTAAATCATGGGCTAAGGCAGAGCAGCAGGGCTTTGAGGTTTATACCGCTGCCGAGGCTGCAAAAAAAGCCGACATTATTATGATCCTTATCAACGATGAGCTTCAGGCAGATATGTATAAGAAGGATATCGAGCCCAACCTTAAAGAGGGCGATATGCTTATGTTCGCTCACGGCTTCAACATTCATTTCGGATGCATCAAGCCGCCGAAGTTTGTCGATGTTACAATGATAGCTCCCAAGGCTCCCGGTCACACCGTCAGAAGCGAATATCAGGCAGGCAAGGGTACTCCGTGCCTTGTAGCTGTTGAGCAGGATTACACCGGCAAGGCTCTTGATATGGCACTTGCTTACGGTCTTGCAATAGGCGGTGCAAGAGCAGGCCTTCTTGAGACCACGTTCCGCACCGAGACCGAAACCGACCTCTTCGGAGAGCAGGCTGTTCTTTGCGGCGGCGTTTGCGCTCTTATGCAGGCAGGCTTTGAGACTCTTTGTGAGGCAGGCTATGACCCGAGAAACGCTTACTTCGAGTGCATCCATGAGATGAAGCTCATAGTTGACCTTATTTATCAGAGCGGTTTTGCAGGTATGAGATATTCAATCTCCAACACCGCTGAGTACGGCGATTACATCACCGGACCCAAGATTGTTACCGAAGACACCAAAAAGGCTATGAAGAAGATTCTTTCCGATATTCAGGACGGTTCTTTTGCCAAGGAATTCCTCCTCGATATGTCACCGGCAGGCCGTCAGGTTCACTTCAAGGCTATGAGAAAGCTCGCTGCGGAGCATCCGTCGGAAAAAGTAGGCGCAGAGGTAAGAAAGCTCTACACCTGGAACAACGAAGACAAGCTTATCAACAACTGATAAGGCGTATACATACTTCGTTTACCGAAAAATACAGCAAAGGGAATGTAAAAGCTTTTGTTTTTGCATTCCCTTTTTTCGGCTTCCTATCCTGTATGCCGAATTTCCGTACGGGGCAGGGTCTTGCGAGCAAGCTCTGCTTTTGTCGAATTTGCACAGCAATATAGTTAGCACGCACTAACTCATATTGCGTTTTGCCGAAATTAAAATATATGGTTGATTTTTCCGAAAAAAGCATTGACTTTTTAGTTAGCCGGTGCTAATATTTATGCGGTTAGCGAGAGCTAACCAAATTAAAAAGCATTCGGTTAGTTTTAACTAACTTAATTTTATGCAGTGATGAGGGATGTTAAATGATGCCTTTAACACTTGCCGATATCGGCGAGAAAAATATTATAAAGCATATCGGAGGCAGTCCCGAGGTGAAAAAACACCTTGAAAATCTCGGCTTTGTGGTAGGCGGCGAGGCTACGCTGATAACCTCCATGGCAGGCAACGTAATTGTTAATGTCAAGGAGACAAGAGTTGCAGTAAGCAGGGAAATGGCACAAAAAATTATGGTTTGATTTTTTGTTTCGTATCATATTCAATATGGCAGAAGGAGGAAGAACTATGGAAACTTTGCGTAATGCAAAAGTCGGCCAAACCGTTAAGGTTGTTAAGCTTCACGGAGAGGGCGCCGTTAAACGCAGACTTATGGATATGGGTCTTACAAGGGGAACCGAGGTTTATATCCGTAAGGTTGCACCGCTCGGTGATCCGGTTGAAGTTACGGTTCGCAATTACGAGCTTTCGATTCGTAAGGCGGATGCCGAAATGATTGAAATCGAAGCAGAATAAAAGGGAGAACATTTCTCCCGTTTTTTCAGAACAGTTGGTTAGCAAATGCTAATCATGAAAGAAAGGAACATACTAATGGATTTGCGAATTGCCCTTGCGGGAAATCCTAACAGCGGTAAAACAACGCTGTTTAACGCACTTACCGGCTCCAATCAGTTCGTAGGTAACTGGCCGGGCGTTACCGTTGAAAAAAAAGAAGGTAAGCTTAAAAAGCACGACGGTGTAACAGTAACCGACTTGCCCGGTATATATTCACTGTCTCCCTACACCTTGGAAGAAGTCGTCGCAAGAAACTATCTTATCGGTGAAAGACCCGACGCGATACTCAATATTGTAGACGGTACCAACCTTGAGAGAAACCTTTACTTGACCACTCAGCTCACAGAGCTCGGTATTCCGGTAGTTATTGCCATCAATATGATGGACGTTGTTAAGAAAAACGGCGATAAGATAAATGTTCCGGAGCTTTCGAGAGAGCTCGGCTGCAAGGTTGTTGAAATATCGGCTCTTAAAGGCGACGGAGTTATGGAGGCGGCTGAGGCTGCAATCGACGCTGCCAAGAATTCCAAGACTGTACCCATGCACACTTTTTCGGGTGTTGTTGAGCACGCGATAGCTCATATCGAAGAGGCTGCCGTTCACAATATGCCCGAAGAGCAGCAGAGATGGTACGCTATCAAAATATTCGAGCGCGATGACGAGGTCTTAAAGCAGTTAAATCTCGACCCGAAGGTTCTCACTCATATTGAGGACGATATAAAAGCGGCCGAGAAAGAGCTCGACGATGACTCGGAGAGCATCATCACAAACGAGCGTTATATTTATATAGCTTCCATTCTCAAGGCGAGCTATAAGAAAAAATCGGCCGGCAAGCTTTCCGCTTCGGATAAAATCGACCGCGTAGTTACAAACCGCTGGCTCGGTCTTCCGATATTTGCGGTAATAATGTTCCTCGTTTATTATCTCTCAATGGTAACCGTAGGCTCCGCAGCTACCGACTGGATGAATGACGGCGTGTTCGGCGACGGCTGGCATCTTTTCGGAATAGGCTCGGCAAAATATGAAGAGGCTGCCGAAAACTACGGCGACAGCGATCAGATAATCGACGCATTCATAGCCGAGTACGGCACAGATGAAATGAAAGACACTGTTGACATCAGCGCCGATGAATATGATGAATCTGCCGCAAAGGACGCTCTCGCTTCTCTTGTTGCAGAGACTCCCGATAACGCAAACGTAACTTACGAGACCGAAGACGAAGAGACGCTCGAAGTTACCGAGCATCCGGGCGCAACAAAAGCCGATCTTAAGACCGCTGTTGACAATTATCTCGACACGGATTATAAAGAGTCCTTTGGTGCTCCCGATACTTCATCATACGGCGTATGGGTTCCGGGTATCCCTGTTATTGTCGGAAATGCACTTGCCTGGCTGCTCCGGAGTGAAGAACCGACTTCGGATATCCGAGTGAGTATGGGTATTGCTGATGACTTACTTAACAATGTTGTGTCGTTGGATGCAGTTTTTATAGTTGGGATATCCTTTGTTTTTGAACTGACGGTGGCGGCAAGAAAGAAGTTGAAATCATAATTTTCATTTTCATTTTCAGAAGGTTCATACAGATATTCCCACGTTTCTCCATCGAATGAAATCAAATTACCTTTTCCATTGA
>OHQH01001338.1_pt1 | contig 10781 bp, 7 predicted proteins | sample 1577891 | NCBI WGS metagenome assembly OHQH01 (sample SAMEA3879601, study PRJEB24766) | human gut metagenome | biome: human-associated habitat; feature: feces | place: USA | collected 1985/1987
ATAGCGAAGCAACATCCGGCGGAATTTCATCAACGGGTCAGCTTCTTTTACATATTCCAGTTCGTTTTCATCCCTGTACAAGGTATGTTTATCCGAATTAGAGTGGGAACCGATACGGACGCAATTGGCTTGTACAATTACCGGGTTACGAGTGGTTATGGCATATTCCCGAGCTTCGGTCATAGCATTCATCGAATCGAATACATCCTTTCCGTTACAATAGATAATTTTCAGGTTCTTGAAACCTGAGAAGTTCTCTGCCACTTTCCGATTGGCCGTCTGTTCGGATTTCGGGACGGAGATACCGTAACCATTATCCTGTATTACGAAAATCACAGGAAGACGCTCGAGACTAGCGCCATTGATGGCTTCATACACAAAGCCTTCGGAAGTAGCCGATTCTCCATGAGAAGTTATGGCAACTCCTTTATGACCATAATACACCATAGCTCTGGCTACACCTGCCGCATGGAGGTCATGTGTCCCCGTAGCAGACGAGATATTTTCGATGTGCCATTTCGGTTTTGCGAAGTGATTAGACATGTGCCGCCCGCCACTACCGGGATCAGTCGCTTTCGATATACCATTCAGGATAATTTCTTCTGCAGTCATTCCGGCAGAAAGCACAGTCAGCATATCCCGGTAATAAGGGAAGAGAAAATCTTCCCCTTGGGTAAACACTTGTCCCATTGCCAGCTGTATGCCGTCGTGTCCGGCATAAGGCGCATGGTACGACCAACCTAATGACTGCAACAGATAGGCAGGCGCTTTTTCATCAAGCGCACGCCCCAGAGTCATTAAATAGTACCACTTCTTCAACGTTTCTGTATCGGTGGTTTTTATATCATACTTCTTCATAATACTCATTTTTTGTTTTTACTCATTCCAGTTCTCCAGATAGTTCTTGATGAAATAGAGGAAATTGCCGCCCAGCGACCCGTCCACCACGCGGTGGTCGTAGGACAAGGAGAGATACATCTTATGTCGGATAGCTATCACATCCCCTTCGGGCGTCTCCATAACGGCTGGCTTCTTCTCTATCACCCCCACTCCCAATATGGCTACTTGCGGCTGATTGATGATAGGCGTACCGAACAGCGACTTGAACGTGCCGAAATTGGTAATCGTAAACGTACCGCCCGCTATGTCGTCCGGCATCAGCTTGTTGATGCGCGCCTTGGCAGCCAAGCCGTCTATCGCAATGGCAAGCCCGCTCAGGTTCAGCCTGTCGGCATCATGCACAACGGGAACAATCAGGTTGCCGTCATTTTGCGATACGGCTATTCCCACATTGATATGTTTCTTGAACAGGATATTGTAACCTTCTACGGAGACGTTCACCTGCGGATAGGCAACCAGCGCTTTGGCAGTCGCTTCGGTAATGGCAGGCATATAGGTCAGCTTCACCCCTTCACGTTTAAAGAAAGCCTCCTTGTTTTTTTCGCGCCACTTCACCAATTTCGTCATATCCACTTCCACCAGGGTAGTGACATGCGGCGAAGTGTGTTTGGACATCACCATGTGGTCGGCAATCATCCGACGGACACGATCCATCTCCTTCACCTCGATACCCTCTGCAACAGAGGTAGCCGTTACAGGTGAAGATTGAGGCACTGCCGCCACAGCCGGCTTCGCGGCAGCAACGCCCGCCGCACCATTCTGCTTCTGTATGATGTATTGCTTGATGTCCTTTTTACTCAAACGTCCCTGATAGCCTGTACCCGGTATCCTATCCAACTCCTCCTGCAATATCCGGGCTTCGCGGGCCAATTGGAGAACCACCGGAGAATACCAGCGTTCATTCTCCGAACCGGCTGCCTGCGCTTTAGGAAGTTCCTGCACCGGAACCGGGGAAGTCCCTGCTCCCGTATTATCCGCAACCGGAGCCTTTACGCTTTCTTTCGTACCGGCAGAAAGCTCGGAAGGCTCATCATCTCCGCCCATATCCACCACAGCCACCACCGTACCCACCGCAACGGTATCACCTTCCTTAAATAGTATCTCCACTATCCTGCCTGCCACCGGCGAAGGTATCTCCGCACTGACTTTAGCAGTATTCACTTCGAACAGCACGTCATCTTCCCGGATAACATCGCCCACTTGTACCGACCAGGAAACAATAGTTCCTTCGGTTATACTTTCGCCCAGCTTGGGCATCTTTATTTCAAATCCCGACATATAGTTAAGTTTTAAGTTATTAGTTCTTGATAATAAACAAATCATCCGGAAGTAAGGTTTTCCCTACGCCGGAGCTAATGCCACCCTATCGTATATCCACTCTCCACAAGCATACTTTTCTGCTTTTAATTGCCCGATCGCCGCCAAGTCCTCAGGAGTAAAACGATAGATGCGGTTATCTCCTCCTTCAAAGAAGAAGTGGAACAGCAAACGGGCAAAGCGCTTCAGAGGTACGGCAGGCAGCAGATACTCACTGATATTCGCCACCGCACTGCGTACCGAAGGAACGGCCCGCAACACACGCGAACCGGGCAGCAGGTCCTCTCCGTCGCTCCTTCCGCACAATGCGGCATCCAGTGCTTGCAGATTGGCGGAATACAACAGGGTACAATGATACATCACCCTGTTCTTATGGATGCACTGCGCACTGCCCGACACTTTCCGATCGTCTACATAAATGCCCATCCGCTTGTCGGTGTACGCCACTATGCCGAGGCTTTCGAGAAAGTCCACCGTCTGCTGCAAGTAGTATTCGAAGTCGGGACGCTCCACCGTTTCCATAAAGCTCAGATTGAGGTTGCCCTCGTCATGGTAAACCGCCCCGCCACCGGAAAAGCGGCGTGCCAACAGGATATTATTCTCGTGTATATACTTCTCATCCACTTCCTTCCGCACACTCTGATGCTTTCCTATCACCACAGAAGGGACGGACTGCCACATCATAAAGAAGTTGTCTTTCTTTTTCTTCAGGAGATATTCTTCTGCCGCCAGATTGAAATACACATCCGTACAGCGGTTATCGATACAGAACATCACGCAAAAAGTGTTTCGTGAAAGATCTCTCCCACCGTGGGATGCGGGAATACGCTCTTCTGGAACTCCTCCACCGTATATCCATGCTGAACGGCAATGCCCGCCGCCACAATAATTTCCGATGCCGGATTGCCCAACAAATGGCAGCCGATGATACGGTCGCCGTCATCCAGCACCAGTTTGCACAATCCATTGCCCAGCTCGTTCTCGGCAACAAAACGACCGGAATACGCCATAGGCAGCTTCTGTATGTGATAGCCGGTACCGAGTGCTTTCAGTTCCTCTTCGGTCTTTCCCACCCCGGCAACTTCCGGATTGGTATAGACCACACCCGGTATGCAGTCGTAGTTCATCGCATCCTCCACTCCCAGAATGTGATTAACCGCCACCTCACTCTCACGAATTGCCGTATGCGCCAGCATGGAACGGCCTGTTATGTCGCCACAGGCATAAACACGAGGATGGGAGGTCTGCATGTGCTCATCCACTTTCACACCGTTACGCAACAGTTCGACATTCAGCTTATCCAGCCCTGCTTGGCCGAGGTTTGCCTTGCGCCCTACGCTTACCAAAATTTTCCCGGCCTCTATCAGCGAAGCCTTGCCGTCTTTTTCAACGGTCACCCCTTCATGGGACACAGCCGTCACTTTCGTGCCCAAATAGAAGTTGACGCCACGCTTCAAATACTCCGAACGCAGCATGCCAGCGGTCTCCTTGTCCATTGCCCCTAATATTTCGGGCATCATTTCAACCACGCTCACCTTCACCCCCATACTATTGAAGAAGGAGGCAAACTCCATGCCGATGACACCGCCGCCGATGATAACCAGCGACCGGGGAAGTTCCTTACTTTCGAGCGCTTCTTTGGAAGTCCAGTAATCCGTATCGGACAATCCCGGTATAGGCGGAATAACCGTATCGGAACCGGTACACACCAGCAGGTAAGTGGCTTCATAGGTTTCGCCACCCGCCACGATGCGGAACATTCCATTCTCCTCACCCGCTATCACAGCTTCTTTTTCCACAATGGCGACTCCATACGAACCGACCGTCATCTTCACGCCGCCCGTCAGCTTCTTCACAACTTTATCTTTACGGTCGATAATCTTTCCCATATCGAAAGCGGGCGCATCGGGAACGATAATGCCGTACTTGGCAGCACCTTTCATCGTATCCCACAGCTTGGCAGAATACAACAGTGTTTTTGTGGGAATACATCCCTCGTTCAGGCATACGCCGCCTATGGCTTTCTTTTCAAACAAGACGGTTTTCAGACCGCCGGCAGCTGCTCTCTCGGCAGCCGTATATCCGGCAGGCCCGCCGCCGACAATAGCTATATCATATCTCATAACGTTAAGGTTTTAAGTTAGTTATCAACTACTAACAAATAATATAGCGACAGAGTTCTTCGTTTCGGCAAAATTCATTTCCTTAGTATTGCAAGGAGGATACAAAAATAATCCGTACTTTTGCGGGCAAACCCTGTATCCTTATGACAACCCCTGAAATAGCAATCGTCGCTCCCAACACACTTACCTCTTTGGGGCTGCAGAACCTTCTGGAAGAGATCATCCCGATGGCTACCATACGCGTGTTCCGTTCCTTTGCCGAACTTATGGACGACACACCCGATATGTATGCCCATTACTTCATCGCTTCCCAGATATATTTCGAACATACCGCGTTCTTCCTGCCCCGCAAACCCAAAACCATCGTACTGGCAGGCGGCGACAACCAGCCACAGCTGTCGGGAGTACCTACCCTGAACATCTACCAGGACGAGAAAAGCCTCATCAAAGATATTCTACGGCTGCACCGCTACGGACATCAGCAAGGGCATGTCGCCGCCAACACCCCCGATAACCACGACCTCTCCGCCCGCGAAATAGAAGTGCTGGCGCTCATTACCAAAGGGCTCATCAACAAAGAGATTGCCGACAAACTGAACATCAGTCTGACCACCGTCATCACCCACCGCAAGAATATCGTGGAGAAACTGGGCATCAAGTCTGTATCGGGACTGACCATCTATGCTGTGATGCATGGATATGTCGACGCGGACAGAATATGAAGCCGGTGGACAGTGATGAAATGATCAGCGAAAACTAACCATAATCCTCATAAATTAGGATTGCACATACTGGAGATTTCGCGTTACTTTGCAACCGAAATAAAACCAGTTATGAAACAATATAAGATTATCACCCTGATTTTGATGCTCCTCACTTCCGGCAACATGCTTGCGGAAGAGCTGGACACCTTGAAAGTAGTAGACGTAGAAGAGATACTCGTCATTGCAGCACCCAAAGAGAACCGGAAACTTCGCGAGCAGCCCACAGCCGTCACCCTGCTCTCACAACAGGATATGCAGGCAGCCCAAGTCAACTCCATCAAGAACCTGACGGGACTTGTGCCCAACATGTTCATCCCCGACTACGGTTCACGCCTGACCTCCGCCGTCTATATCCGCGGCATCGGCTCACGCATCAACACACCCTCCATCGGCCTGTATGTGGACAATATCCCCTACATCGACAAGTCCGCTTTCGACTTCGACTACTCCGACATCGAACGCATTGACGTGCTGCGCGGCCCGCAAGGAACACTGTACGGGCGCAATGCAATGGGGGGACTGATTAAGATCCACACCAAATCGCCTTTCTCCTATCAAGGGACAGACTTCCGCATGGGTGCAGGCACGCACAATGCCTACAATACCTCGCTGACCCATTACCACCGGGTATCCGAGCGTTTCGCCTTCTCCACCGGCGGCTTCTATGACTACGAAGGCGGTTTCTTCCGCAATGCCGCCCTGAACAACAAGAAGATAGATAAAGGACAGTCCGCCGGCGGACGCTTCCGCGGTATCTACCTGCCCTCCGACAACTGGAAAGCTGACTTGAACGTGAGCTATGAATATAGCGACCAGGGCGGTTATCCGTACTACTACACAGGCAGCGTAAACCCCGCCGCCCAAAGCGAAGAGATGAAGCCCTACGTCGGCACAATCTCCAACAATCGCGAAAGCGACTACTACCGCAACCTGATGAACGCAGGCCTGAACCTTGAATATCAGACACAGCACTTTACGCTAAGCGCCGTAACGGGTTATCAGTTCCTGAAAGACCGCATGTCCATCGACCAGGACTTTACAGCAAAAGACATTTATACACTGGAACAAAAACAACGCATCCACACATTGAGCGAAGAACTGGTGATGAAAAGCAAAGGCAACGGACGCTGGCAATGGGCTACGGGGGTATTCGGCTTCTATCAATGGCTGAAAACCGATGCCCCGGTGACATTCAGAAAAGACGGCATGGACATGCTGAACCAAATGCTGGGCAGTGTAATCCCTTCCAAGATTGAAGTCACCATGATGCCGGGCATGGGGCTGAACATATTACCCTCCCTCCAACTCGGCGGCAACGATTTGCTCATCAACGGCGATTTCGACACGCCGCTTCTCAACGGAGCATTGTTCCACCAATCTACATTCAGGGACCTGTTCGGCCTGAGGGGACTGTCTTTCACAGCCGGATTGCGCCTGGATTATGAAAAGATGAAGATGAACTACAACTCCGGTACTGCAATGGACTATACGGTAGGCATCAAGGGAGAAATGGTACGTGGCGGACAAATTATCAAAGAGATACCGATGATGCCCGAAACGTCACTCACCGTACAGTCGCGTTATCAGGGCTCCATTGACAAAGACTACCTGCAACTGTTGCCTAAGTTCGCCCTCCAATATGATTTCAAAGACAATCTGGGCAATGTCTACGCAACCGTAAGCAAAGGCTACCGTTCGGGCGGATACAACATTCAGATGTTCTCCGACCTATTGCAGTCGAGCTTGAAGAACGACATGATGAGACAGACGAAAGAAGAAGTCCTGAAAGCCATAGAGAGCTCTCCCGGTGCGTCTTACAAGGATCTCATCAGTGAAAAGTTCCCCGATGCGGGCAAGAATCCCGACGCTCGTTCCGCCACCGAGTATAAGCCGGAGCAGACGTGGAACTATGAAGTAGGAACTCACCTGAACCTTTTCAATAACCGCCTGCGTACCGACGCCGCATTCTTCTGGCTGGAGACACGCGACCAACAGATCTCACGCTTCGCAGGAGCAAGCGGCTTAGGACGCGAAACGGTAAATGCAGGCAAAAGCCGCAGTCTGGGCGCCGAGCTTGCCCTGGCCGCAGCAATTACCACCGATTTTACGGTGAACACCAGCTATGGCTACACGTATGCCACTTTCAAGGATTACGCCACCAATGCCCGAGTAAACGGGCAACTTCAGGAAGTGAGCTACAACGGCCATTACGTGCCCTTCGTCCCCAAACACACGCTGACCGTAGGCGGACAGTACATCTTCCGCATCAATGCGGGATATTGGCTGGACCGCATCCAACTGAATGTCAACTATACCGGTGCGGGACGCATCTACTGGACAGAAGAAAATACCGTCAGCCAGTCTTTCTACGGCACTCTGAACGGCCGCGTCAGCTTTCAAAAGGGACGCGGGCAGATAGACCTCTGGGTGCGCAATGCTTTGGACAAGGATTATGCCGCTTTCTACTTTGAGAGTATGGGCAACGGGTTCATGCAGAAAGGACGTCCCATCCAGGCAGGCATCGAACTGCGTTGCAGGTTTTAGCCGACAGAGGAACAAACCCTTTCGGCAAGAATGGAATTCCTACTCGTTGATTGCCCCGCAATGCGGACAAACGCCTTTCGTCCCTATCTTTTGTCCGCAATTGCCGCAACGATAACGGGATGCCGCCAGCGATGAGCGCAGCTTCCTGAAGAACACCCACACGAATACGGCAATAAACAAATATCCGATATATATCTGCGTAGTCAATATAAAGAAGAAATAACAGAAGATACAACAGGAAGCCAGCCCCAGCAGATAGAACACAGCCGCCGCCGGACTCAGCAGACGGAACAAATCGTCGAGAACCGCCAGCAAGACAATGACGAACAGCCAAAGGCTCATCAGGAAAACAGAAAGCACCAACGGAACCCTAAACGGCGAAAGCGTAGGATTGAAATAAAAATGCTGCCACGTCTCCGGCACAAATACCTGCATAGACTCGTACACCGTAGCGCTGAATGCCAGCAGCAAGCACAGCAACAGCGGGTATACGCTGTCTATATCATTGAAGCAGACCATTTGCAACTGCTTGCGCCGGAACGCACGAAACAGCCATACCGCCACAAACAATGCAAAGATTACGATGAAATAAGAAGCATGCGTCTCACTGAACAGGTAAATGGCCTGTGAGATGCTGTCCGTAGGGACAAATGCCCGCATCATATCCTTTTCCCGAATCCACCCCTGTACCTCCTGTGAATGGGCGAGCTTCACCCATACGCTATCCACACTGTCTGCCGGATGAATGGCAAACTCCGCTACCACAACCCTGTCGCCCCTGTACAATGTGTTATAGCAATCCTTTACAGGCAGGCAGGCGATAGTTACCGAGTCATCCAGTAGTTCCAAATTTGTATCCCACGTATAATGGCGTTCGTACAGATACCTCAACGAATCGCGCGTCCTCTCCCCCAGCTCCCTGTCTTCCAAGTCGGGACGGGGATAATGGCAAGAGGCAAGGCAAGGCAGAAGTAAAAGCAGGAGATATAGCGGATGCAGTATAAGGCATAAGGTACGGGACACACTGCGTACAGTAACGTTATGCTTACGGTTGCTCCTATTTAATTCTGCTTTATGCATCTCCCACATCTTATTTGTTATATCCTATGTTTTATACTCTTCGTCCGTTATATCCCATACTTCATGCTTTCTGCTTCAAACCTCCCGTCTCACTCTCCGCTCACCTTCATTTGGCAGTTCTTACAGTCAAAAGTCAGGCGAAAGCGCTTGCCGTCCGTCCCGACCAGGTAATAAGGTTCCCGGTATGGAGAGTGTCCCTTTTGATGCGTAGGACACCAGCCCATGCTATAACGCAGGCAATGCTTACAGAACATCAGTACGGCTTCCGGTACGGCCTGCTTCTCGTATGCCGGTTCTACGGAAGTAACCCCATGTTCCAGATAAAAGCTACGGGCGGATGTATTCATCACATTCCCCAAATATGTCAGGGACTTCATCGGGAAACAATGCCGGGTAGGTTTCCAAACATGCAGTTCACGACGGTAAGTGATACGGCGGGCCGCTATCAGCCTGTCTGTCACTTGGCGACGCCAATCTGCTATCACCGAAGCCGGTATGAACCAGTTATGCGACAGGTTGATCGCAACAGCGGGAGCAGCCTTCACAGAAGTATCGTCCATACCTCCCAAAGCCACGACCTCAAAAGGGGTGTTACCTAATTTGCCAAGCTGGGTACGCAGATGCTCCTGTTGCGGAGTACGCGCCAGCTCTTTTGAACAGGGGAATGACAATGTCACACGATTCCCGTCTTCATCTGCGGCAGTCAGGGCAAAGCCCGAAGGGGTATCTGCCAGTTCCCACTCAATGCCTATTTTGCGTTCGGCAGACTTGCGGGAAAGGATGCGTTCAAACTCCTGATCGAAATTGCGATAGAGCTTGGTACGGGGCTTGATGCGGGGCATTTCCTGAGGATAAAGTTTGTTTCCATCCACCCGATTAATCCGGAATCCCTGCAAACGTCCCTGTTCATCAATATAGCAGACACCGTCTCCGTTATTGAATGATTTCAGTCCGGCAACGGTCAGAAAGTTGCCACGGGCTTCTTTCATTGTGCCCATCTCCTCTCCCAATGATTTCGGAGTATCGAAAGAAAAAATATCCTCACTGCGTCCATGCAGGAAGTAATGAGTAAATCCGCGACTGAAGCTCTTGTCCAGCTGCGGCTTAAAGTCGAAACGGCAAGTGCCGGAAGAAGCACGCACATATTCCGGTCGGCGGGCAAAGATAGCATCCAGTTTCTGCCGATAAGCAGCCGTGACGTTCTTCACGTAAGATACATCTTTCAACCGACCTTCTATCTTAAATGAGGAAGCTCCCGCATCCAACAACTGTTCCAACTCATCACTCTGGTTCAAGTCTTTTAATGAGAGCAGGTGTTTATCCTTGACCATCACTTTCCCGTCTGAATCTACCAGACTGAAAGGCAAACGGCAAAACTGCGCACACTCCCCCCGGTTGGCGCTACGCCCGAAACAAGCCTGACTGACATAACACTGCCCGCTATAGCTGACGCAGAGAGCTCCATGCACGAATATTTCCAAAGGTACATCCGGACAAGCTTCGTGTATCTTGCTGATCTCACGCAGCGAAAGTTCGCGCGCCAACACCACTTGCCGGAAACCGGCATCAGCCAGAAATCGCACCTTCTCCACCGTACGGTTATCCATCTGGGTACTGGCGTGCAGCGGAATAGGCGGCAGATTCAGGCCGGTGATTCCCATATCCTGCACAATCAGTGCATCTACACCGGCACGGAACAAAGCCCAAATCATCTTCTCCGTCTCTTGCAGTTCTTCATCTTTCAAGATAGTATTGACTGTCACATAAATCCGGGCATTGTACAGATGGGCATACTCTACCAAAGCAGCTATGTCCTCCAATGAATTGACTGCCGCCGCGCGGGCACCAAACTTCGGCGCACCGATATACACAGCATCCGCTCCATGATCAATAGCAGCTATGCCACATTCCAGATTTTTGGCCGGAGCCAGCAATTCTATTTTACGTTGTTTTATCATCGGATATCTTCAATATTATAAGGAGTCTCCTGATAGACGAAATAGTTCAGCCAATTGGAGAACAACAGGTTGGCATGTCCGCGCCAACGCACCAG
>OHQH01001339.1_pt1 | contig 10773 bp, 7 predicted proteins | sample 1577891 | NCBI WGS metagenome assembly OHQH01 (sample SAMEA3879601, study PRJEB24766) | human gut metagenome | biome: human-associated habitat; feature: feces | place: USA | collected 1985/1987
CCTATGAGCAAGCTCATGTGGGCTTAGACCTTTTGACCCTGGCATCATAAAATAAAAAACCGTACATCCATTATAGAATGTACGGTCCTTTTTTGTAAAGATGAAATACGCTGTCAGGCAGCGGATAGTATCGAAGATGGTGCATGTGAGCTTATTTGTCGCTTAAAAGCTCCTTTGCACTGGTCAGCAGTCCCGCCATGTTCTGAATTTCGGACGGAATGATGATCTTTGTAGACTTGCCGTCCGCAACCTTTTCCAGAGCCTCCAGGCTCTTTAAACGAAGTACAGAATCATCCGCTCCTGCATCCTTGATGAAACGCAGACCGTTTGCAGTCGCCTGCTGGACTTTCAGGATTGCTTCCGCTTCACCTTCTGCCTCACGGATCATCTTTTCTTTCTCTGCTTCTGCGCGCAGGATTGCAGACTGTTTTTCTGCCTCTGCTTCCAGAATTGCGGATTCCTTTTTACCTTCTGCTACCAGGATGGTAGATTTCTTTTCACCTTCAGCACGCAGGATCGCTTCACGGCGTTCACGCTCTGCCTTCATCTGCTTCTCCATCGCATCCTGAATTGCTGCGGGAGGAATAATGTTCTTTAATTCGACACGGTTTACCTTGATGCCCCAGGGATCAGTTGCGATATCCAGGGATGCACGCATCTTGGCATTGATCGTTTCACGGGAGGTCAGGGTCTGATCCAGTTCCAGGTCTCCGATGATGTTACGCAGGGTTGTCGCGGTCAGGTTTTCAATCGCCATGATCGGATTTTCAACTCCGTAGGTAAACAGCTTGGGATCTGTGATCTGGAAAAAGACAACGGTATCGATCCGCATCGTAACGTTATCCTTTGTGATAACGGGCTGAGGCGGGAAATCCGCTACCTGTTCCTTTAACAGTACACGCTTTGCAACCTTATCGACAATCGGCACTTTAAAGTGAAGGCCAACGCTCCAGGTATCCTGATATGCGCCGAGACGTTCTACGACATAAGCCTGCGCCTGCGGTACGATCTTGATGCAGGACGCTACAATTGCAATTGCAAGAATTAAAATAATGAGTATTACCAATCCACCTATCATAATTACCCTCATTTCCGCGGTCTTACCGCATGTTATCAACAGTCTCTCTGCTGTTTGTTACAGGTTCTTCTGTTTCGATCTCGTCCGGGACAACGATCAGCTTCACGCCGTCGATCTTTTTTACAATGACGACGGTACCCTCTTCAATCGTCCCCTCAGTTTCCTGAGATCTCGCTGACCACTCCATGCCTTTGAGCGTAACCTGTCCGCAGCTGTGCAGGTTATCAATCCTGCCGGTCACGATACCGCGTTCCCCAAGCATGCTGTCCACATTGGTCTTCGCCCTTCCAACATTGAAATAGCGCATGGCAACCGGTCTTGTAAAAACAAGCATCAGCACGGACACTACCAAAAACAGGATGACCTGCACCAGAACCGGCGCACCACAGGCAGCTGCAATCGTCGCAACAAGAGCTCCGGCTGCAAACCAGATTGTCGTCAGCCCCATCGTCGCGAGCTCAATCAGCACAAGTAAAATCAACAGAGCCAGCCAGGCAAATACTTCCGTCATGTAACTCCTCCTTTCCTGTGACTTATGACTATCATACTACAAAAATCATGCCCCGTCTACCAAAATACATGATGTCCGATCACAATACCTTTCCTGCTTCCTGCCCGCCTAAAATGCGTCGCTATTCCAACCGGGGTGCTTCCCGCCATCGCTTCCTGCGCCGCCTGCAGGCAGCTTGCCTTGATCTTTCCACTTGCGACAACGCGTCCAACCTGTCCGCTTCCCGCCGGTGTAAACTGTCCCGAAGCATAGATAACTCCCTTGACCGTATTCGGATAAGCGCCGCTTCTGACCCGATTCATCACGACTGCGCCGACAGCCACCTGTCCTTCGTAGGGCTCTTCTCCCGCTTCACACTGAATGAGCGCCGCCAAAAGCACGCTGTCGTCCGCTGCCAGTGCAGCAGCCTTGTTCGCTTCCTTTTCCGCCTGCGCTGCCTTTTCCTGTTTCTGTTTCTGTGCGGCAGCTTCTTTTTCCGCCTGCAGTCTCGCCGTTTCCGCTTCCTCGCGCGCTTTTACCTGCTCAACCGTCTCTCCGTAATCGATTTCAAAATCAACCTGGACATATTCCGAAGACACATATCCGGTCTTTCCGCCGTAATTGATCGCAACCCAGTCCGCCGTGATTTCCTGATCCTCGGTGAAACGGATCTGCTCTTCATCCACGACCTCATACTTTGCACCTTCTTCCAGCAGATCATAAATCGCAGCATCTCCTGAAGGTTCTTTCCGGATTCTCAAAGCGCCTGTTTTGGTCGTTGCCACAATCCGTCCCGCGTCTTTTGCCTCTTTCCGCGCTTCTTCCCCAAACAGCAGATAATCGTTGTTCGCCCAGCCGGTCAGTTCGCCGGACTCAAGCTTTGTCCAGCCGTCCTTTTGTTCCAGCACTGTACCGCCACAGTCTGCATACAAATACCCTGCAAGCTCTGCCTCGCTGTCCGGTTCCGTCCTGACATTCAATACATTCTGGACGCTCGTCATCACGATCGTTCCGGTCAGGTCGTCCATTTTCGTTCCATCGCCGGACGAAGCCTTGGTTTTGCTGTCCGCACTGTCGGACGCTGCATCCGTTCCCTGCCCGCCGACTGCGGCGATCGCTGTATCTGCCGCATCATTTTGGGATGTTGCGTTCTGACTGACCTGTTCCTTATCCGCTCCTGTCAGCCACGCCTCCACGCCAACGCCCTTGTGCCAGTGCGCGCTTTTGCTCGATTCTGCCTCTGCCTGCAGACTGCTTCCGGCCGTCCACAAAAAGACGACTCCCAGCGCTGCAGCCCGCAGCCAGTGCTTCCCCCTTTTCTCACATTTTCTGCTCCAGCCCATAAATCGATGATCCTTTCCGTCCCCTCATATCCGCAGACAGTAACGATAGCTGAGCCTCCATTGATTTTCCGCGCCTTTGGCGCTCCCAAAATCGGCTCATCAAATGTTACAATTATATTACATGATTAGCGTCATCATATCAAATCCGTCAATTACTGTCAAGTGTGCGCCCTGCGAGGATTCTATTGTCATGAATACAAAAAAGGCGTGTGAAAAACAATCCTTTTCCACATGCCTTTTTTCGCTCTTTTTCTGTCAGAAACAATGGATTCTTATCATCTTCTGACGATTCCCTTACAATGCTGTTGGGACAAATGCCCCGGCTATGATACTGTTTTAGTAAAAAACGTGATGTCCGATTACCTGTCCGGAACGACCGTTATTTCTTCTGAAAAACAGCTTGCCGCCGACCGGCTGTGCACCGGCTAATGCTTCGATTGCTGCCTGATAGCAGGCTGCATCTGCCTTGTCACTGCTCAGTGCCCTCTGCAGCGAACCGTTTCTAACAGGGGAAAACTGTCCTTTTGCGTAAACAACCTCGGTGATCGTATTGGGCTGCGATGCACTCTTGACGCGGTTCATGATGACATTGCCTACCGCAACCTTACCAACGTAGGATTCACTGCCTGCTTCACAGTAAATAATATTTGCAAGCAGTTTTAATTCCTCTGCGGATACCGCTGCGGTCTGGGCTGCCAAAGCTGCCTGCTGGGCTTCGGCTGCGATGCGTGCTGCTTCCTCGGCTGCTGCCTTTGCCTGCGCCTCCGCTTCGAGCCGCGCTGCTTCCTCGGCTGCTGCCTTTGCCTGCGCTTCCGCTTCGATGCGTGCTGCTTCCTCGGCTGCCTGTACTTCTTCTATCTCATTCTGTGCTGCTTCACTCGCCTCTGCCTGTAAAGCTGCTGTTTCATCCTGCTGTACTTCTTCCTCTGCAAAGAATTCATCTTCGGATGCTGTTGCTCCTGTCCGTTCAGCGATCACCTGCTCATTGGCTGCAACAGCCTCTTCGTTGGAAATCTCTGTCTCGACCAGATTTTCAGCCGGTACCCATCCTGCAATTTCTCCCGCCTGGATCTGCACCCAGTCGTTGTACTTTGCAAGGATCGCCACATGACCGTCCTCCATGACCTGACCAATCACCGCAGACGCTGTATTTGCTTCTGCATGAATGTCCAGCATGTCTTTCGCATCAATGACACCGATACCACTTGCCATAGCGGTTGTCGTATATGCACCCATCATCATAACAGATGTTAAAATGCCGACTGCACTACGAAACAACTTTCTGCCTTTTCCGTTCATTCTTACCTCCATAAATCTTACTCTGCTTCCCCATCCATTCTGCCGGTGAAATTCAGGAGCTTTTTGTGGGACGCTCCTTGTTACAGAGCTGTTTCAATTGTTACAAACTTATTAACAATTGTTACGCATGATATGATAGCAATATTACAATCAAATGTCAAGTCGTTCGCCCGGAACCACAAATTTCCGTTAGTTCCCCACAAAGGTTTTTCTTCTATTGTGATATTTTTACAACAAACCTCCGAAATCATCGCCTTTTTCTTACTATTTTTCAAAGTTTTCAACAAATGCCGCTTTAACACAGTAAATTCTCTTTTCATAAAAAGGACAGCCATTTTCTGCGGTTTTTTCGATTTTTTATCAAAAAAAGAAGACCTGACGAGATTATTTTTTCCATCAGATCTTCCTTTATTCCTGTTTTTAACATTTTTGTAACAAACTATTTTACAGGCTTCTGGACTTTTCCACCGCAGTGATGACCGCATCGGTCACTGCGCCGCGGAAGCCTTTTTCCTCTAAAACGCGTACCGCCTGAATCGTGGAGCCTGCCGGGGAGCAGACCATATCCTTTAACTCTCCCGGATGCTTTCCGGTCTCAAGCATCAGCTTCGCGCTGCCGAGCACAGCCTGTGCAGCGCATTCATATGCCTGGCTGCGCGGCATGCCTTCCGCAACTGCACCGTCCGCCATCGCTTCAATCAGCATAAAAATCCAGGCAGGCGCACAGCCACTAACGCCGGTCAGCACATCCATCAGACGTTCCGGAAGCTCAACCGTCTTGCCGAAACTGTCCAGGACAGCCGCCGTTTTTTCTTTCATCTCAGGAGTTACCCTGCTGCCATAGCAGACTCCGGTACAGCCTTCCCCGACCAGCGCCGGCGTATTTGGCATCGCACGCACAAACGGAAGCGGCGCACAGAACTGCTCTTCCAGCCACGCAAGGCTTTTGCCTGCCGCAATGCTCAGAATCGTCTTACCGGTCAGGTCAATGTCGCTAATCTGTCCGATCACTTTCTCCAGAAACTGCGGCTTTACGGCAAGAATCAAAAGCTCTGCCTGCCGCGCGGTTTCCAGGTTATCGCCTGTCACCGTGATGCCAAACATTTCATGCACTTTGCTTTCCGTCTCCGCCGTTTTTGCAGAACCGAAAATTTCCTCCGGCACAGCCAGGTGATTTCTCAAAACTCCTCCAATCATCGCCTGCGCCATATTTCCAAGTCCGATAAAACCGATTTTCATCTGTGCCTCTCATTTCTGCGCACGCTTTTTGCGCATGTCGAGTTTGTGTCAAGTGCGCGCAGACACAAATCCCGAGCTTGAAAAATGTTATTTTTCAATCGTCGCCCTCTGCCGATGCGCTTCATACATCAGAATCGAAGACGCCACCGCCGCATTTAGCGACTCGACTTTGCCCTCCATCGGAATCCGGATGTAACAGTCCGCAAGTTCTGCAGTCTCTTCTCGCAGGCCGTTGCCCTCGTTACCGATCAGAAATGCCGTCCCCTTTGTGTAATCCTGACAGGCATAGGAATTTTTCCCGCGCAGATGCGCCGCGTATACGCTGACACCCGCCTGCTGTACCTGATGAACCGCCGCCGCAAAATCGTCCGCATAATAAAACGGAACGCGGTAGATGCTGCCCATCGTTGAACGGATAACCTTCGGGTTGTACAAATCGACGGTATCCCGGCTCATGATAATCCCGGAAACGCCTGCGCCCTCACCGGTTCGCAGCATCGTACCGAGGTTGCCAGGGTCCTGTATATTTTCCAGAAGCAGAAACAGCGGTGCTTTGTCCCGCAGCATTTCTTCTATATTATAGTGAAACTGTTTCAGCACGCATAAAACGCCCTGTGGCGTGCAGGTGTCCGATATTTTAGAAAAAACGCTGTCGGAAACGACTTCGTAGCCAACCTCTTCCAGATGCTCCCTGCAGCTGCACTTTTCCAGAAAGGATTCCGAAACATAGACCTCCTGCAGCTGCTCTCTCGGTGCTTCCAGAAACATCTTCACACCCTCTGCCAGAAAAACGTCCTCCGTTCTGCGCAGCTTCGACTTTTGATTCAATTGTACCAGCCTTTTGATCCGGCTGTTGGATGCTGCAGTAATCATGCAGGTTCCTCCGTTAATCTTTATGAAAACGCACAACGGCCACACACGTTTCGTGTGCAGCCGCCCCATTGCGTCCTGTATCGTCAGGTGGCCAGTGCTTTGCTGACCTGATAATGATATTCGGGAATCTCTTTCTGCATCGCAAGCGCTTCCTCGATATCATAGTCTACAAATTCGCCGTGTTTGTAAGCCACAACACGGTTCGAGCTGCCTGCGCAGAGGATGTCTGCCGCATAAGCGCCCATGATAGAAGCATAATAACGATCCAGACAGGTCGGGCTGCCGCCTCGCTGCATGTACCCCAGGATGGTTGCTCTGGTTTCCACACCCGTTGCTGCTTCAATTCTCTTCGCCATGGAAGTAGAATGACCGATACCTTCTGCATTGATGATCAGATGGTGGGTTTTGCCCTTTTTCCGGTTGTTGATAATATTGTTAATCAGCTGCTGCTCGTCATAGTCGTACTTTTCAGGAAGAAGGATATCCTCCGCGCCGGTGCCGACGCCGCACCACAGTGCGATATAACCGGCATTTCTGCCCATTACCTCGATAATACTGCAGCGTTCATGAGAAGAAGATGTATCCCTTACCTTATCGATTGCCTGCATCGCGGTATTGACTGCCGTGTCGAAACCGATCGTATATTCGGTACATGCAATATCCAGATCGATCGTGCCCGGCAGACCGATCGTATTGATCCCAAGTCTTGACATCGCCTGCGCACCTCTGTAAGAGCCGTCGCCGCCAATAACAACCAGACCGTCGATGCCGTGTCTGCGGCAGATCTCCGCGCCCTTTTTCTGTCCGGCTTCGGTCTTAAATTCCAGACAACGTGCGGTTCCCAGAATCGTACCGCCCTTCTGGATGGTATCCGAAACGCTGCGGGCATCCATATCTATGATTTCTTCATTTAACAGACCCTGATAGCCTTTTTTTATGCCTTTTACTTTGACGCCGTTGCAAATCGCTTTCCGAACAACCGCACGGATTGCCGCATTCATACCCGGCGCATCTCCGCCGCTTGTAAGAACTCCAATTGTCTTTATCTTAGCTGCCATTGTTCCTCCTGTCTGCCGCTGCGGGCTGGACTTCAATCTTAAGATTTCAAAATCCGTAAAACCATTTTTTATTTTAATCGAAACGGGCTTTCTTTTCAATGGTTTTGTGAAACTTACATCAGCTTTACGTTTTCTTCTCCAAACAACTCTTCCAGCTGCTTTAAAAGCGCCTCGTCCCCATGAACGGTCTGATTCGCCCCAAGCTGCTTCATCGCGCGCGGATTTTCCACATAAATCACCACGGTATCCTTGCCGTCGGAAGCTGCGATTGCCGAAAGCAGCTTTTTTTCCTGCTGCTGATAGGCTTCCATCGTCGGAAATTTAATCCAGAGCTTTTTGGGGATTTCGTCAAACGTCTGCACGGATTCACAGATCAGCTTCGCATCTTTGTCCTCCTCTGCGGAAACGCGCCCCCGCAGGAGAACCTTTTCATCCTCCATCAGTTTGCTGCCGTACTGCTCATAGGTTTTCGGGAAAACGATAACTTCAATCGTTCCAACCAGATCCTCCACCTGTAAAAACGCCATCACCTTATCGTTTTTGGTATATTTGATCTTCTTTTCCTCGATAATTCCGCCGATAACCGCCTTTGCTCCGTCCTGAATATGGGCGCTGTTTGTCTCCTCATCCAGCATAAAATCTGCCGTCGTATTAGAAATGTTCCTGCGCCAGAGCTGCTCGTATTCCTGCAGCGGATGCCCGCTGACATACACACCGAGCACTTCTTTTTCAAAGGTCAGAAGAATTTCCTTCGAATATTCCCCGACATCCGGGAAGCGGATTTCATAGTTTTTCTTTTCCGACTCGTCCACCAGATCGAATAAGGAAAGCTGTCCCGCCATATTATTTTTCCGATTCTGCTGATTCTGATCCATCAGCTGCACAAATACACTCATAAACTGCTTGCGTGTTCCCTCAAGGCTGTCGAATGCACCCGCTTTGATGAAGTTTTCCACGTTGCGCTTATTGACTTCCGTATCGGACATTCTGGATAGAAAATCCTGCAGGTTTTTGAACACGCCCCGCTGCTTCCGCTCTGCGATCACCGCGTCCGCAACCGGATGTCCTACACCCTTGATCGCAGTCAGTCCGTACCGGATTGATTTTCCCGATACCGAAAATCCCGGCTCTCCCTCGTTGATATCCGGCGGCAGAATCGCGATTCCCATCTGGCGGCAGACCAGAATGTATTCCGCCACTTTTCCGGGGTTATCGATTACAGAAGTCATTAGGGACGCCATAAATTCCACCGGATAATAATATTTCAGGTAAGCCGTCTGGTAAGCGACAACCGCGTAGCATGCAGCGTGGGACTTGTTGAACGCGTATTTTGCAAAATCCATCATTTCCGCGTAAATTTCCAGACCGACCTTTTCCGGAATGCCCCGGGCCACACAGCCGGGCACGCCCTCTTCGGGATTGCCGTAAACGAAATTCGCCCGTTCTTTTTCCATGACAGACTGCTTTTTCTTGCTCATCGCACGGCGAACCAGGTCGCTTCGTCCCATCGTGTAGCCGCCGAGGTCGCGCACAATCTGCATAACCTGCTCCTGATACACGATACAGCCGTAGGTCGGAGACAGGATCGGTTCCAGCTCCGGACAGGAATAGGTGATTTCGTCATGATTGTTTTTTCCTTTAATATATTTTGGAATAAAGTCCATCGGCCCGGGACGGTACAGGGAAATACCCGCGATGATATCCTCCAGATTCTGGGGCTTTAGCTCCTTCATGAAGCTTTTCATCCCGCCGCTTTCCAGCTGGAACACGCCGTCCGTTCTGCCGGTGCAGAGCGAATCCAGCACTTTTTTATCGTTATAATCCAGATGCTCCATATCGAGCTTCACACCGGTGTCATGCTCAATCATCTTGACCGCGTGGTCGATTACTGTCAGGGTTCGAAGCCCCAGAAAGTCCATTTTTAAAAGTCCGAGCTCCTCCAGCGTCGTCATCGTAAACTGCGTTGTGATCGAACCATCCGACCCTCGTGAAAGCGGCACAAAATGATCTGCCGCCTCCGGGCAGATCACAACCCCTGCTGCGTGCATCGAGGTGTGGCGCGGCAATCCTTCCAGCCGTTTACTCATATCAATCAGCACGTGCACCTGTTCATCGCTCTCGTAGAGCTTACGCAGCTCTGCGTTCATTGACAGTGCCTTATCAATCGTCATGTTCAGCTCGTTCGGGATCATTTTTGCAATCGAATCCACAAAGGAATACGGCAGATCCATGACACGCCCGACGTCGCGGATGACACCCTTTGCCGCCAGCGTACCGAATGTGACAATCTGGACAACCTTTTCTTTTCCATATTTGCGTCCGACATAATCAATGACCTCCTGTCTGCGTTCATAACAGAAGTCGATATCGATATCCGGCATGGAAACTCGTTCCGGGTTCAGGAAACGCTCAAACAGCAGGCTATAACGGATCGGATCAATATTCGTGATATGCAGGCAGTAGGAAACGATGCTTCCAGCTGCACTTCCACGTCCAGGTCCTACCGGAATACCGTTTTCTCTGGCATAGTTGATAAAATCCCACACGATCAGGAAATAGTCCACATATCCCATGCGCTTGATAATACCCAGCTCGTATTCCAGACGCTTCTGCAGCGTGCCGTCGTCCTCCGGATAGCGCTCTTTCATGCCGTCAGTGCACAGCTTGTTCAAATATCCCCAGGAATCATAGCCCTCCGGCACATCAAAATGCGGCAGTTTCGTCTTACCAAACTCGATTTCCACATGACAGCGGTCTGCAATTCGCTGTGTATTTTCCACTGCCTCCCACGCATAGGGAAACAGTCCCTTCATCTCTTCTTCGCTTTTGACGAAATACTGACCGCCCTCGTAACGCATCCGGTTTTCGTCGGAAAGCTTTTTGCCGGTCTGGATACACAGAAGGATATCGTGGGGCTTTGCGTCCTCCGCATAGGTGTAGTGCACGTCGTTCGTGCATACTAACGGAATGTCCAGTTCTCGCGACATCTGTAAAAGCGCCATGTTTACGGTCTGCTGCTCCGGAATCCCATGATCCTGCAGTTCCAGAAAATAATTATCCTTCCCAAAAATCGACTGATACTTTAATGCGCATTTTTTTGCTTCCTCCGGCAGTCCTTTCTGGATATAGCGCGGCACTTCACCTGCAAGGCACGCAGACAGCGCGATAATTCCCTCGTGAAATTCCTCCAGAACCTCCATATCGACACGCGGCTTGTAATAGTACCCCTCCGTAAAACCGCGGCTGACGATTTTGCTCAGATTCGCGTAACCAGTATTATTTTCCGCCAGAAGCACCAGATGGTAATACCGGTCATCCCCGCCGGTAATCTCACGGTCAAAACGGGAATTGGGCGCAACATAGACCTCACAGCCCAAAATCGGATTGATACCC
>OHQH01001347.1_pt1 | contig 10711 bp, 9 predicted proteins | sample 1577891 | NCBI WGS metagenome assembly OHQH01 (sample SAMEA3879601, study PRJEB24766) | human gut metagenome | biome: human-associated habitat; feature: feces | place: USA | collected 1985/1987
TTCTGCTGGTGTTATTTGGAAGCACGCTTTCAAGCATTGTAAGCTATCCGCTAAAGACGCAGGGGCAGTTGTCGGCGGTTGGAACAATCGTAAGTGCAGGGTATGGATTTGTGTGTGGTGCATACATGCCGATATCTAATTTTAGTTCAGGGCTGCAGAAAGCATTGTCCTACCTTCCGGGTACATACGGAACTTCCCTGGTTAAGAACCATATGCTAAACGGAGTGTATAAAGAGATGGCAGACACAGGGCTTCCGTCAGAAGCGGTCACAGTCATAAGGAACACTCTCGACTGTAATCCTGTATTCAGGGGACATGTTGTTGGCGTGCCACAGATGTATTTAATCATGGCTGGGAGTATAGTTGTATTCGGAGCAGCTTATCTTCTGATTATCATGATTCGGGAGAGATAATAATCTTAATATAATCTTAATATCATATAAAAATGCTTAACCCCTTTTTTAACATAATTCTGGTAGATTTCAATTATGTTAGAAAAGGGGAATTTTTTATGTTTGACAACAGGATAAGAAAACATTTGTCATCATTCCGGGTTATAACAATTGGATTTGGTGGATTAATTATATTAGGAGCATTGCTTCTTATGCTGCCGGTTTCATCAGCCAGTGGCTGTGTAACACCGTTTGGTGATGCATTATTTACATCTACATCAGCGGTATGCGTTACCGGATTAGTAGTATTGGATACAGGAAGCTACTGGTCGGCGTTTGGCCAGGCAGTAATCTTACTTCTGATCCAGACCGGTGGATTGGGAGTCATCACTGTGGTTGCATCTTTTTCAATGGTATCGGGGAGAAAGATCTCGTTAATGCAGCGGAGCACGATGCAGGATGCGATTTCAGCACCGAAAGTAGGTGGAATTGTCCGGCTTACAAAATTTATTTTACAGGGAACATTTCTGATCGAATTGATCGGTGCCATTCTCATGCTTCCTGTATTTTGCAGGGATTATGGATGGAAGGGAATCTGGATGTCGGTCTTCCACTCCGTATCTGCTTTTTGCAATGCGGGGTTTGATATACTTGGAACGGCCGATCAGGCATTTCCATCTCTGACAGGATATATTGCCGATCCACTGATCAATCTTGTGATCATGCTTTTGATCGTGATCGGTGGCATCGGATTTCTGACCTGGGATGATTTTTGTACAAACAAATGGAACTTGAAACGTTACCGTCTGCAGAGTAAGATTATCCTCGTTACCACCGCTGTTTTAATTTTACTACCGGCTCTTTTTTTCTTTCTAAGTGATTTCGCCGGATTTTCTATGGGAAAAAGAATACTGGCTTCTCTTTTTCAGTCGGTAACTCTTCGAACAGCAGGATTTAATACGGCAGATCTTGGTGCAATGAACGATTCTTCCAAAGCGATCATGATTTTGATGATGCTGATCGGTGGATCTCCGGGATCAACGGCAGGAGGTATGAAGACAACAACGATCGCAGTGCTGATACTGAATGCGTTTGCAACATTCGGAAGAGAACCGGAAACAGAGGTTTTTGGAAGAAGATTTGATAATACAGTAGTGAAAAATGCGGCAACGATCGCTATTTTGTATTTTTTCCTGTTTTTTGCAGGAGGAATCGCAATCAGTCAGATAGAACATGTTGCATTATCGGATTGTCTTTTTGAAACAGCATCGGCAGTGGGCACGGCAGGACTTACATTAGGGATCACAACGGAGCTTGGACTGGTATCACATCTGATATTGGTTGTTTTGATGTATCTTGGAAGAGTTGGCGGACTGACGCTTATATATGCTGCAATTTCAGTAAAAATACAGAGTGGGGCAAAAAGACCGCTTGATAAAATAACTGTTGGATAAAGGAGAAAATTATAATGAAAAATATTTTGCTTATCGGACTCGGAAGATTTGGAAAGCATGTTGCATACCAGTTGAATGAGCTTGGACATGAAGTAATGGCTGTGGATGAGAATGAAAATCTTGTCAATGAAATTCTTCCGTATGTTACAGACGCACAGATTGGTGACAGTACCAATGAGAATTTTCTGGAGTCGCTTGGAATCAAAAATTATGATATTTGTTTTGTGACGATCGGAGGCAATTTCCAGAATTCCCTGGAGACAACTTCTCTTTTGAAAGAACTTGGCGCTAAAATGGTCATATCGCGTGCAGAGCGGGATGTACAGGCAAAGTTCCTGCTTCGCAACGGAGCAGACGAGGTCATTTATCCGGAAAAACAGATCGCCAACTGGGCAGCGATCCGCTATACGGCAGATCATATCCATGATTATATCGAAGTGGATGATTCACATGCTATTTTTGAGGTGGAGGTGCCGGGAGACTGGATCGGAAAAACGATCGGTGAACTGGATATCCGTAAAAAGTACAGCATCAGTATTCTGGCGATCAAAACAGACGGAAAGATGAATATGGCGATTGGCCCGGATATGGAACTAAGCAGTGAAGATACCCTTTTGGTTCTCGGTACATACAGGGATATGCAGAAGTGTTTTCGGATATAATGGATAAAAATAAACAGGGTATAAAATAATTATTAAAAATTGCACAAAATTTGCATTTTGTAAAATAATCGAGTAAAATAGGAATGTTCGGGCAGAAAGTGTGATCCGGACAGACAAAGATAATACAATGTAACCATGATAATCTGCATTTTGCATATTATCAAGACATAAAAAGGAGTGGATTTATTATGACAAAAATTGATATTATTTCCGGTTTCTTAGGAGCAGGAAAAACCACATTTATTAAAAAAATGATCGATGAGGTATTTAAGGGCGAGAAGATCGTTCTGATCGAGAATGAGTTCGGTGAAGTCGGAATCGACGGCGGTTTCTTAAAAGATGCAGGAATCCAGATCACCGAGATGAATTCCGGCTGTATCTGCTGCTCATTAGTAGGTGATTTCGGAAAGAATCTTCACGAAGTGATTGACAAATATCATCCGGACCGCATTCTGATCGAGCCATCTGGTGTCGGTAAGTTATCCGATGTTATGAAGTCTGTGATCGATATCGAGAAAGAGGAAGACGTTAAATTAAACGGACTCGTAACTGCCGTAAATGCTTTAAAAGCAAGCAAACAGATGAAAGCATTCGGTGAATTTTTTAATAATCAGATTGAATATGCTACAGTTGTTGTACTGAGCAGAAGCCAGAATGCAACACCTGAGCAGTTAGAACTTTGTGTAAAACAGATCCAGACATTGAATCCAAAGGCTGCAATCATCACAACAGCATGGGATGCAATCAAAGGCGAGCAGATCTTAAAAGTGATCGAGGGAGCAGATTCTCTTGAGATGAAACTGATGGCTGAGCAGCATGCCAAAGAAGAGGCAGAGGAGCATGAGCATGAACATCACCATCATGACCACGATCATGAAGACCACGATCATGAGCATGATCACGACCACGACCATGAACACCATCACGATCATGAAGACCATGACCACCATCATGAACATGACGAAAACTGCACCTGTGGATGCCATGACCACGATCATCATCACCATCATGCAGATGAAGTGTTTACAAGCTGGGGAAAAGAGACGCCTCACAAATTCACGAAGGAAAAGATCGAGGATGTATTAAAGACTCTCTGCGAGACAGATGATTACGGAACAATCCTCCGTGCCAAAGGAATGGTAGAGGATGAGAATGGTTCCTGGATTTACTTTGACATGGTTCCGGGCGAGTATGAACTCCGTGACGGTGAGCCTGACTATACAGGAAGACTTTGTGTGATCGGCTGCAACATTGACGAACACAGATTAGAAGAGTTATTCGGAATTTAATAAGGGAGAATATATATGAACGAAATACCAGTATATTTATTTACCGGTTTTATGGACAGTGGAAAGACCTCCCTCATCAAAGACACCTTATTTGAGCAGGGTTTTGCAAAAGAGGGAAAAAGCCTTGTCATCTGCTGTGAAGACGGCGATGCAGAGTTTACGGATGAAGAACTTGAAAAAAATAATGTAAAACTTGTCATGGTAGACAGTGAGGCAGATTTTACAGAGGACTTTTTGAAAAAAGTAAATACCGAGTACCAGCCGGAGCAGGTATTCTTAGAGTACAACGGAACGTGGCAGATGGGAACACTCATGGATATGGAGCTTCCAAAGTACTGGATGATCGTACAGCAGCTTGCCACGGTAGATGCAACGACTTTCGATATGTATCTTGCAAATATGCGTACAATGATCATGGAACAGCTTTTTTCCGCAGATGTCGTGATCTTCAATCGCTGTGATGACAGTACAGACAAAGGAAAATACCGCAGAAATGTCAAGGCATTAAACCGGAAAGCACAGCTTGTCTATGAGCGTGCGGACGGAACACTTGACGAGAGACCGGAGGAGTTACCGTTTGACATTACTGCGGATGAGATTGAAATTTCCGATGCAGATTATGCAATCTGGTATATGGATTGTCAGGACAATCCGAAAAAGTATGAGGGTAAGAAAGTTTCTTTCTTAGCACTTGTATACAATCCGGACAAACTGAAAAAAGGAATTATGGTTCCGGGACGTTTTGCAATGACCTGCTGTGTGGAGGATGTTACCTTCATCGGCTTCAAAACGAAATACGACAGGGAGGATGAAATTCCGCACAAATCCTGGATCAATATCACTGCGGAAGTGCATGTGGAATTTGCGAGAGAGTATAAGGGAAAAGGACCGGTACTTTATCCGGTATCCATCGAACCGGCAGAAAAACCGGAAGATGAGCTGGTATATTTCTCGTAAACCGGATATGTTCTACATGTGTAAGCTGGGAAGAATAATCGCTGCTGGTCACACTTGGAGATGTGAACAGTAACAAATAGATGCATAGGAAAAGGACAGAAGTTGGAATCCGAAGAATCCAGTTTCTGTCCTTTTAAAATTTTTAGTAATCAGATATTATTTTTTGTGTTCTTGTTTTTCTTTGAACCTATTCTTCCTTGATTCCATGTTCACGCATATACTCACCAATCTTTTTATCGGAACCTAAAATGTGGTTGATCAGCCATCCGGACAAAAAATTGATCAGGTCAATCAGATATTCCTGCTGATTGTCATCCATTTCGTCCAAATCTGTTAAATCAACCTCAACAAGACGTTCCACGAAGGCAGCATGTGCACGTTTCTGAGCACTGATTTCCGGATAATGGATGCGTTCCATGAGATTTTCTTCATCACGGAAATGAAATTCTGTATAGTCTTTTAATTCTGCAAGCAGGTGCATGATCTCATCATATTTGTCATGCAGAAGTTCTGCGTGAATCAGATCGTTGGTATCGTGAATGATCTCAAACAGCCGTCGGTGCTCAGTATCAATTAACTCAACGCCGGTTTTGTATTTTTCGCAAAATGCAAATGGATCTTCTTCATCAGAAGAAATAGAAGACATTTTTCCGATCATCGTATCACTGCTTAAGATATGCCGGTATAACCAGCGAGCCAGATAAGCCAGCAGGTCGTTTAGGGATTGCCTTGCTGCTTCCGGGGAAGAAGTATCCAGAGCAAAAGTGTTGATTTTTTTTGTAAATGCTTCATGTTCTTTTTTTTGGATCGGAAGCTCAGGATCATGAATATGCTCCATGTAAGCTTCCTCATGGGCGAAATGTGTTGCAGCGTAATTTTTCAATCCGGAAACCAGATTCTTGGAGATAACAGAGATATCTGAACTTTCTTTTGAAAGGTCAATCGCTTCATTTATCATCTGAAATAACCGACGATGCTCATTATCAATCTCGTCAATTCCAATTAAATAGTCGTCTGTAAATTTATACATTATAAAATCCTCCATTCCGTGGTAAATACCACTTTTCTTTTGAATAAAAATATGGATTTCCCAGCCCATAATTATATTTATGGAGTTATATGGGATAATACATCGACATTATAACATGAATCCGTGTGAGAAAAAAGTAAATAAAAAAGAAAATAAAAAATGTGTTGACAAAATCACTTTAATATATTAAAGTATACCCATAAAGAAAAACCGTTGAGAAAGAATAGTAAGCATTTTTTGATATTACAGAGAGCTGCAGGTGGTGGGATTGCAGTATGGATGGATTTGCTGAATGGACTTTTGAGGGCGGCCTGAACAGGATTTAGTAGGCGCCGCCGGGAACCGGACCCGTTACCCATCCGGCATGTATGGTTGTACATGAAGTGAGTGGACTTTTCAGTCAATATGAGTGGTACCGCGATAATAGATACTATTACCGTCTCAGGCAAGAACCTGAGGCGGTTTTTTAATGTAAAATTCATTTACATTGTAAACGAAAGTTTGCATGATGACGAATTCCACCTCTCGAAACGGCTTTTTCCAAATTTAAAATCTGGAGGGAACAAGTGCGAAAAATAGAATTTTTCGCACACAGGATTTGTGCTTATGCACAAACCTGTAATGCGCAGAGAACGGCGCAGAAAGGGGAAAGAAATGAAAAGAAAAATGATGGCAGCAGTATTAATGATGGCAATGACAGCAGGTGTGCTTGGTGGATGTGGAAACAGCACGGAAAATAATGCGAAAACAGACACAAATGCACAGAATAATGCAAATACCGCAGAAATAAAAGAGAATGCCAATGCGGATGTGACAGAGATCGCCAATGCAGATGGCACGGTAAATAAAGTTGGTATCGTCCAGTATGTAGATGATGCTTCCTTAAACCAGATCGAGAAGGCGATCGAGGCAGAGCTTGATGCAAAAGGTGCAGAACTTGGTGTGACATTCGATTATGCAGATTATACCTATAATGGTCAGGCAGATTCCTCTACCCTGAACCAGATCGCAGCAGATCTTGTGGCAGAGGGCGTCGATGTGATCATTCCGATCGCAACGCCGGCAGCAATGATCATGCAGAACGCAACGGAAGATAATCAGATCCCGGTTGTATTTTCCGCAGTATCAGATCCGGTCGGAGCAGGACTTGTAGCAAGTGCAGATGCTCCGGGTGCCAATATTACAGGAACATCCGATGCAATTGATGTGGCACAGATCATGGATTTCATTTTGGCAGCGGATCCGGATGCTGCAAAAATCGGATTTCTGTATGATAAGAGCCAGGATTCTTCCACAAGTGCTATTCAGGCGGCAAAAGATTACTGCGATGAACATGGGATTTCCTATGTAGAAAAAACAGGTACAACAACCGGTGAGATCCAGGCAGCAGCAGATTCCCTGGTGGCAGAAAAAGTAGACGCTATTTTTACACCACAGGACAACACTGTTATGACAGCAGAACTTGCGATTTTTGAAAAATTTGCAGACGCAGGTATCCCTCACTACACAAGTGCAGATTCCTTTGCTTTAAACGGAGCATTCTTAGGATACGGCGTCAACTATGAGACACTCGGAACAAAGACAGCAGACATGGTTGCAGACATTCTTGCAAACGGAGCAGATCCGGCCACAACACCGGTAGAAACATTAGACAGCGGTATCGTAACCGTAAATACAGAGATTGCAGAAAAAGTCGGAATCGATTATTCTATCTTTAAAGATATGTGTTCCGAATTGATCGAGACAGTAACAGCAGAGGAGTTTAATTAAGGTATGGGTTCCATTATTACATTATCAATTGTACAGAGTGCATTAGAACTTGGTTTTATCTATGCACTGGTCGCACTGGCATTATTTATATCCTTCAGTATTTTAAACATTGCGGATCTTTCGACCGATGGATGTTTTACATTGGGATGTGCCGTCTGTGCATCGGTGACACTTGCAGGTCATCCGATATTAGGATTATTTGCAGCGATGGCAGCTGGTGTCTGCTCCGGTTTTGTGACCGCTTTCTTACAGACAAAAATGGGGATTCAGTCCATTTTGGCGGGAATCATCGTAAATACCGGATTGTATACAATTAATATTGCAGTAATGGGATTCGCTTCCAACATGAACTTATTCAACTGTGAATCCGTTTTTACCTGGGCAAAAACAGCAATCGGTGGAACGTGGTATAAACTGATCGTGGCTGCACTGATCGTTATCATTGTAGGAGTGCTGATCTCTTTCTTTTTAAATACAAGGCTTGGACTTTCCATCCGCGCAACCGGAGATAATCCGGATATGGTAAGAGCTTCCAGCATTAATACAAGTGCCATGATCACGATCGGACTTTGTGTTGCGAATGCCATGACCGGACTTTCCGGCGGACTGCTCGCACAGTATCAGAAATCCTGTGATATCAATCTTGGAACCGGAATGGTAACAATCGCACTCGCCAGCCTGATCATTGGGGAATCTATCATTGGAAAAGGCGGTATGTTACAGCGTGTGACCGGCGTTATTTTAGGAAGCTGCCTGTATCGTTTTATCGTGGCAGTTGCCCTGAGATTAAATGTACCGGCAGAGTGTTTAAAACTTGTTTCTGCAATCATTGTAGCCGTGGCGATCGCATTCCCATATCTGAAAAAGCAGATGAATTTTTACCGGCAGAAACGTGCCGCAAAGGCTCAGAACCAGATATACGTTCAGGAGATTACGAAAAATGACAGCGAAGGAGGAGAAAGATAATGGCAGAGAAGAACGCAATGCTTGTGATGCGCGATGTCAGCAAAACTTTTAATCCGGGAACTGTCAATGAAAAATGTGCATTAAAAAATCTGAATCTCACCTTAAAGCAGGGGGATTTTGCAACGATCGTAGGAAGCAACGGAGCCGGAAAATCAACGCTGTTTAATGCGATAACAGGAGCCTTTTTTGCAGACAAAGGACTGATCATGCTGGATGGTGAGGACATTACCTATCAGAAAGAGCATGTCCGCAGTAAAGTGATTGGTCATTTGTTTCAGGATCCATTGAAGGGAACTGCACCACATATGACGATCGAGGACAATATGGCGCTTGCCTACCTGCGCACGACTACTTCAAAGAATGCCTATTTCAGCCGGATCAAGGCTGCGGACAAGAAAAAATTCAGAGAGCAGCTCGCACTGCTTGACATGGGGTTAGAAGACCGTATGAAGCAGCCGGTCGGACTTTTGTCCGGTGGACAGCGTCAGGCACTCACACTTTTGATGGCAACGATGGTGACTCCTAAGATTTTGCTGCTGGATGAGCATACCGCAGCTTTAGACCCTGCCACCGCAGAGAAAGTACTGAACCTCACAAAAAAGATAGTGTCAGAGCAGAACATCACCTGCCTTATGGTCACGCACAACATGCATCAGGCGCTTGAACTTGGAAACCGTACCCTCATGATGGATTCGGGAAATATTGTGCTGGATGTTTCCGGGGAAGAACGGGAAAAGATGTCAGTGGATGATCTGTTAGAGCAGTTTGCAGTCCGTGCCGGAAAGGCATTGGATAATGACAGAATTCTGTTTTCCAAAGTGGAGGCATAATAGTGGTGTAGTAAGAATAGAAGCTATAAATAATTGGTATGTTTCAATTATATGAAAAAGCAATAAAACAAGGGAAAAGCCGTTGAAATCTAACGGCTTTTCCTTTATTATATAAAGTAATGCTAAAAAAATGTATATTTTCATAGGAGATTCGTGATTAAGGAAAACGATTACAGAGATGAAAAAGGCAGTGAGTATATACAAGGAGGAAAAACATGTATCCAATCGTTAGAAGAGAAAAACTGGCAGACAAGATCTATCTTATGGATGTCAAGGCTCCTCGTGTTGCGCAGTATTGCGAACCGGGACAGTTTGTGATTGTAAAAATTGATGAGGAAGGTGAACGTATTCCACTTACCATCTGTGATTACAATAGAGAAGAGGGAACAATCACAATCGTATTCCAGACCGTAGGAGCTTCCACAGAGCGTATGGTAAGCTTACAGGAAGGGGATGCTTTTGAAGATTTCGTTGGACCTCTGGGATGCCCATCGGATCTGATCCATGAAGATATCGAAGAATTAAAGAAAAAGAAAATTTTATTTGTTGCAGGTGGTGTTGGTACAGCTCCGGTTTATCCTCAGGTAAAATGGCTGCATGAGCACGGCGTTGACTGTGATGTTATCATGGGTTCCCGTAACAAAGATTTACTGATCTTAGAGGATGAGATGAAAAAAGTTGCCACAAACCTTTATGTGACAACGGATGATGGCTCGTACGGTTTCAAGGGAACCGGTACTGCACAGCTGCAGGAACTCTGGGATAATGGTAACCGTTATGACCACTGTGTGGCAATCGGACCAATGATCATGATGAAATTTGTCTGCAAACTGACAAAAGAATTAGGAATTCCAACGGTTGTTTCCATGAATCCGATCATGGTAGACGGAACCGGAATGTGTGGTGCATGTCGTCTGGTTGTCGGCGATGAAGTGAAATTTGCATGTGTAGACGGACCGGAGTTCGACGGACATCTGGTTGATTTTGATCAGGCGATGAGAAGACAGGCTCAGTACAAGACCGAAGAGGGAAGAGCAATGTTGAAATTACAGGAAGGTGCAACACATCACGGCGGATGTGGCAATTGTAACAGTTAAAAATCAGAAATTTGTCAGATCAGAGAGAATGCTGTCTGGTCAGTTACATAGAATCAGGAGGAAAAAATCATGGCAATTTTAGTAACAGGCGGAGCCGGATTTATCGGCAGTCACACATGTGTAGAGATGCTGAATGCAGGATATGAAGTTATTGTAGTAGATAATCTTTGCAATGCTTCTGAAGAAGCAATCAGACGTGTAGAGAAGATCACCGGTAAGAACGTTACATTTTATAAAGCAGATATCAGAGATAAAGAAGCACTG
>OHQH01001350.1_pt1 | contig 10688 bp, 10 predicted proteins | sample 1577891 | NCBI WGS metagenome assembly OHQH01 (sample SAMEA3879601, study PRJEB24766) | human gut metagenome | biome: human-associated habitat; feature: feces | place: USA | collected 1985/1987
ATGCAATTGTTTCCTCTATAATATGGTAAATAACCACCATGCACATTTATAATATCCGCTTTGCAAGCATCTATTATTTTTTTGTTTAATATAGATGTACCCATAACAATACATAGTTTGCAAGGATTTTGATTTAATAGTTTAACCACATAGTCTGAATTAATATTTGCCACATTTATAATGTTGCTATTAAGAATTCCCTCATACTTAAAATAATTAATTCTATATTTGTTATATCCTCTAATTTCTCTTGAAAACCATTGGTATCTGTTACAAATATAACGATAGTATTTTTTGTTGAAAATCAATCGTTTTCGTTGATATTTTCCAAGCTCACGTATAACTATATTAACTGTAAATGCATTTTCCAACGTATGGATTAAATAATCATATTGTGATCCATCAGTTGTGAGTATATTAATTGTAAAATCCGAGTTTTTCATATCCGAACGATTCCCTTAAAGTATGACCACTTTTAATAAGACCTAACGAAATAAGTGTTTCTAACATTTGAGTATAATTCAAACCATTTTCAGAAAAAGCATAGTAAAATGACATACCTTTTGTAATGTGCGGATTAGTCGCAATATCTGTCACATATATGTTGTTATTATAGTCAATTCTATAATCAACCCGTCCAAACCCGGTAATTCCCAATAACTGTACTACACGCTTTGTACATTCTTCAAGTTTTACAGATATTTCCGGTTGTGCTTTTTCAAAATTGTAAAATCCAAATTTCAAATCTCTTCTGATATTGTAGTCTAAAATCTGATTTCCTAAGTCTTTTTGATTGTCTACTGTAATACCGACTGGAAGTACAACTTCTGTTTCAGTTCCAATAATAACGGGTACTTCGACCTCAAAACCTTCAATAAAGCTTTCTACTATTACGGACTGATTAAATTGGCTCGCAAGGTTTTTGATAAAAGAATCCTTGGTACAATCATAAACAAATATGTTATCTGATGTCAGACCAATACTAGAAGTTTCATAATTTAATTTCACAATTACCTTTTCGCCTTCATTTGGGTGTTTATCTAATAGCCATCCCTCATTGGGAAGATACAAATAATCATTTGTTGTTGGTAATCCGTTTGATTTTAGAATACAGTTGCAATGATATTTGTTTCTAGCTAAACTTACAACATATGGATTACTATTTGTGTGGCATAATCCATAAAGATCGCAAAATGCAGGTATTAGAGATTTACGTCCGATAGCAGTACCTTTTTGAGCTGTATTAATCACAATTGGATATTTTGAATCATTGCGGTAGTAATTGTTGGTAATATAATTTTTAATAAAATCCATTTCGTCTATAAAACACACTGTTTCAAAACCACTATTTCTTAAAGATTCAACAATTAATTCTTGCTGATTTAATGAAAGGTATTCGGAAACAACAGATGTTCCGCTATAATCTGAAAAATTATCAGTTTTTCCCGTATATTAGATACGAGAAATATTTTTATTTGTTCAGCCTTATTATGTGCTTCTTTGTATATTTCCTTATATTCTTTTAACATTTTATCATCCTTTCGTTACAAAAGTATAATTGCGTATTGTATTCCATCCCATTTACTTCATTGCTGAAATCCACCCCATAATTCCTAATTATCGTTACCATATTAAAATAAAATGAATTTTTTTTTCGGCAGGTCCCTTTACCTAGCGGCGAATTAGGTGAAGGGGTTTTCTTTTGTCTAAAATATTCCCCTTTTACTGCACTTTGACAACTTCATATCTGTGCATCAGGCACACATCCGACCGGCCGGAGAGCCGGAAAGCACAAGTCAGGGTACGCCATGACGGATCAGTGTGAAAAGAACCGCACTATCCTGAGCGGGAACTACCTGTGGCTTTACTGCCCGTGGTGGGGCAGGATGCGATGATACCGGTCGGAGATAATGATACTTCCACGCCAGTGGCCCGCATAAGTGACGGGAAAATGCACACCCACGTTTGAGAAAGAATGTGGGCGGCTTTTATGATGCCTGCTTACCGGCAGGATGGCTGATGCACCTTTTTATAAAGCAGTAGAAATCATGGACTGGATGGAAGCTCATTTTTGTTAGTAAAAAGCCAAACCGATACCTTCCAGCCTATTCCTGTGCTGCTTTATGGCACTAAGAAATTTTAGGAGGCGTAACGATGGCAAAGAGTGCAGAAGAATTATTAATTTATTTATTTGATGAGATTTTACCGAAACATGGAATGAATCTGAGGGTAAAACAGAAAGAACTTTCTCTTGAAATGCTCCGGGCATTGCAGGAAAACAAATTGGCTTTATGTGAGGCGGAAGTGGGGACAGGAAAAACTCACGCATATATCCTTGCACTGACGGTACATAACATTTATTCAGATAAGAAGATTCCGGCAGTCATATCAACATCCACTATAGCCCTGCAGAAAGCATTGACAGAGGAATACATACCGCAGATATCCGGCATCCTTTTAGAGCACCATGTAATTGACAAACCATTATCTTTTGTGGTACGGAAAGGAAAACGGCATTATGTCTGTGACTCCAGATTGAAGATATATGAGACATCCATAAAAAATTTGCAGAGAGAAGTGGATGCCAATCTGATACTGGAACTGGCAAGGCTTGGGGAGCAGGAATTTGACAGGATTGATCTGGATGATGCCGTGCTGACACCCTATGTAAAAGGCAGAATCAACGTGTTTCGCTGCAATAAGTCATGTCCTTATTCGCTTTTATGCAGATTTATGAATTTTAAGAAAAAGTGCATGACGGATAGTTTTGATTTTCAGATTACGAACCATAATTATATCCTTGCCGATCTGATTGGACAGAAGCAGGGCAGAAAACCTCTCTTTCCGGGATATGGGGCAATGGTGTTTGATGAGTCCCACAAGCTGATAGATGCCGCAAGACAGATGTATAGCACAGTCTGGGACGAGCAGGATGCGGAACTCATCGTAACTTTGAGTGAAGCGAACAGAAGAACCGCAGCCATGGATGAACTTACTGTATTGCGGAGCCAGCTTGTGGAATATAACAGACAGATATTTGACAGACTGGCGGGAGATTTAGCGGGAAATCATACCAGAGAGGGAAGCAGGATTGAAATAGTGATAGGTTCCATGGAAAAAATTTATATGAGGCACATGGCAAAGGCTTTAGAGCAGCTTCCCTTATCCTATCAGGAAAACAGCGGACAAAAAATGCGGATGCAGGGCCTGAAAAAGCGTTGCCAGGAGCTGACGGACAAGCTGACCGTATTTCTAAACAGCGGAAATGCAATCTGCTGGATGGAAAAGAGGGAGAACGGCAGGCTTGCCCTGTGTGCGGTTCCAATGGAACTGGAACAGGTTTTATTCCGTGACATCTGGAGCAGACCGATACCGGTTATTATTACGTCCGGCACAATGTCAGTCCGGGGTGATTTCAGTCACTTCAAGAGAATGACAGGGCTTTCCTTTGCAGTTATATCAAGAATTATAGAAACCAGCAAGCCCTCACCCTTTGATTTTCAGAGTAACGGTCTGCTCTATATACCGGAGCGTATGCCGTTTCCGAATATCCGGGATGACAGATACATACAGGCGGTCATGAAGGAAATATTGCAGATAGTGTCTGCCACTCATGGACATACCCTGATCCTTTTTACATCCTATTGGCTCATGGAAAGGGTGTTTTATGGTCTGAAGGAGCAACTTTCCGATTATCCGCTGTTTCTCATGGGCAGAGGCAGACTGGATGTAATAAGTAGCTTTAGAAGAAGCGGAAACGGAGTGTTGTTTGCCAGTGACAGTGCCGGAGAGGGAATTGACCTTGCAGGGGATATCCTTTCCAGCCTAATTGTAGTAAAACTGCCGTTTCCCGTGCCGGATCCGGTCATGGAATACCAGAGAAAACAGTATGAGGACTTTGATTTATACCGCAGGGACATCATTATCCCGGAAATGCTGATTAAGCTAAGGCAGTGGTTCGGGCGCGGCATCCGCCGGGAAAAGGACACGGCGGTATTTTCCATTTTAGACAGCAGGGCATCCCTGCGTGGCAGATACCGGGCAGAAATTCTGAATACCCTGCCCACCATGCCGGTCACGGACAGGCTCATGGATGTAGCAGATTTTATTATAAGGAAGAAAGCAGACAGTTATTTTATGGATAAGAGGGAAGAAGAATGAAAATCATAGGAATCGTCGTAAGCATTGTAACGGGTGCTCTGCTTCTTATGGCTCTAGCAGCCTGTATTGCAGTTGTCAGGGCTGAGGAATGTATGAGAGCGTTGGAAGAAATGAAAGAAATGAAAAGATTATAGAGGAATATCGAACAAGCTGGCTGTCATATAGTGAGATAAGCCAGCTTGCTACTTCGTGGAGAGAAAAAATGGAAGAATGGGAAAAACTGAAGTCGGTTGATATACGAACAGTTAATCGAGATGGACTCATAGATGTAACAAGAATCCCGGAAGATGATTCAGACGATGTGGATAAAGAAATGCAGATGAGAACTTTTTTAAGAAATGTTAAAAATCCGTATTGCTTTATGGTAGGAGATGTAATAGTAAAATCTTCTTTTACAGAAGGAGTCAGCCTGAAACAAAGATTACGGGAGTTGGCAGATGGAATATAGAATGAAAATTGCTATAAAGGTCTGGAAAAAAGGAAAGTTCTGTGCTAATATATGCATAGGACTAAATGAATAGAAACCACTTCTTATTTTTATAGCAGATTGTTCTGGCTAATATGAATAAGGAGTGTTTTTTATGCTATCAAACAACTTATCTAAAACATATCTATGCGGAGGTTATCTGCGTTTATCCAAAGAGGATGGGGATGTTGCCGGAAGTGAAACGCTGCAAAGCAACAGTATTGAAAATCAAAAAGAATATATTGAAGATTATTTACAAAGCAAACCGGAGATTAAGATTGTCGATTTCTATGTTGATGATGGTTATAGTGGCGTGAATTTTGACAGACCTGATTTTCAAAGAATGCTGCAGGATATCAAAAACAAGAAGATAGATTGCGTCATTGTAAAAGACCTGTCACGACTAGGAAGAAACTATATCGAAGTTGGAAAGTATATTGAGAGACTTTTTCCTTTACTGGGTGTACGTTTTATCGCAATTAATGATAATTTTGACAGTGCTGATGATACAGCGGCATCCAATAATATCATTATTCCTTTTAAGAATTTAATCAATGATGCGTATTGCAGGGATATTTCAATTAAAATCAGAAGCCATTTAGAAGTAAAGAGGAAACGTGGAGAATTTATTGGTGCCTTTGCGGTCTACGGATATATGCGAGGGAAAGATAAAAATAAACTGATTGTTGATCCTTATGCAGCAGAAATTGTAAAAGAGATATTTGGTATGAAGATGGACGGAATGAGCCAGCAGGCGATTGCGGATGAATTGAATAGTCTAGGGATTCTTTCTCCGGCAGAATACAAGAAAGAGCAGGGGAGCGGGTATAAGACGGTGTTCCAGACACACAGTAAGGCGAAGTGGACCGCAATGGCAGTTATGCGTGTTTTGACAAATGAGATCTATGTGGGAACTCTGATACAGGGAAAGGAGAGTACCCCTAATTATAAAGTCAAAGTGCGGGAAAAGAAGCCACGGGAAGAATGGATCCGGATTGAAAATGCACATGAGGCAATCATAAGCAGAGCTGATTTTGAAATTATTTCAGATATTATACAGAAAGATACAAGGGTAACAGCAGGAAAAAGAGCGGTCTCCATATATTCCGGTTATCTGGTTTGTGCGGATTGTGGATGCAGTATGGTAAGAAAGAAGGCATATAGCGGTTCCTTTGAATATGTATATTATGTCTGCTCTGGAAATAAGAAGAACAAAGATACATGTAGCAGTCATAGAATCAGTGAAAATGCCTTAAATCTTGCCGTAACAAAAACATTGCAGCTTCATTTGAAGCATTTGGCTGATTTACAGGAGAGTATCCTGTACATACGGAAAACATCTTGTAATTCAGACAAGATAAAAATGATGGTACTGCAATCCGAAAAAATAAAGGGAGATATTGAAAAGTATAATCGCTTAAAATTGGAATGTTATGAGGACTATAAAAATGAACTAATTACTCAGGGCGAGTATCTGCTGTTTAAGAAGGAATTAGATAACAGAATAGAAGATACTAAGAAGGCTGCTACGGAATTGAGCAAGAAAAAAAGAATGCTATTAGATGGCAGATATGAAAAAGAAAGTTTCATGGAGAAATTTTTGACAAGCAAAGATATAGAGTTAAAACGTTCCTTATTCGTTCGGTTTATCAGTCAGATATATGTGTATGAAGATCGTCGGATAGAGATTATCTTTCGCTATCAGGATGAAATCGAGCAATTAGCTGGACTGGTAGGTGAAATCAAGCAGGAAACGGCTGTTCGGGAGGTGATTTGATGGCACGAAAAGTCAGAAATCATCCGGTTCCGAGAGATAAGATGAGTGAGAACAAATTATCGGAACAGACCCCAAAAGTTAAAACACATGATTTTTCCGTTGCACTTTACATTCGGCTGTCTAAAGAAGATAGTGGAAAAAATAATCAAAATACAGTGGAAAATCAAAAGGCGCTTTTGGAAGATTTTGTAAAAGATAAGCCGGATATGAAAGTGGTTGATATTTATATCGACAATGGATTTAGTGGAACAAATTTTGAACGCCCTGCTTTTCAGAAAATGATGGAAGATGCGAAACGAGGTAAGATTAACTGCATTATCGTAAAAGATCTTTCTCGTTTTGGACGTAGTTACTTAGAAGCAGGAAATTATTTGGAAAAAATATTTCCTTTCTTAAACATTCGGTTCATTTCTGTTACAGACCACTTTGATACTTTTGCCGTAATTTCTTCTGAAGATGGCAGGGGAGTAGCGAATGGGATAGAAATTCCGCTGAAAAATATTATCAATGAGGTGTATGCAAAGGACATTTCCAGAAAAGTAGGCTCTGCCATAGAAATTCAGAAAAGAGAAGGCAAATATGGTGGTGGAGTTGCCCCATACGGTTATCAGAAATCGAAAACTGTTAAGGGTAAATATGAAGTGGACGAGGAAGCCGCAAAGGTGGTGCGCTATATCTTTGAATTGCGCTTGGCGGAATATGGATATTGCAGTATTGTAAAGATTTTGAATGAAAAGGCAATAAAGTCACCCAGTGCATACCGCTATGAAAAAGGGATTGTTAAGAATGAGAAGATGAAGGATGTACTATGGAAAACTTATGCCATAGAGGATATGCTTCGTGATGAAGTGTACTTGGGAAATATGGTAAGAGGCAAGACGCATTCTGCCATGCACAAGGGAGAAAAGAGGCATCATGTACCGAGGTCGGAATGGATTGTTGTTCAGGGAACCCATGAGCCTATTGTATCCAGAGAACTGTTTGATGCAGTACAAGCAGTTAATGAAAAGAAAGCGCAGGAGCATAAAGATAATCTGGAAAAAGCAAAAGAAAATCCGAAACGTGACAATTTGTTTAAAGGCAAAATATTTTGTGGGGATTGTGGCATCACGATGGGAGGTACTGTTGGTAATTACAATTCTATGAGCTACTATTGCCCCAATTACAGAGAAAATGGAGCAATGGGATGCGTTAAAAAGCATATCAGTGCAAGAAAACTGGAAAAAGCAGTATTAGAAGCGGTTCAGATACACCTGAAAATATTCTTAGAATGCAGAGAAGAAATTCGGTCAAGAAATGGAAGTGCTGAAATCGGAAAGAGGCGAATGGTGCTTGAAAGTGAGACAAGAGACTTAAGACAAAAAGAGGCACAGTATCAGCAGAAATTAAGCAGCACCTATCTTGACTATAAAGATAAATTACTTACGGTTCAGGAATATTTCATGTTGAAAAATAAATATCAAGCTGCACTTGCAGAACTTGAGGTGGCTCGTAAAGAGAAAGAACTGCTTTTGAATAAAATGCAGGAGACTTATGGAGAAGATCTAGAACTATCTCACGCCGCAGAACAGTATTTCGGGCAGATGGTGGTTACAAAAGATATGGTGGATGCCCTAATAGAACGAATAGAAGTATTTGAAAAAGGGCGTATTCATATTATATTTCGATTCGAGGATGAATATCGGAGTTTACTGGAAAAGAGAGCTGATATGGAGTAGGAGGGAGCAAATTGAAAGAGAATTTTAATCTCTCTGATTTGAGTGTCCGCTGTAGCGGACAGACGGGAGCAAGGATGAAGAAATATATGGTTGCAAAATATATCCGGCTTTCCATGGAAGATTTAGATTTATGCAATTCTGAAGAAAAGGCAGAGAGTGTAAGTATCAGTAACCAGAGAAATTTCATAGATACCTTTATAGAGCAAGGAGAAGAATTTCAGGGAGCAGAAATCAAGGAATTTGTGGATGACGGATATTCCGGCACTAATTTTGACAGACCGGCGATAAAGGAGCTACTCCGGTCATGCAGGCAGGGAGAAATAGATTGCATTATCGTAAAGGATTTGTCACGTTTTGGACGAAATTATCTGGAAGTTGGAGATTATTTGGAACAGATTTTCCCGTTTTTGGGTGTTCGTTTTATCAGTATCAATGATGGGTTTGACAGTAAAAATTTTTTCGGACAGACGGGTGGAATGGATGTCGCTTTTAAGAATTTTATCTATGAGATGTATAGCAGAGATTTGTCTGAAAAGGTAAAAAGCGGAGTTACAACCTGCATGAAAAGGGGTGAATATTACGCAGGTTGCATGGTGTATGGCTACCAAAAGTCATCAGATGGTAAAAGCATGGAAGTTGACGAGGGTGCAGCAGTTACCATACGGCGTATTTTTCAGGAGTTGGCAGGTGGAAAAGACGCAAAAACTTTGGCAATCGAACTAAATGCAGAGGGAGTGCCGACCAGGCTGACTTATAAGCAGGCAAAGGGAGAGCAGCTTAATCGGCATTATAAAGCAGATATATGGAATCGTAACAAGATACATTCTATTATCCATAACCGGGTATATCAGGGAGATATGGTGTATCGAAAGGCGGTCCGTACCCAAATTGGCTGTAAACAGAAGGTAAGACAGCCGGAAGAAAAATGGCTTGTGATACCGGATCATCACGAGGCGATTGTCAGTCGGGAACTTTTCAAAAAGGCGAATGACAGTATCAGAAAAGGGAAAATAGCGGTTTATGACCGTTCTGCTGTCCGCCGAGGAATTGTCTTTTGCGGATGCTGTGGAAATCGGTTAGAACTGCGGAAAACCAAAAGCCCCTATTATCTATGTAAGCGCAGAAATTTGCTGGATAATGCAAAGTGCAATGAACTGCAAATAGAAAAAGAGCAGATTGAGCGGACTGTATGGACTATCTGGCAGGAACATTGTCGATTGTTTGCGACAATTCCTCTCTCCCAGTTCTTTGAGAAGCAGCAGGAGAAGTTGAGAAAGCAGGAAAATATACTGATGCAGAGATTAGAGCGTTTTCCTGCTGAAAAAATAAATCTGTATGAACAGTTCCGTTCAGGCATGGTAAAGCAGGATGTATTCTTAAAAGAAAAGGAACAGTTAAGCAGGCAGGAGGAAGTAGTACGGAGACAAATAGAGAAAGTCTCTGAACAGATTGATATGCAGGAGGAAAGGGAAAAAAACTATCGATGTGTTGCAGATCTTGTGAAAAGGTATGGAACGAGCGAAACATTGACAGAAGAGTTTATGAGGGAGATGGTGGAGAAAGTCATAGTATATGAAGATAAGCGGATAGAGATTGTCTGGAAGTATCGGGAAGAGTTTGAAGAACTATTGTAAGATTAAAAAGAAGAAGTCTAAAGTGACAAAAGGGCTTCTTCTTTTTTCATCTAAAAATGCCATAGGTTTAAGTAATAAAAAAAGTGAAGAACTTGCGGTATCATTATTAGAATTGGGTTATAGGCTAATTATGATTATTCCATATGGAATATTAAATTTTAAAAAGCAAGCTATTTTTACGAAGTTTACTGACAAGATGCTTGTGCTTTCATATGTGAAACCAAAACATAAGTTCTAAGTTGGGTTTTACTAGTTGTCAACCCAAAAATCAAAATTTTTCAAAAAAATTTGGTCCTTACTTGACACCAGCAGATGATGGCCCAAATCCGGATTATACAGAAGAACTTCTTACGGGGTTAAAAGAACGTGGTGTAAATGCCACGTTTTTTTTGCTGGGAAAAGAGGTTGAAAAATATCCGGAGATTGTAAAAGACATCTCTGACGGCGGTCATCTGATCGGCACACACTCTTACGAACATGTCAACTTAAGCAACCTTTCCGATGCGGCGGCGATCGAGCAGGTGGATAAGACAAACGCGGCTATCTATGATATCACCGGGAAATACCCGGAGTACATAAGACCACCGTATGGCTGCTGGAAATGTAATCTGGATTATGAGACAAAAATGATCGAGGTGCTGTGGGACGTTGATCCGAAAGACTGGGCGACGGACAATTCCGGGGTGATCGCAAAAAGAGTGATCGACAAGGTCGGGGAAAATGATATCATTCTGCTTCACGATGCGTCGGAATCTTCGGTGAAAGCGGCATTTGCGATCATTGATGAACTGGGAAAAGAGGGGTATACGTTTGTGACGGTGGAGGAGATTCTGATGGAGTGAAAAATTATGCATCTGCGGAGCAAATTATTATTTTCCGGGCAGGAGAGGTCAGTATTCGTCATTTCATTGGAATGCCTCTCATTTTAGTGG
>OHQH01001386.1_pt1 | contig 10480 bp, 8 predicted proteins | sample 1577891 | NCBI WGS metagenome assembly OHQH01 (sample SAMEA3879601, study PRJEB24766) | human gut metagenome | biome: human-associated habitat; feature: feces | place: USA | collected 1985/1987
CCGGCATACCGATACAACGCTTCACGTAATTCTCCCGTTTGTCGACCGGGCGGTACATAACCTCGCCGAACGTGGCCTTATCCAATAAGATACGTTCCCGTCCGTACTCCTCGACCAAGGAGTAGTAATCCGGGTTTTGCACTTTCACGGCGATCGTGTCGCCTGCGGGGAAGTTGAACACTACGATATCATTACGTTTCACGTGGCCCAAACCTTTCACCCGTTTGTAGCCCCATTCCGGCCAATCCAGATACGATTTACAGTTTAAGATAGGCAACGTATTTTGTACCAACGGGAAGGAGATCGGAGTGTTCGGTACGCGAGGGCCGTAACTTAATTTGCTGACGAACAGGTAATCTCCTACCAGCAAGGATTTCTCTAGGGAAGAACTCGGTATCTGATAGTTCTGGAAGACGAACAAATTGATGAAATAAACGGCTACCAGCGCGAATACGATATCGTCCACCCATTCCAATACGTTGCGTACCGTCGGGTTCTTAGACCGTTTCCAAGCTCCCCAAGGGATGTAGTGCGTCAAGAATATATCGACTAGGACGATTAATCCCAGCAGTAACCATAAGTTTTGCATCCAGATAGCGAACAACGTGTATAATACGGCCGCTATACTAAACTTGATCCATTGTTTTTTCGTGAACTTCTTCATCTTTTAGCTAATACGTTTAGAATTTGAATAAGTCATTCATGCCTAGGAAACCTTTCTTTCCGGCGGTAAACTCTGCCGCTATTACGGCGCCTAGCGCAAATCCGGCACGGCTCTTGGCATCATGCTTGATACTGATCGTATCTACGTCCGACTCATACGTGATCTCGTGGATACCCGGAACCTCACCCTCACGGATGGCGTGGATCGGCAGGTCGGTCGCGTTCTCGGCGTTCTCTAAGGTCCAGCGGTCTTTACGATCGATGTTTTCCAAGATACCTTCGGCCAACGTGATAGCCGTTCCACTGGGTGCGTCCAGCTTGTGGATATGGTGGACTTCCGTCATTTTAACGTCGTAGGAGGGGAAGTTGTTCATGATTTTCGCCAGATACTTGTTCATGGCGAAGAAGATATTTACGCCGATGCTGAAGTTGGAGGCGTAGAAGAAGGTTTTGCCCTCTTTCTCGCATTTCTCCTTGATCTCGCCGATACGGTCCAGCCATCCGGTAGTACCCGATACGACCGGCACGCCTACCTCGAAACATTTCATATAGTTATTGAAAGCGGTAGCCGGGGTAGTAAACTCAATTGCCGCGTCGGCACTCTTGAACGCTTCTGAATATATATCCTCAGCGTTATTGATATCTATGATGGAAACAATTTGATGTCCTCTTTGGATGGCGATCTGCTCGATCGTTTTGCCCATTTTCCCGTAACCTATAAGTGCAATTTTCATACTTTAATTCAATTAATGTCGCAAATATACAGAAAATGAATTACATTTGAATCCAAAATCTTAACTCTGAAAGAATATGGAACGTTTATTACACTATGTTTGGAAATACAAACTCTACGCGAGTACTTCATTGACTACCACCGAGGGGCTTCCTATCACTGTTATCGATCCCGGAATACAAAACACCGACGCCGGTCCCGACTTCTTCAACGCCAAGATAAAGATTGACGGCACGGTATGGGCCGGAAGCGTGGAGATCCACGAAAAAGCTTCCGATTGGTTGCTGCATCATCACGATTCGGATAAGGCATATGACTCCGTTATCTTGCATGTAACGGGTGTGAATGACGCATCTATCTGCCGGATGAACGGTGAGCCTATTCCTCAATTGATATTACCCGTTCCGGAACCTGTCCGGAAAAATATCGATTGGTTATTGGTAAGAGAGGTGCCCGTCCCCTGTCTTGAGCGGATTCAAGACGTGGACTCCGTGCATCTGGCCTCATGGATGGATACCTTGCTCAGTGAGCGGCTGGAACGAAAGACAGAGGATATATACCGCCTGCTGGATCAGTACCAAGAGGATTGGAACGAGGTATTCTATATCCTATTGACCCGTAGTTTCGGCTTTGGCGTGAATAGCGACGCTTTCGAGTGGTTGGCGAAAAGCCTCCCCCTGCGATATATCCAAAAGCAAAGGGCTAGCGAGTCGCAAGTAGAGGCGATGCTTTTCGGACAAGCGGGTATGCTCTCGGAAGAGGGCTCCTGCCATTACTATCGTCTGCTGAGGCGGGAATATGAGTTTCTCCGCCATAAGTTCGATCTCAAGCCTTTGGATGAATCCTTGTTCAAAAGCCTTCGCATCCGTCCGACCAACTTCCCGCATGTGAAGTTGGCGCAACTGGCCGCTATCTGGCATCGGTACGATACGTTGTTCTCGATGATCCTGTCCGCTTCTTCTCCTAAAGAGATCAAGGATTATTTCCGTATCCAACCCTCGGATTATTGGAAGAATCATTATCACTTCCAATACGCCTCGGTGCAAAAAGATAAAATGATCGGGGAGAATGCCTTGAATATCCTGTTAATAAATACGGTAGTCCCTCTGCTATTCGCTTACGGCGGTCCTGAGTATTGCCTGCGTGCGACCCGCCTCTTGGAGAGTATCCCGCCGGAACGCAATCATATCGTAACCGCTTTTATCCAATCCGGTATCGAAGTCCATAACGCTGGTGATACGCAATCACTCATCCAGTTAAAACGAGAATATTGCGAGAAGCGAAAGTGTTTGTATTGCCGGATTGGGTTTAGGCTGCTGAAACGGAGTGTTAATCCTCCTCGGTAAAAGGAGCTCTTATATACTTGCCGTCTTTATGATTATTGGTGATATAACGTATAATATATCGATCACCTTTCCGGTTGAAAAAAACATACCATGTGGTATGTTTACTGCTTTTTCGTTTGAAAAAGGCGTATTGCAAATCTTTCCCGTATCGGTTGAACCTCATTTCAGCTGTATGGGAGAGGTTATAATGTGGCGCATGAGGTAAAGTGTGGGTGAAGTCGAGGATATCATCGATAAGTATGTTTGCGTACTCAATGTATGAATAATAATCTTTCTCAAATAAGGTGTCGGCTAAATCCATCAGATAAGTGATTATTTCTTTAGGGATAATAACTTTTGTGTTATTTTCTTTGTGCGTTTTTTTCATAGAAATGTTTTCTTAGTTCTTGTTTTGCGTATTGTCTGAATTCCTCGATGCTCAATCCTTTGTTCCAATCTCGTTCAAATTCATCAAGGTTACTATCCGATAGGTTTACTCCCAATCGTTGCAATATAGGATTGATCATATCCCCATATTTCTTTAAATCGATGCGAACGTAGCTGTTGTTCCCTGCCGCATCTTTCTCCAATTCGATACCTGATACTTCTGACATAGTTGCTCTATTTATTTGGTTATACTTCCATCTATCGCGAAGATACTGTTTTTAATTAGGTATCTGCCTTATTTCGGGTGTTTTATTTTACAATAAGCTCGATGTGAATTACCGTTTTGTAAGAGATTGATAACCAGACTCGAAAAAACACGTACATGTTTTTTGGAAAAGTCGTACGTGTTTTCCGAAAAACATGTACGTGTTTTCGGGAAAACAAGCTGATGTTTTTTTCCGGATGAGCCGCGATGATATTCTTTAGGAGAGAAAAATGACAATAAGGTGAAGATAATTTATGATAACTCAATTAATTTAGGTGGCCTGTATAGATTAATTAGCGTATATATCCTTATCGTTCACGGGATTTTTCCCTATTTTTGTCCCTCAATTGAAATATGAAGATTGAATGGAAGATAAATACGTAAGAAATAGTTTACGGTTCTTTATAGGAGTACTTTTGTTGGCCGTGCTGTACTCGTGCGCGAATATAGCCTCGCCGAACGGGGGGCCTTATGATGAGGCCCCGCCTAAGTTCGTAAGCAGTACGCCGTTGCCTAACCAGATAAACTATAAGGGAAAGAAGGTGGAGATTATTTTTGATGAGTTGATCCAGATCGATAAGCCTACCGAGAACGTGATCATCACTCCACCCCAAATGGAGCAACCCGTTATCCGGGCGAACGGCCGGAAGGCGGTCATCGAGCTGATGGATACGTTGAAGGAGAATACGACCTATACGATAGACTTTACCAATTCGATCTCCGATAATAATGAGAAGAATGTATTGGAGAATTATTCCTTCGCGTTCTCTACCGGCGAATCCATTGATAGTATGGAGGTGTCCGGAGTCTTGCTGAACGCCGAGAATCTGGAGCCTATGCCGGGTATTACGATCGGCGTGCATACGAATCTGGAGGATTCCGCCTTTACGACGATCCCATTTGTCCGTACTTCCCGTACGAACGACAAGGGCGAGTTTACGATTCGTAATATGGCCCCCGGAACCTATCGGATCTATGCCTTGGAGGATGTGATGCGCTCCTACAAGTACAGCCAGCCCGGGCAGCAGATCGCTTTTTACGATTCCTTGATCGTCCCCGCGTTCGAGTTGACGACCCGTCAGGATACGATTTGGAAAGATAGCTTGACGATCGATACGGTGATGACAGTCGGTTATACCCATTTTATGCCGGACAATATCGAGTTACGCCTGTTTAAGGAGAAAGTAGAGCGTCAATATATGTTGAAGCCGGAGCGTACGGATGAGAAAATACTAACCTTGCGTTTCAATACCTCCTTGGATACTATTCCGGTACCGGTTCCTTTGAATTTCACCCCGGCGGATAGCAATTGGTATTTCTTGCAGACAGCGGAGGAAGGAAAAGCCGTGCATTACTGGTTGACCGATTCTTTGATCTGGAAGCAAGATACGCTGCAAGTGGAGGTGAATTACCTGAAAAGCGATTCCATGAATATACTTCGTCCGCAGACCGATACGGTACAATTTACCGTGCGTCGCCGTCCTGTGGAGAAGAAGAAAAAGAAAAAAGACGATGAGCCGGAACCCATCGAGTTTCTGGGAATGAACGTAAACGCTTCCGGTTCGATCAACCTGTATGATACGGTCGCTGTTACGTTTAGCGAGCCGGTAGCGGGGTTAACGAAAGATCATTTTTATCTGGATCAGAAAGTGGATACGCTTTGGGAAGCCGTTGACTTCGATTTCTTTCCGGATACGACGAATTCCTTGAATTTCTTTATCAAGCGCCCGTGGAAGTATGGAGAGGAATACCGTTTGGAAGTAGATTCCGCCACGATATTCAGTGCCTATGGTAAATGGAACGATGTGTATAGCGGGGAATTCAAGATCAAGAAGGAAGATGAGTACGGGCATTTATATATCAATATCGAGGGAGCGGATACCACCGCTTTCGTGGAATTATTGAATAGCAGCGACCAGCCGATCCGTAAGGTGAAGGTAAAAGATGGCGGCGTGCTTTTCATGGACTTGAAACCGGATAAATATTATGCCCGTTTAGTATTAGACGTGAATGATAACGGTGTCTGGGATACCGGTAATTACGCCGATAAACGGCAGCCGGAACTTGTCTTCTATTGCCCGAAGATATTCAATATCATGCAGAACTGGCAAGTGGAGGAGACTTGGAATATCAAGGCTACACCGATGAAACGGCAGAAACCGATCGATATCACGAAGAATAAACCGAAAGAGCTAACGAAAAAGAAAAGAGATTACAAAAATGAGGGAACACAGTCTTCGTCCAATAGGAACAGCGGTGTGGGCGGCTTGCGCTTCTAAACTGTATATATGCGTTTTCTTTTTGTGTGTAGCGAGTCTTACGTCTTTGCGGGCACAAACGTTGCCGTTATCCCATGGGGAACGGGTGGATTACGATCTTTATTTCAAATGGGGGCTGATCATGTCGAAGGCCGGATTGGCTACCCTTTCCGTGAAAGAATCGGAATACCAAGGAGCGCCGTCATGGCATTATAACCTGTTGTTCCGCTCTGCCGGCGTGATCGAGAAAGTCTTCAGGATGCGTGATACGATGGATTGCCATTACTCAAAGGAGCCTCGGCTCTTGTTCAGCTCGAAGCGCACGAACGAGGGAGACTACTATCTGGTGGATAATCTCCAGTTTGAGTATCAAGGAAGCGGTAGGATCGATATCCACTCGCATCGCCATACATTAAAGGAGACGAAGATCGACACGATGCTAATGGCGAAAGGACGTGTATTCGATATGCTGGGAGCTACGATGTATCTCCGTTCGCTGGATTGGCGGACGATGAGTTATGGTGCGGAGTTCCCTTTCATGATCGCTATCGGCCGGGAGCTCGTGAACGCTCGTTTCCGCTATACGGGACAACAGATCGTCGAGCATAAGGAGGCGAAATTCCGTACCCGCCATTTCTATATCGATATCTACGATGAGGCATTTACCCAAGCCAAGGAAGCGGCGGAGGTTTGGATCGGTGATGACGAGAACCATATCCCGGTAAAGATCCGGGCGAAACTGAAGATCGGGGCGGCCGAGGTCTATTATAAAGACTCCTATAACCTGCGTGCCCCGCTTACTTGCCGTATCGTGGTGCAGAAGAAATGAAAGCTTTTTAGATAGGCTTGTGTTTCTCGCACCCAGCTCATCACGGAGCTGGGGCGAGAGCTTTTTATATTGATAGGGTAGTTATCGTGATCGTGTAGCATTGATGTAGACAAATATAAAAGATGTTTTATAATAAAGGGGGCTCATAAAGGCAGAGGTTATGACATGTGAATAATTTGTTTATGACATATTGTTTATTTAGATTGATTTATAATGTGTTGCGTATAAGCATAAAAAAGCGAAAGCCTTTGGGAACAAACCCCAAAGGCTTTCGCTTTTTATAGAATTTCTTTTTTAAACCAACGGAGTGAAGGGTAATTCCGTGTCTTTGCGGTAACCTGTACCATTAAAAGTCGCGATTAATTCTCCGGCTTCATTGGTGATACGGACTTCGCAATTCGCCAGTCTCTTATGGCTGAACGCTTCTTTCGCTTCCGCATATAAATATCCCTTACTCTCCGCCTTAAAGAAATTGATGTTTGAGGTAATGGATAATGTCAGGCGTGCGTGGCTATTAGTCGCCGCGGCGAAAGCCAGATCCGCCAACGTGAAGATCGCCCCACCTTGACATACGCCTCCACCATTTAAATGTTCGGGCTTGATGAGCATACGCGCCTTGGCGTAACCGTTGCCCGTTTCTAATAATTCAACGCCCGCAAGCAAGGCGAATTTATCGCCTTGAAGAAATTCATGGATTGTCATAACCTCTTACTATTCGCTTGGTGGATTATTTGCTTAGTTTCCATTCCGCACCATCCTTGGTATCCTTTATCTCGAATCCCATCGCGGTTAATTCGTTACGGATTTTATCGGAAGTCGCCCAGTCTTTGTTTGCCTTCGCTTGTTGGCGGATGGATAATAATAAGTCTACGGCCTTGCTGAAAGTCTCGTAATTACTGCCGCTGGCGGAAGCCTCGTCTTTCATGCCAAGGATATCGAACAAGAATAAATGGAATACCTCTTGTAACTCTTTCAAGTCTTCCTCGGACAGAGTAGCCTTACCGTCTTTTACGGAATTGATCGCACGGGTAGCGTCGAATAGATGAGAAATCACGATCGGTGAGTTCAAATCGTCATTCATGGCCTCGAAACATTTCTCACGAAGACCTTTCGTGTCTACGGTAGAGGTAGCGGACGGCTGCAACTTCATCAAATGTCCGTATGCCTCCATCAAGCGTGACAAGCCCTTCTCGGCAGCCTGTAAAGCCTCGTTGCTGAAATCGACCGTGCTACGGTAATGCGCTTGCAGGATGAAGAAACGGATGGTCATGGCGGAATACGCTTGTTGCAAGGAGGGATGATCACCCGTGAAGAATTGCTCCAGCGTGATGAAATTACCTAATGATTTACCCATCTTCTGCCCGTTGATGGTGATCATATTGTTGTGCATCCAATAATGAACCATGTCATCCCCTTGGGAAGCCACGGCTTGCGCGATCTCGCATTCATGGTGCGGGAAGATCAAGTCCATGCCACCCCCGTGGATGTCGAAATGCTCCCCGAGGTATTTCTTGCCCATAGCGGTACATTCGCAGTGCCAACCGGGGAAGCCGTCGCTCCACGGGGAAGGCCAACGCATGATGTGTTCCGGAGAAGCCTTTTTCCACAAGGCGAAGTCAAATGGGTTACGTTTTTCCTGTTGTCCACTCAGTTCCCGCGTGTTGGCAAACAATTCGTCGATTTTACGACCGGATAGTTTACCGTAGTGATATTTCTGGTTATAGCGTTCCACGTCGAAATAGATATTTCCCTCGCTTTCGTAGGCAAAACCGTTTTCGATGATCTGTTTGATTAATTCCTGTTGCTCGATGATATGACCGGATGCGTGTGGCTCGATGCTAGGGGACAGCGTGTTCAGTTGCTCCATGTTTTTGTGGTAACGGTTCGAGTAGAATTGTACCACTTCCATCGGTTCCAGTTGTTCCAGTTTGGCTTTCTTGGCGATCTTGTCTTCTCCGTCATCGGCATCGTGTTCCAGATGGCCTACGTCGGTGATATTGCGCACGTAGCGCACTTTATATCCTGAATGGGTGAGATAACGGAAGAGTACATCGAATGTGATGGCCGGACGTGCATGCCCCAGATGGGCGTCACCATACACGGTAGGTCCGCAAACGTACATACCTACATGGGGTGCATGTAAAGGCACAAACAATTCCTTTTTCCTATCTAAAGTGTTGTAAATAGTCAGTTGATGTTCCATAACGTTTGATATTTATTCTGTTTGAAACCACAAAGTTAGAATAAATAATTGATATTTCTTATTTTGATGCTGAAAAGAATCTTTCTACAACAACGGCTACGCCGTCTTCATCGTTGGAGAGAGTGATATAATCGGCAGCTTTCTTTACCGGTTCTTGAGCATTGCCCATGGCTACTCCTAATCCGGCGAATTTAATCATGCTCAAGTCGTTATAACCGTCGCCGATAGCTACCATTTCTTCTTTTTTCATGTTCAGCTTCTCCAATAATACGGCAAGTGACCGGGCTTTATCGATACCCGGCGGCACTAATTCCAGGAAATAAGGTTCTGAACGGTAAACGCTGATTGTGCCTTGCATCAGAAGGGACAATTCTGACTCCACTGCTATCAGTTTATCCGGTTCTCCTACTATCAGGCATTTGGGCAAAGGCAGGCGGATGTCGGCTAGGAAATCGTTTGTTTCCCGGATTTGCATTTTGTTCAGAAAGGCTTCTTTCTTTACGTATTCATCTTCCGGATTCTCGGTGATGATGTATTCTTTGTCGTAAGTAAGGATGGCAAGGCCGTTCCGTTTGGCACATTCGTATAATTGAGGAATGGCGGTATCGGGCAATACGTTTGAATAGAGTATTTCGTGAGTTTTCCAATCGATGATTTCTCCGCCGTTATAGGAGAGGATGTATCCTTCGAACTGATTCATTTGTAATTGGTTTGCCAAGGGGACGATGCCATAAGTGGGCCTGCCGGAAGCCAATACCAGTCGTGTGCCCTGTTGTTGTGCCTGTATCAGTATCTCTCTGTTACGGGGTGTTATCTCTTTCTTTGTGTTGGTCAGAGTGCCGTCCAGATCGAGAACGAGGAGCTTGTAATTCATTTTTTGTTCAGTGTTTGATTTATGAGAGCGCAAAGATAATATTTTCTGTTTTTGGTAGGGTGTTTTCTTTCAATTAACAGCTACTTGCAAATAAAATGCCGGCTGCATATGAAAGGGATGCAGCCGGCATTCAGTAATAGAGAATAGTTTCCCGGCAAAGTATGTCGGGAAACCTTTTCTTACTTTATTTTACGAATTCTTTTACTGTATCAATGGTACCGTCGCTATAGATGGTACGGATGATGTTCAGACCTTTTTCTGTATTATTGATACGAATACCGTTTACATTGTAGTATTGACGTTCTACCACTTCTTTGTTTACGGTACTTTGATCGATGCCGGTAGCGTTACTTCCGTTGGATGCTTGTCCGAGTCCACCCATCTGGTTGGCTGCACGTACAGTGAATACATCTTCGTCGGTTGCATTTGCCGGAATCGTATAGGTAGTTTCGTTTGTGAAGTCTATTACTTTTCCGTTTTTGCAGATAGCGTAACAGAATACGTAGTCGCTGGCATTCCAAGTAAGAGTAGAACCGTTGACTGTCAGAATCGGAGCCGCAGCCTGTTCGGTCAATAAAGCCGGTTGCCAGGAATCGCTGCCACCCAATACGTTTTCAAGGGTAAAGCGGGCGGCTTCTTCTGCTGAAAGTACAGGGCTGTACGGGATGGTTCCACCGGTGTATTTCGTTTTACGGGCACTGCAATCTACTGCCATACCACTTTCTGTGTGGCTGTTGTATTCCACAAATAATTTCGGAATAATCGTTTCGCTCATATCACTCCATCCTTCTGCTTTTGGAATAACCTTCATCGTCGTATTAATCCATACACTCATCGGAGCACCTTGCCAAGGGCGTCCTAATGCATATGTACCTTTGTTTGCATCGTATCCGTCGATGATACAATCATTGAATACATATCCCCAATCGGTATCACCGGCGGG
>OHQH01001388.1_pt1 | contig 10453 bp, 8 predicted proteins | sample 1577891 | NCBI WGS metagenome assembly OHQH01 (sample SAMEA3879601, study PRJEB24766) | human gut metagenome | biome: human-associated habitat; feature: feces | place: USA | collected 1985/1987
GTGGGGCCAGACCGGCGGCAGCTGCGAGGTGCACTATTCCGCCGCGAAGGCCGGGCTCATCGGCCTGACCAAGGCACTGGCGAAGGAAGAGGGCCCCAGCGGCATTACGGTGAACTGCGTAGCGCCCGGGGTCATCGAGACTGACATGATGGCGGCTTTTACCGCCGAGGACAAGGCGGCGCTGGCCGAGGAGACCCCTGTGGGTCGGCTTGGCACCCCGGAAGAAGTTGCAAAGCTGCTGGTCTTTTTGGCCGGCGAGGATGCCGGATACATCACCGGACAGGTGTTCGGGGTGAACGGCGGCCTTGTGATCTGATGCACAGGGCAATATTACACGATTTTCCCCGGAGTGGGAAGGAGAGAAAAAATGGGCATGACTTTAAAGGAACTGTTGACCAAAGGTGAGGGCACCCTGTCGGCACAGGAGGCCAAGACGTTGGCCGCACAGTGCAGGATGGATGTGGAAACGCTCTATACGCTCCTTGAAGAGCGCGGCATCAAGATCATCGAGGATGAGGCCGACGCCGATGTGAATCTGGACGTGGACAGCATCATTGCTGAGGTGGAGAACGCCGAGAACAACAACGATGACATGGGCCTTGCCGATGAGAACGAAGAGGATGCCGAGGAGAACCCGGCAGACCTGAAGGCTGCCATGGACGAGCTGCTGGACGACCCGGTGAAGAACTACCTCAAGCAGATCGGTCAGATCCCGCTGCTGAGCGCCGAGCAGGAGGTGGAGCTGAGCCGCCGCATCCATGCCGGTGCCGAGGCTGCCCACATCCTGCAGGCCGACCGCCAGAAGTACGGCGCGCCTGAGTACATCAAAAAGAACAGCGCCCGCTTCTCGTTCGAGGAGGATGAGAACAGCCGGAGCTATACCGAGGATCTGGACGAGGACGGCAACACCAAGTCCAGCGAGGATGACGAGGAAAAGGCTGCCGAAGAGGAGGCCATGGAGGCCGTGGAGAACGGCCCCCTGAGCGAGGAACGCCGTCAGGAGCTGCTCAAGACCCGCCGCGACGGCCTGAACGCCCGCCGCAGCCTGAGCGAGGCCAACCTGCGTCTGGTGGTCTCCATCGCCAAGAAGCATGTCGGCCACAACCTGGCGTTCCTGGACCTGATCCAGGAGGGCAACATCGGCCTGATCAAGGCCGCCGAGAAGTTTGACTGTGACCGTGGCTTCCGCTTCTCCACCTATGCAACGTGGTGGATCCGTCAGGCCATCACCCGCGCCATTGCGGATCAGGCCCGCACCATCCGCATCCCGGTGCACATGGTGGAGACCATCAACCGGATGCGTCAGGCCACCAACCAGCTGGTGTACCAGAACGGCCACGAGCCCACCCCGGAAGAGCTGGCAAAGGCCATGGACATGAGCGTGGAGCGCGTGCGCGAGATCCAGCGCATGGCACAGGAGCCTGCAAGTCTGGAAAGCCCCGTGGGTGAGGAAGAGGATTCCTCTCTGGGCGATTTCGTCGCGGACGAAAACGCCGAGGCACCCGGCAAGGCAGCTGACCGCGCCATGGTGGCACAGCAGATCAATCTGGCGCTCAAGAGCCTGACCCCCCGCGAGGAAAAGGTCATCCGCCTGCGCTTTGGTCTGGACGATGGCCGTCCCCGCACGCTGGAAGAGGTGGGCCGCGACTTCGGCGTCACCCGTGAGCGCGTCCGCCAGATTGAGGCAAAGGCCATCCGCAAGCTGCACAGCCGCAAGTGCCTGGCCCTGCTGAACGGCCTGATCGAGTGATCCTGAACTTACCGCTATGAAAAAGAGCCCCCGCCGGTCTATTCCGGCGGGGGCTCTTTTGGTGGTGTACAGGTCAGCAGCTGCGCAGCAGAAAGGCCATATAGAGTGGAAGGGTCAGGAGCGGCCCGGTTTTCCCGATATTATAGTCTCCGAGCTTGATTGCATGGGATACATGATATTTTTCAGGGTGGTTGAGGATCGTCTTTGTGCTTTTGACATTTCCGGAGCGGGCCTTTACCTCTACAAGGGTGCATTCCCCCTGATAGCGGATCACAAAATCCACCTCGAGGCCGGAATCCTTGTGGAAATAGTAGAGCTTGCGCCCCATCTTGGTGAAGATATCGGCGATCAGGTTTTCAAAGATAGCGCCTTTGTAGCCATAGAGGTCGCCTTGCAGGATGTCAAACTGCGTTCCATCCTCCAGCATGCTGACGAACAGGCCGGTGTCGCACATATAGACCTTAAAGGTATCCTCTTCCGCGTTCCCATCCAGAGGCAGCTCGGTAATGGACAGATTGTGGCACCGTGTGATGATGCCAGCATCCTCGATCCATTGCAGGCTTCCGGCATATTTTGCGGAGGTGGAGCCTTTTTTTACAACGGAATACTGGAATTTCTTGTTTTCCTTGGCAAGCTGGCGGGGAATGGACTGGAAACACTCCTTGATGCGGGACTTATCCTTTTTCTCCGCGTACTTTACCATGTCGTCCTCATAGGAACGAACGATGTCCCGCTGGATACGCAGGACCTCATCCATCTGCCTGCTGGTCACAAAGGTCTGGACAGCATCCGGCATTCCTCCCACAACGGTATATTGGAGCAAAAGCTGCCGCATCCGGTTGTGCAGCGCTTCCGGCACAGGGGAACCGGAGTCCAGAGACCTTTGCAGCAGCGCAATGACAGGTTCGGCGATGTCATTGGCCCATAAGAATTCTTCAAAATCCAGTGGGTACATTTCAAGAACCGTCTCCGATCCGACAGGAACGGATCTCGGCTCCTTGCCGTAGCCCTTTACGCCCAACAGGGAGCCGGTGCCGATCACGTCATAGCGGCCGTCGATGCGGAAAAATTTCAGGGCCGTCCGGGCTTCCGGGCAATCCTGGATCTCGTCCAGGATCAGGATCGTCTGGCCCGGCTCAAAAACAGCATCCTTGCCAAGAAGGGCAGAGAGCATCATCACGATGTTGTCGATCTCCAAAGAACCGGAAAAGACAGAAGCATAATCTGGATTCTCGAAGAAGTTGAGGTACACTGTGTGTTTGTAATTCTTTCTGGCAAATTCCAATACAGAAAAGGTCTTGCCGCACTGACGGCAGCCCTTGATGATAAGCGGCTTCCGGCCGGGCGTGTTTTTCCATGCAAGCAGCTGGTCTGTGATCTTTCGCCTTAACATACCGTTTCACTCTCCCGAAAATAAATGATCCTGCATCTATTATAAAAGAAAAAGATAATTTTTTCAATGGACTTTTTGTGATAACTGAAGCTTTTTCAAGCGACTTTTTAACAGAAGAAACAACTTTTTCAAATGACTTCTGCGCAGGAAAGTGGATCTGCCGCAGCGCGGTTATAATTCCTCTGCCCGCCCCATATATTCTTTTCAGAACAAAACGGGTGGGAGGGAACGGCATGTTTGTGGTAACGCTGAACAAGACGAGCTTGAAAAAGGTGGGGGCCGGTGCGCTCTGCTGTGCGCTGGTGATCTTCAGCGCCTTTCTGGGGCGGTACATCAGCACCCGCACGGTGGCGGCAGCGGCCGGGGTGAACCGGATCGAGAGTGCGCAGGACATCCAGACCTGGTTCACGGGCTACGGGCTGGATGTGGACGGCACGTCCATCACGGCGGATAAGGTCAAGATCCCCCGCAAGTGGGACGACAGCTTTTCGGCCTTCAACGGGGTGGTACAGCAAAGCGGAATGGATCTTACCCGCTACAAAGGGAAAACCGTGGAAAAGTGGACCGCCCTGATCCCGGCGGCCAGCAGCGGAGAGACCAGCCGCTACGGTGTGCTGCTGGTCTACCGCAAAAAAGCTGTGGGGGCCTACCTGCTGGAAAAGCCTTCAGGCACGGTGATTGGCCTGAAGGATGCCCAGACCGCAATGGCGCAGGCCGAGCAGCAGGATGCCCAGCAGGTGTCCGGTGAGGATTACAGCGGCGACTGGGGAGAGCGCCATGATGAGGAGTTGGGCGCGGCCGGGCAGAGCCAGCAGACCAGCGGGGAGCCGGACTCCGTGGTGCCCGAGGAGGCGCAGTACACCGACCTGCCCCTGGATGCCGAGGGGTATCCTGTCGAATGAATCCGGTGGAAAAATGGGGGCAAAACTTCTGTTCAATAGCACCAAAATTTCTGGCTAAAAATCAGCAATATGGAATGATGAAAAAATAACGAAGCGGGTTTATAATAATAGTAGCATCCCGCAGCAAAATCGGCTGCGTCCGGAGTGGCAGGACCGTCCGGATCTGAAACGGGATGAAGTAAGGAGAAAATGATTATGAAGGAATTCCAGTATACTGTTAAGGATGCATGCGGCATCCACGCTCGTCCGGCCGGTCTGCTCGTGAAGGTGGCCAAGGGCTTTGCCAGCACCGCTACCCTGGAAAAGGACGGCAAGAGCTGCGACCTGCGCAAACTGATGGCTCTGATGGGCATGGGTGTCAAGCAGGGCGACACCGTGACCGTGAAGGTGGAGGGCGACGATGAGGCCGCCGCTGCCGAGGCCATTCAGAAGTTCCTGACCGAGAACGTCTGATCTTTGAATCTGCGGACAAAAGCCCTTGCGGGAGACCCTGCGGGGGCTTTTTCGCACTAAATTCTCAACAAAGGAGAGAGAACGATGCAGGTAGGAACCGGTAAAAGCATCCTGAACGGCATTGCCATCGGCAAGCTGAAAATTTACAAGAAAAAAGATACCGTGATTTCCACCGCCCAGGTCGCGGACACGGCGGCAGAGGAAGCACGCTTTGAAGAGGCCCGGGCCAAGGCCATTGACCAGCAGACTGCCCTGTATGAAAAGGCACTGGCCGAGGCAGGCGAGGACATTGCCGAGGTGTTCAACATCCATGCCATGATGCTGGATGACGACGATTTTGTGGATGCCATCAAGGAGATCATCAACGGCCAGCACATGTGTGCGGAGTATGCCGTCAAGAAAGCGGGCGACAACCAGGCCGCCGTGTTTGCCGCCATGGACGACCCCTATTTACAGGCCCGCAGCGCCGATGTCATCGACATTGCCCAGGCCATGCTGGACATCCTGCAGGGCGTGGACAATGCCACCCTGCAGGGCACGGAGCCCAGCATTCTGGTGGCAGAGGATCTGGCACCCTCGGAGACGGTGCGGATGGACAAGAGCCTGCTGCTGGGCTTCATCACCCGGGAGGGCAGCTCCAACAGCCACACCGCCATTCTGGCCCGCAGCATGAACATCCCCGCCCTGATCCAGTGCAAGGAGATCCAGGAAGATTGGGACGGCAAGATGGCTGTGGTGGACGGCTACAACGCCTGTGTGTATGTAGACCCCACCCCCGACCTGCTCAAGAGCCTGAAAAAGCGCCAGCAGGAGGACCAGAAAAAGCAGGCCCTGCTGCAGGAGCTGAAGGGCAAGCCCAACACCACGCTGGACGGCAAGACCATCAACGTGTTTGCCAACATCGGCGGCATGGGCGATGTTGGCGCTGTGCAGCAGAACGACGCCGGCGGCGTGGGCCTGTTCCGCACCGAATTCGTCTACCTGAACTGCACGGATTACCCCACCGAGGAATACCAGTTCGAGGCTTACAAGCAGGTGCTGGAGAGCCTGGCTCCCAAAAAGGTGGTCGTGCGCACCTGTGATATCGGCGCGGACAAGACCGTGGACTACATGAAGCTCGACCACGAGGACAACCCCGCGCTGGGCTACCGCGCCATCCGCATCTGCCTGACCCGCAAGGACTTCTTCAAGACCCAGCTGCGCGCGCTGCTGCGTGCTTCCGCCTACGGCAACATGAGCATCATGTTCCCCATGATCACCAGCCTGCGGGAGCTGCAGGACGCCAAGGCCGTGCTGGACGAGTGCCGCACCGAGCTGACCGCCGAGGGCGTCAAGATGGGACAGAACATTGAAGTGGGCACCATGATCGAGACCCCCGCCGCCGTGTTCATCGCGGACGAGCTGGCCGCCGAGTGCGACTTCTTCTCCATCGGCACCAACGACCTGACCCAGTACACCTGTGCACTGGACCGCCAGAACGCAAAGCTGGAGCCTTTCTTCAACCCGCACCACCCCGCTGTGCTCCGGGCCATCAAGATGACCATCGACGCGGGCCACCGCCACGGCATCTGGGTGGGCATCTGCGGTGAGCTGGGCGCGGATACCGCCCTCACCGAGACCTTCCTGCGGATGGGCGTGGACGAGCTGTCCATGAACGCCAAGAGCATCCTGCCCGTGCGCAAGATCATCCGTGGTGTGGATCTGAGCAAGCCCTCTGCCAAGAATGTCTGAGTTCCCCTGACGGAACCGTAAAAGGGGCTGCTGCGGCGCTCTCTGCCAACCAAAGTGTTGGCAAAGGGGCGCGCGGCAGCTCTTTTTTGATTGCAACAAGAAGCAAATTCACAAAACTGCCGCCTGACAAGCCGCAGTTTCATGGGTGAACGCTTCACAACGGTAAAGCTGGGTGCTATACTATACCTAAGTCGTATTTTTTGAACGTATCTCTGGAGATGAAAGATAGATATGACGCAATTCCTGATCCGCCGGTTCATCCGGCATCCCAATGACCCCCAGGACCCTGCTACCCGCACGGCCTATGGCAACCTTGCCAGCGGTGTGGGCATGGCCTGCAACCTGCTGCTCTGCCTGGGCAAGCTGCTGGCAGGCACCCTGTTCGGTTCCATCGCCATCATGGCGGATGCTTTGAACAACCTCTCGGACGCTTCGTCCAACGTGGTCAGCCTCATCGGCTTCCGGCTGGCCGCCAAGGCCCCGGATGCCGAGCATCCCTACGGCCACGCCCGCTATGAATATCTGGCCGGTCTGGTGGTCAGCGTGACCATCCTGGGCATCGGCTTTTCCCTGCTCAAGGAGTCGGTGGTCAAGGTGTTCCACCCCACCCCCGTGGCATTCAGCTGGCTGAGCGTGGGTGTGCTGGCCGCATCCATCCTCGTCAAGCTCTGGATGAGTGGCTTCAACCGCACCATCGGCCGCACCATCGGCTCCGAGACCCTGATGGCCACCGCCGCCGACAGCCGCAATGACGTGCTGACCACCGGCGCGGTGCTGGTCTCCACCGTGGTCTGCAGCCTGACGGGCTGGGCGCGGCTGGACGGCATCATGGGCGTGGCCGTGGCAGCCTTCATCCTCTGGTCGGGCTGGGGGCTGGTCATGGACACCCTGAGCCCCCTGCTGGGCGAGAGCCCCAGCCCGGAGCTGGTGGAGCACATTGAGCAGACGGTCATGGGCTACCCCGGCGTGCTGGGGATGCACGACCTCATGGTGCACGATTACGGCCCGGGGCATCAGTTCGCATCCCTCCACATCGAGTTCCCGGCAGAGACCGACCCGCTCAAGGCCCACGATGTCATCGACAATATCGAGAACGATTTTATAAAGCGGGACGGCCTGCAGGTGACCATTCACTATGACCCCATCGTCACCACCGATGCGGCGGTGGGCGTGCTGCGTACCCGCCTGATGGAAAAGGCCCGCCAGCTCGACCCCTGCCTTTCGATCCACGACCTGCGCATCGTGCCGGGTGATACCCATACGAATGTCCTGTTCGATCTGGAGTTCCCGGCGGGCTATACCGGGAACAAGGACGAGATGCTGGCCGCCATGTGCCAGTTCGTCCATGAGCAGGACCCGAAATACAGCTGTGTGGTGAAAGTAGAGCAGAGCTATGCGTCTGCTGCCCACGAAAAATAAATTTGTGTTTTAGAGGGGAAGGAACTTATGCTGAACGAAACTTACCGCGGGATGCTGGCCCACAAGAGCGTCATCCGCGAGACCTTTATGTACGGCAAGCAGCGCGCGGCCCAGATCGGTTACGAGAACGTGTTTGATTACTCGCTGGGCAACCCCAGTGTGCCCTGCCCGGAGCAGTTCACCGCCGCCATGCAGGAGCTGCTGGCACAGGAGGACCCGGTGGCCCTGCATGGCTACTGCCCCAGCCAGGGCGACCCGGAGTTCCGCACTGCCGTGGCGGCCCACCTGAACAGGACCTTCGGCCTGCCCTATGCGCAGAAGGATATCTTTCCCACCACGGGTGCGGCGGGTGCCATTGCCCACGCTGTGCGCGCCGTGACCCGGCCCGGGGATGAGGTGCTGACCTTTGCCCCCTACTTCCCGGAGTACGGCCCCTATGTAGCGGGCACCGGCGCAGTGCTGCGGGTGGTGCCGCCGCAGGCGCCCACCTTCCAGCCCAATCTGGATGCCTTTGCACAGATGCTGACCGAAAAGGTCACCTGCGTGCTCATCAACACCCCCAACAACCCCACCGGCGTGGTCTACTCTGCCGACACCCTGACCCGGCTGGCGGAGATCCTGACCGAGAAGAGCCGGGCCTACGGCCACAACATCTTCCTTGTCAGCGACGAGCCCTACCGGGATATCGCCTTTGATGGCAGGGCTGTGCCCTACCCGGCGGCGTTCTACCCCCACACCCTGACCTGCTTCTCCTACTCCAAGAGCCTGAGCCTGCCCGGTGAGCGTCTGGGCTATGTGGCGGTGCGCCCGGGGTGCGAGGGCGAGGACATCCTTGTGGACATGATGAGCCAGATCTCCCGCTTTACCGGCCACAACTGCCCGCCCAGCATCATCCAGCGGGCGGTCAGCCGCTGCCAGAAGGTGACCAGCGACCTTTCGGTCTACCAGACCAACATGGAACTGTTGTACGAAAAACTCACCGCGCTGGGCTTTGAAGTGGAGCGCCCGGGCGGCACCTTTTATATCTTCCCCAAGGCACTGGAAGAGGATGCCAACGCCTTCTGCCAGAAAGCCCGGGAATTTGATCTGCTGCTGGTGCCCAGTGACAGCTTTGGGGTCAAGGGCTATGTGCGCCTTGCCTACTGCATCGACACCGAAAAGGTAAAGCGCAGCCTGCCCGCCTTTGAAAAGCTGGCAGCCGCCTACCGCAAGTAACCGGAACGCCCCTGCATGGGGCATAAAATACAAAACCGATAGAGGAAAGGGAACCCTGCTATGGAAAAGATCAAGATGACGACCCCGCTGGTAGAGATGGACGGCGACGAGATGACCCGCATTTTGTGGAAGATGATCAAGGACGAGCTGATCCTCCCCTTTGTGGACCTCAAGACCGAGTACTACGATCTGGGCTTGCCCAACCGCGATGCCACCGCAGATCAGGTGACCATGGATGCCGCCCTCGCCAACAAGAAGTACGGCGTGTCGGTCAAGTGTGCCACCATCACCCCCAACGCCCAGCGCGTGGAGGAGTACAAGCTGCATGAGATGTGGAAGAGCCCCAACGGCACCATCCGCGCTGTGCTGGACGGCACCGTGTTCCGCGCACCCATTATGATCGACAGCATCCAGCCGGTGGTCAAGAACTGGAAAAAGCCCATCACCATCGCCCGCCACGCCTACGGCGATGTGTATAAGTGCACCGAGTTCCGCATTCCCGGTGCAGGCAAGGCCGAGCTGGTGTTCACCGGCGCAGACGGCAGCCAGCAGCGTGCCACCGTCTTTGACTTTGAGGGTGCCGGTGTGCTGCAGGGTCAGTACAACAAGGACGATTCCATCCGCAGCTTTGCCCGCAGCTGTTTCAACTACGCACTGGATGTGAAGCAGGATCTGTGGTTCGGCGCAAAGGATACCATCTCCAAGAAGTACGACCACACCTTCAAGGACATCTTCCAGGAGGTGTACGATGCCGAGTACCGGGAAAAGTTCGAGGCCGCAGGCATTACCTATTTCTACAGCCTGATTGACGATATCGTGGCGCGCGTCATCCGCAGCGAGGGCGGCTTTGTCTGGGCCTGCAAGAACTACGACGGCGACGTGATGAGCGATATGGTCTCTACCGCCTTTGGCTCGCTGGCCATGATGACCAGCGTTCTGGTCAGCCCGGACGGCAACTATGAGTACGAGGCCGCCCACGGCACCGTGACCCGCCACTACTACAAGTACCTCAAGGGCGAGGCCACCTCCACCAACCCCATGGCCACCATCTTTGCCTGGAGCGGTGCCCTGAAAAAGCGCGGCGAGCTGGACAGTCTGCCCGCGCTGGTCCGGTTTGGCGAGGCGCTGGAGGCCGCCAGCCTGCAGACCCTCAATGACGGCATTATGACCAAAGACCTCTGCGGCCTGGCGGAGGGCATCACCCCCACCCAGGTGAACAGCGAGGAATTCATCCAGGCCATCCGCACCCGGCTGGAAGCAAAACTGGCATAAGCGCTGCATCACGACCCCTGCCCCGGAACCCCGGCGGCGGGGGCTTTTTGCGCCTATACAAGGCGGTTGGCCTGTGCTACAATGGGAGCAGAAAAGGCGGTGACAGTATGCAGCATCATCCTCTGCCCGAATACCCCCGCCCGGCCCTGCGGCGGGACAGCTACGAGAACCTGAACGGCCTGTGGCAGTACGCCATCACCGGCTCTGCGGGACTGCCCGCAAAGTGGGACGGCGACATTCTGGTGCCCTACTCCCCGGAGACGAAAGCCTCCGGCGTGGGGCGCACCCTGCAGCCCGGGGCGTGGCTCCACTACCACC
>OHQH01001395.1_pt1 | contig 10419 bp, 8 predicted proteins | sample 1577891 | NCBI WGS metagenome assembly OHQH01 (sample SAMEA3879601, study PRJEB24766) | human gut metagenome | biome: human-associated habitat; feature: feces | place: USA | collected 1985/1987
TTCCACCAGCAATACAGAGACACCCTCCTTTGCCGCCGCAACTGCTGCAAATACACCTGCTGTTCCACCGCCACAGACTACAACATCCGCCTGAAGATATACCGGAAGTCCTTTGATGTCGATAATTTCTCTCTTGTCCATCCTCCTTTTCTCCTTCTCTCACTCCTTGAATTGTTGTAATTTTACCGACATTTATTCATTCATTGACAAGCCATTTGTAAAACGTGTATAATTTAGTTTATTAAAATAGATATTTTAAACAAAGAGAGGACCTTGATCATGGCACGAGCAACCCATTTTTTTGACCAGTCAGACTCTAACAGATATAAGAAAAAATATCATCTGAGCATGGAGTTTCTGGACAAGGCCCTGAATCTGGGTTTGTTTCAGGTTTTTCAGGTCTGTGACCTGTCCTGCTCCTCTGACTATCAATGTCCTCCTCATCAGCAGATCTGCTTAGAAATCTCTTATATTGTATCCGGTCATGGAATTTACGAACGAAACAATGTTCCGTATGAAGTCACTCCCAATACCGTTTTTTTGGTAAATGATCATGATCTTCATGCTGTCCGTTCCTCTAAGGATGATCCCCTGCGCTACATGTGTCTCGGTTTTTCCTTTTGTAAGGAACATCCTGATTTTGAAAAATATCTTCCACTCTACAATTTTTTTGAACATCTTGAAAATCCCATCGCAGAAGATCACTTCAAGCTATTTGACTGTTTTACCCTTGCTTTAAACGAGATTTCCGCACCTACGCTGTTCTCCATGGAAATGTTGGAATCCTGTATCCTGCAGATCATTGTCCATACCTACCGCGATCTTTCCAATTATCGCGCCAGAAGCTATACGAATACCCTTGAGCTGCACGCATCCAATCCGCTTGCATATGAGATCTGCAATTATATCGATACAAACTTAACCGATATCAAAAAGCTTTCCGATGTCAGTCAGGCACTTGGATACAGCTATGCCTATTTATCCAAAATATTTTCCCAGTCCATGAACCTGTCCATCAAGGATTACTATACACAGCGCCGGTTTGAAACCGCTGCCAAAATGCTCGCTCAGGATTTTACAATTGCAAGGATCAGCCAGGTGTTACATTTTTCTGATGATTCTTCCTTTTGTAAAGCCTTCAAAAAATATTATCATACAACACCAGCCAAATACCGGGAGCTTCTGTCAGGCAGCTCAGACCGGCTCTCCATTTAGCTTCTTTTCCAATATGTTCTTTATACCTCGATCCAGATACCCGGCTGGCGGGAGGCTTTCAGACAGGCTTCCCGGACTGCCATGATCCTGACCGTCTCCGAATACGTCACAGGAGTGTTTTCATTTTTGTTATCTGTTATTTAGTGGATCAGCTTCTGTAAAAACTCCACTGCCGTCTGAATATCCTTTTCCGGCGTATCTCCCACCTCTCTTTCCACTGTCAAAAAGCCGTGATAGCCGATTTCATCCAGCGCTTTTAAGTATGCCGCAAAGTCCACATTTCCGGTTCCGAGAGGCAACTCTGTAAAGGACGGGCTTGCCAGCATCTCTGCCTCTACCAGTCCATAAACCTCTTCGGGAGCTCTGTAATAGTTGCGTCTGCCGTCCTTTGCATGGGTATGGACGATGTAATCCTTCAGGTTGTATACCGCCTGCACCGGATCGTCCCCCGTCACCATGACGAGGTTTGCAGGGTCCATATTGACTGCAACACCGGTGGAATGCAGACCATCCAGGAACTTTTTCAGAACTGCAGACTCTTCCGGTCCTGTTTCAATTGCAAAATGTGCATCCAGGGAATCCGCATACTGTGCAAGCTTAAAGCATGCCTCCTGCATGATCTGATAACGTTCATTCGCCGGATCAGACGGAACAACACCGATATGAGTTGTCACAACGTTGGTTTCCAGCTCCTTTGCAAGGTCTAATATCCGCTTCGACTCCTCGATCAGCTCCGGATTCTTTGCAGGATCGTGGAAGCCTTTTCCGAGATCGCCGCATAAAGCGGAAATCACAAGTCCGTTGGACTTTACCATGTCCAGGAATTCTTTTCGCTTTGCACCGACCAAATTGTGGGGAGAAAGCTCTCCATAAGTCGCATAGACCTGAATGCCCTCTGCGCCTAGCTCCTTTGCTTTTTTGATCGCCTCCGGAATTGGAAGCTTAAACGATTCCAGCATTACGCCAATAGAAAAATCATACATATCTCTGTCCCTCCCCGATTACTTTGATCATATGCTGCAGATTTTGTGTTCCGATCTCAACACCCTCCAGAACAGGCTCCATTCCCTCAAACTCCAGAGAAACATAGCCATCGTAGCCGGATTTGCGGATTGCGGAAAGGATCTGGAACGTCGGCACATTTCCATGTCCGAAAATCGTGCCTCGCCAGTAATTGCCGCCTCTGGAAAGGTTATAGCCTTTGCCCGGGTCAAAATTCATGCCGGAGCGCACCAGCATGTCCTTCGCGTGAACGTGCACGATATAGTCCGAAAGTGCCGATACTGCCGTCGCACAGTCCTCATCCACAACTGTAAAATTGCCCATATCGCACAGAAATCCGTAATTGGGATGATCGACCGCCGCAAACAGCTCCAGCATTCTCGCGCTGTCCTGTAACAGATAGCCGTGGTTTTCGCTGCAGGTCTTCACACCGCGCTCCCTGGCATATTCTGCTGCCTGACGCACAAACGGTGCAACCGCTTCGATGACCTTTTTGTAGCTTTTGATCCCCGTATAGCCCTCATAATAGCCCCATGCGACGTCGTGGCGCAGCAGTGGGATCTTGCATTCTGCCGCAATATCGATATGCCTGCAGAGCCGTTCCAGCTCCTTTTCCGGCTCCTTCACGAAGAAATTTGCTCCCGTCGTGTAGATTGGAACCTCCAGTCCCTGCTCCTTTGCATGCGCATACAATGCCTTCGCATACTCCATAGGTGTGCTGCCGTCCGGTGTTTTATCATCCAACACCAGCTCTACCCCCTGGCAGCCATATTCCTTTGTCTTGTCGATGGCATCAAAGCGTGTAAATCCCCCGTCCTGATACAGCCTTTCAAAGCTGTAAGTACTGATACAACTCTTCATGTCCCTCTCCTTTTTCGGTTGTTGTGTGAAATGCCTTCCATTACCAATATATCAGATTCAGGAATGGGCGCAAGGAATATTTTTTACAAAAAAATTGTCCGTTTTTTGTTAAAAAACGGACAATTCTCTCTTTCTTCTCAGCCCTTCAGACCTCTGGACTGACGATCCATATCTTCTACTACAATGTCGTAGATCTCGCCGAGGGACGCGCAGTATTCCAGCACTTTCCAGGGCTCGTTGGTGTGAAAATGAATTTTGATCAGCTCATCGTCACCGACCGCCAGCAGGCAGTCTCCCTTGAAATGCTCGGTGAAATATTCGCTGATCTCATCCTCATCCAGATTTTCTCCTTCAATCAGGAGCTGTGTATCATATTTAAATTCCAGCATAATTGCTACCATCCTTTCTGTTGCTTGTTCTATCTTACCACAGTTCGTGCTGTCTGACTACTAAAACCTCGCATCGGGCAAGAAAATCCATTTTAAAAAGCACTTCTTTGCATTATCATGGACTATATTCTCAAACCGATATGCGTATTCGTGAGGTACATCCTTTCAGCAGAACCACAAAACGTGTCCTGCTGTCAGAAATCCCATGCCTCCAGAAAGGACACTTATATGAACCAACCGAACATCCTGATCCTTCATCTCGACCAGCTTCGACAGGATTGTCTGGGCTGCTATGGCAATCCGGACGTCCACACGCCCAATATTGATGCATTGGCGCAGGATAGCGTAACCTATCAGAATCATTACACGGTATATCCGATCTGCACGCCGTCCCGTTATTCGTTTTTCAGCAGCCTGTACGTACATCAGCACGGCGCATGGGATAATCACTCCACACTTCCTAATGGTTATCCAACCTTTCCAAAACAATTGCAGAAAAGTGGTTATCATACCTCAGCTGTCGGAAAAATGCATATGACTCCCACTTATCAGAATATCGGTTTTTCCGAAATGCAGCTTGCCGAGCAAAATGGAATCGGCCGTTTTGAAGATGATTACCACCGTTTCTTGATGGAACATGGTAAAATTGACCGTTTTGATTTGCATCATCAATCCGATCTGTTTCGTCAGTCTCCAACCAGTCATCTTTATGACATGTGTCAATGCAGCGAATCTGATCTTGATCTGGAATTTTACTCCAGTGAATGGATTACTCAAAATGCTTTATCACAAATTGATGCATGGGATCCAAAACAGCCGGAGCTTCTTATGGTAGGCTATATCAACCCGCATCATCCTTTTGATCCTCCCGCTCCCTATAGCACGATGTACAATCCGGACACGCTTCATCTTTTGCCCGGCTATCTGGATCAGCCAATTCCTTTTGATACACAGGCTAACGGAACGCCGGTTGATTATTCGACTATCACAGAATCAGAAATGCGTTCTATTATGGCTGCCTACTACGGAATGATCACCGAAATCGATGACGGAATTGGTTCCATTATACAAAAGCTGAAAGAAAAGGGATTATATGACAATACCATTATTGTTTTTACCAGTGACCACGGCGAATATCTTGGATATCACCACATGATTTTGAAATGCAATCACCTCTATGATCCACTGGCAAAAATCCCGCTGCTGATCAAATATCCCCAGCAGCAGTTTTGCGGCAATATCGATCCCTCTCTTTCAGAAAACATCGATGTTGCAGTTACCATTCTGGATGCCTGCAATCAGCCGGTTCCCGCATCCATGCAGGGGATTTCCCTCCTCAGGAAAAAGCGGCGGAACTATGTTTTTTCAGAAGGACAATACGGGACAGAGCAATCCCCCAATATTGGTTATATGTTCCGTTCCGATTCCTACAAACTGCTCGTACGCGGCAGCTTTAAAAATGCGGTTTTATATGATCTCAAAAAAGACCCTTATGAACAGCACAATGTTGCTCATTTGTCTGAATATCAGGAAATTTTAAAAGAATTTCAGGCTGCGCTTTCCGATTTCGTCCTGTTTCATTCACTCGGGAAAGTACATTGTGATCCAAGTGCACCGCAGCTGCGGGATCAGGAAGTTTTAAACAGACAGGCAGAGGAGTTGAAAGCATTTATCCGTTCGCAGTGGTGATGCAAGTTCTGGTTCGTGCCTTAAACTATGCCGTCACAGAACCGATTTGTAATCGTTTTGTTAAGCTGCAATAAGTCAAAACGAGCCATCCGAAACAGTTCAATCCGTTTCGGATGGCTCGTTATTCATGACAATAGAATGCTCGCAGAGCGTGCATTCTATTGTTTTTTCTTTAAACTGCTGCCGTTACATATTTGTCTGTACGACCTTCGGACGATATCCCTCTTTTTCCAGTGCAGAAATGATTTCCTGCTTATGCTCTGTACCAAAGCTCTCCATCGTAATGCGCAGCTCTACTGCAGCGCTTCTGTTGATGGAAACAAACTGGTTGTGGGACAGCTTGATAACGTTGCCGTGCTCTTTTGCAACGACAGCAGCTACCTTGCTCAGTTCGCCCGGCTTGTCCGGAAGCAGAACGGAAACCGTAAAGATACGGTCTCTCAAAATCAGACCCTGCTGTACGACGGAGGACATAGTGATCACGTCCATGTTGCCGCCGCTTAAGATCGAAACGACCTTCTTGCCTTTCAGGTCAAGGTGCTTTAACGCTGCAACCGTCAGCAGACCGGAGTTTTCCACGATCAGCTTGTGATTTTCAACCATATCCAGAAATGCACCGACAAGCTCTGCATCCTCTACTGTAATGATATCGTCAAGATTCTTCTGGATATACGGGAAAATTTTCGTGCCGGGTGTCTTTACGGCGGTGCCGTCTGCAATCGTGTTGACAGAAGGAAGTGTTGTCACCTTGCCGTTTTTGATGGATTCCTGCATGCAGTTTGCATTTGCAGGCTCTACGCCGATCACCTTGATCTTCGGATTTAACAGCTTCGCCAGCGTGGAAACGCCGGTTGCCAGTCCGCCGCCGCCGATGGGAACGAGGATATAATCCACAAGGGGAAGCTCTTTGACGATTTCCATCGCAATGGTTCCCTGACCTGTTGCAACGGTAAGGTCATCGAAGGGATGTACGAAAGTATATCCATGCTCTTCCGCCAGCTCGTAAGCCTTTGCGCATGCTTCATCATATACATCTCCGTAAAGTACAACTTCTGCGCCATATCCTTTGGTACGGTTTACCTTGATCAGAGGCGTGGTTGTCGGCATTACAATTGTAGCTTTCGCGCCATAACACTTCGCAGCATAAGCAACGCCCTGCGCATGGTTGCCCGCAGAGGCGGTGATAACGCCTTTTGCACGCTCTTCCTCGGTCAGAGTGCTCATCTTATAATAAGCGCCTCTTACCTTGTATGCACCGGTGAACTGCAGGTTTTCCGGCTTAAAAAATACCTTTGCACCGGTCTGTTGGCTGAAATAATCACTGTATACAAGTTTTGTCTCCAGCGTTACTCTGCGCACTACTTCGGAAGCCTCTTCAAATTTTTCCAATGTCAGCATCTTTTCTTCTTCCATTTTAGTAAACCTCATCCTTCTCTGTATCAAACAGTGCATTCACAAACTGATCCGGATCAAACTTCTGCAGATCCTCGATTTTCTCCCCGACACCGATATATTTTACCGGTACGTGCAGTTCCGACTGAATTGCTACCGCAATACCGCCCTTGGCGGTTCCATCCATTTTGGTCAGGATAATACCGGTCAGATCCATAACCTGCGCAAATTCCCGCGCCTGTACCAGCGCGTTCTGTCCGGTCGTGCCGTCCAGTACGACCAGATTTTCCCGATGGACACCGGGAAATTCCCGGTCGATAATCCGGTTCATCTTGCGCAGCTCTTCCATCAGGTTTTTCTTATTGTGGAGACGTCCCGCCGTATCGCATAAAAGAACGTCCACATGGCGTGCTTTTGCCGCATTGACCGCGTCGTAAATAACGCTCGCCGGATCAGAGCCCTCCGCACCGCCGATCATATCGACACCTGCGCGGTTCGCCCATTCCTCCAGCTGATCGCCTGCTGCCGCACGGAACGTATCCGCCGCTGCGATTAAGACCTTGCGTCCCTGCTTCTTTAACTTGGAAGCAAGTTTTCCAATCGAAGTCGTCTTGCCGACACCGTTTACGCCGATCACCATGACGACGGACTGTTCTTTTTCAAAATCATAAGCCGCCTTGCCAACGTGCATCTGCTCCCGGATACTGTCGATTAAGATCTCCCGGCAGTCCTGCGGATCGCAGATTCCCTGGTCATTGACCTGTTCTTTTAATCGGTCCAGAATCTCTTCTGTCGCCCGGCCTCCCAGGTCGCCCATAATCATCGTTTCTTCCAGTTCTTCATAAAATTCGTCGTCAATGACGGAATATCCGGAAAAAACGGAGTCAAATCCCTTGACAATATTGTTACGGGTCTTGGTCAGTCCCTCCCGCAGTCTGGCAAAAAAGCTTTTCTTTTCTTCTGCCATCCGCTTACCTCCTTTTTATCCTGATTACCATCAGGTCAAATCTTTATCTATCAGGTTGACGCTTACAAGCGTCGATACGCCTTTTTCCTGCATCGTGATACCGTAAAGCCGGTCCGCTGCTTCCATCGTACCGCGTCTGTGGGTAATGACGATAAACTGTGTATGGGCGGTCAGCTTATGCAGGTAGTGGGCAAATCTTCCGACGTTGCTGTCATCCAATGCCGCCTCGATTTCGTCCAGCAGACAGAACGGTGACGGTTTTAAGTTCTGGATGGCAAATAATAGCGCAATTGCCGTCAGCGCCTTTTCCCCACCGGAAAGCTGCATCATGTTCTGCAGCTTCTTACCGGGCGGCTGTGCGATAATCCGAATGCCTGCTTCCAGGATATCCTCGTCCTCCATCAGCTCCAGCGTACCCTTGCCGCCGCCGAAAAGCTCTTTAAATACCTTATCGAACTCCTTACTGATCTCTGCAAACTTCTCCTTAAACTGCCTTCGCATCGCCTCATCCAGCTCGACGATGATGCGTTCCAGCGTTTTCTCCGCTTCTACCAGATCATCGTGCTGTGCCTTCAAAAACGTGTAACGCTCCATCAGATTTTTATAATCTTCGATGGCGTTAACATTGACATCGCCCAGTCTGCGGATCGCTTCCTTGATCGTCTGCGTCTGCTTTTTCATCTCAGCGAGGTCGTTCATCGTCTCATCCCGAAGCTGCGCTGCATCCCGGAGGGTCAGTTCATACTCATTCCACATGTAGTTGACCTGATTCTCCATGGACTCCTCCAGCTTTTCCTTCTGGGCATTTAAGCGGTAAACCTCTTTGTCCAGCGCGCTCATCCGTGCGGACAGCTCTTCGCGCTCCGTGAAAAAGCCTTTCTGCCGTTCTGTAAGTTCTTCCCGCTTTTTGCTGTCTGCATTCAGCTTATCCTGCGTATCCGACTGCGTCGTTTTGGAGGATTCGATGGTCTCCTGCAGCCTTTTGATGCTTTCCCGGCGGCGTCTGCCACGCCGTCTGTCAGGCTCTTTTTGACCTCTTCCAGCTCGCCCTCATATCGTGCGATTTCTCCGGCGATACGGTCTTCGTTTGCCTGATAAAATCCGAACTGCTGCCGGATTTTTTCTACATCCAGTTCTTTTTCATTCAATACGGCGGTCTGCGCAGCTTCCTGCCTGCGCGCCTCTTCCAGATCCTTCGTAAAGCCTTCGATCTGTTCGTTTTTCTCGCCTTCCAGAGCCTCGGAACGTTCCAGCTCCTGCTTTGTCTCTTCCTTTTCTTTTCGAATCTGCAGCACCTGGGTTTCGATCTCGATCTCTTCTTTTTTAAGGTCTTCGACGCCTGCTTTCGTCTGATCCTTTTTCTCCTGCGCCGCTTCTATATTCAGGCGGGCAGTATTCTGGCGAATAAAGGCGTTTTGCAGCTCAGCGCGGCTCTTTTCCAGCTCTGTCCGGCATTCGTTCCGGTCTTTTTTGAGGTCTTCGATCGAAACGAGCAGTTCATCTACCGCTTTGGCATGCGCCTTTACCTTCCATTCCAGCTCTTCTATCTCGCGCCTGCGTCCCAGAAGGTTGCTGCTGTTTTTAAACGCGCCGCCGCTGATCGAACCGCCGGGGGATAAGGATTCGCCCTCCAGCGTCACAATCCGCAGCGAGTACTTGAATTTCCGGGCAAGCTGCGTTGCATGATCGACGTGATCGACGACTACGATTCTGCCGAGCAGCGATTTTGCGACATCGCCGTATTTTTCATCCGTATGTACCAGAGTATGCGCAAGTCCTAAAACCCCAGGCTCCTTTAAGGCTTCTTTCTGCCGAAATTCCTGTGCGTTTTTGATGCTGTTTAACGGCAAAAACGTCGCGCGTCCGCTTTTGGTCTGCTTTAAAAACGAAATCATCCCTTTGGCGGTCTCTTCGTTATCCGTTACGATATTCTGGATGCTGCCGCCAAGAGCCGTCTCAATCGCAGTTTCGTACTTTTTCTCTACTTTAATGATGTCCGCGACAACACCGATGATGCCGGGATTTTTATCTTTCTGCTCCATGACGCGGCGGATGCTGCCACCGTAGCCCTCATAGCGCTCCGTCAGGTTGCTGACCGCTTCCAGTCTCGTTTTATCCTGATGATACTGCACCTGTGCATCCCGCAGCGCCTGATCCATTTTGGCGATCGTCTCCCGAAATTCGTTTAACTTCGCCTCCATCACCGTCTGAGCTTCCTTCCTCGACGCGATTTCCTGCGTCACTGTATTAAAGGCTTCTTCCAGACTTTTGATGCTTTCTTCCTGCTGTACCTCGTCGGACTTGACGCGCAGCAGGCGGGAATTCAACTCTGCCCTCCGAATCTGCGCCTGTTCCAGCATCGTATCCTGGCGTCCCATCTTCGTCTTGATCGCCGCACGATCATTCAACGTATCAATAATCGCGTTTTTGGCATCTTCGATCGACTGGTTTAAACCTGCGACCCGGCTCTGGATGGTTTCCAGTTCTGCTGCAGCGCTGTTGCGCTCTTCCTGCAGCTTTTCGAGCCGTTTTTGAATCTCGTTTCGCTGCTGCAGCAGCTTTTCTTTGTCGGCGTTTCGTGCGTCAATCTCCTTGCGCAGCGTCTCTTTTCTGCTCTGCAAATGTGCTTCATTGCCCCGGATGGAACGGATTTTTTCCTGCAGGACGGCAATTTCACCCTCCAGCTTTCCGCGCAGGACGGACGTATCTGTCAGCTGTGCCCGCGCCTGCTCCATCTGTCGTTCCAGCGCCTCGATCTGCGTTGCAATCCGGTCATATTCTTCCTTAATGCCCTCATATCGGGTCGTCGTATCCTTTAAATCTCCGTCTGCAATCCGGTATTTTTCTTCCGTATCGGAAAGCTGTGCCCGCGTTTTTTCACTTTCCAGCAAAAATACGTTAACG
>OHQH01001398.1_pt1 | contig 10403 bp, 10 predicted proteins | sample 1577891 | NCBI WGS metagenome assembly OHQH01 (sample SAMEA3879601, study PRJEB24766) | human gut metagenome | biome: human-associated habitat; feature: feces | place: USA | collected 1985/1987
GACAGACAGACAGACAGACAGACAGACAGACAGACAGACAGACAGACAGACAGACGGACAGACAGAGCTGAGTGCAATTAAGCTCATTCAATATGTGTTTGGTTATGTTACACTGCCAATGGGAAGTTTATTTGATTTCCGTAATGGATTGAGTAAAGGAAAAGATTTCTTTGGTTCAGGTATTCCTTTTATCCGATATACGGATGTTTATAATAACAGATTTCTTAACGGAGAGGATATTACCGCACTGGTTGAATGCACTCCTGCAGAAATTGAAAAGTTGGGAGTTCACCGTGGAGATGTGTTTTTTACCAGAACGTCAGAGACAGCAGAAGATGTTGGTTGGTCATCGGTAATGCTTGATGATATTGGCGATTGTGTATTTAATGGATTTACCATTAAAGCAACTCCAAAAACAAATTATCTGTTGCCGGAATATTGTGCATTTTGTTTTTCTACGGAAGATTTCCGAAAGTATGTTACAAGCCATTGCGCATTTACAACAAGAGCATCCTTAACAGGAAAAACGATTGCTGAGTATCAGCTTGCTATTCCGAGCATAGAAAAACAATGGGAAATTGTGAAGGTGTTGAATAAATTTCATAGTATTTGCAATGACCTGTCCGCAGGACTTCCGGCAGAAATCGAAGCACGCCAGAAGCAGTATGAATATTACAGGGATAAGCTATTATCCTTTAAAGAATTACCAAAGTAAGGAGGCGAGGATGTGCCGTACTTTAATATTGTAGCGGAGACATCGGAGAATACCGTTGTCACAGAATATGAGCCAGTCAAGAAGCGTTCTGACAGTTACCAGAGCGAAGCAGCACTGGAGCAGGAGTTTATCCGTCTGCTCTGTGAACAGGGATATGAATATCTGCCTATTCACACGGAGAAAGACCTGATTGCCAATCTACGTAAGAAATTAGAGGAACTGAATAACTATCAGTTTTCAGACACAGAGTGGGATGACTTTTTCAAAAATGCTGTTGCCAATCCAAATGAGCATATCGTGGAAAAGACCAGGAAGATGCAGGAGGATAATGTTCAAGTCCTGACTCGTGATGATGGTTCTTCCAAGAATATTACACTCATAGATAAAAAGAACATCCATAACAACAGGCTGCAGGTCATCAATCAGTATGTGATTGGCACGGAAAATGGTGCAAAGCATGACAACCGCTATGATGTTACAGTATTGGTAAACGGTCTGCCTCTTGTGCATATTGAACTGAAACGCAGAGGTGTAGCCATCCGTGAGGCGTTCAATCAGATTAACCGTTACCAGAGGGATTCTTTCTGGGCAGGATGCGGACTGTATGAGTACATTCAGATTTTTGTCATTTCCAATGGTACAAATACAAAGTATTATTCTAACAGCACCAGACGGAATGCGGAAAAGGAGCATGAGAAACGGGGAGCAAGTAAAACCAAGACCAGTAACAGTTTTGAGTTTACCTGCTTCTGGGCAGATGCCAATAACCGTGTGATTCCAGATCTGATTGATTTTACAAAGACTTTTTTCGCAAAGCATACGATTCTGAATATCCTTACGAAGTACTGTATTTTTACATCTGAGGATATGCTGATGGTCATGCGGCCGTACCAGATTACGGCTACGGAGCGAATTCTCAATCGTATCGAAATTGCCAATAATTATAAGAAGTACGGCAGTGTCGAGGGTGGTGGTTACATCTGGCATACCACAGGTTCCGGCAAGACGTTGACTTCGTTCAAGACGGCAAGACTGGCATCGAAGCTGCCTTATATTGATAAGGTGCTGTTTGTGGTTGACCGTAAGGATCTGGACTACCAGACCATGAAAGAATATGACCGTTTTGAAAAAGGGGCAGCTAACAGCAATACTTCGACTACTATATTAAAAAGGCAGTTGGAAGACCTGGACGCACACATCATTATTACTACCATTCAGAAACTGGCTACCTTTATAAAGAAGAATCCGGGCCATGAAGTGTATACGAAACATATCGTTATTATTTTTGATGAGTGCCACCGTAGTCAGTTCGGGGATATGCACACTGCGATTGTGAAGAATTTCAAAAAATATCATCTGTTTGGATTTACAGGAACACCGATTTTCTCTGTTAATTCCGGCAGAGCAAAAAATCCAGAATTCTTTACTACAGGTCAGACCTTTGGAGACCAGCTCCACAGCTACACGATTGTGGATGCTATTAATGATAAAAATGTTCTCCCATTCCGGGTGGATTATATTAAAACGATGGATGTGGAAGAAGAAATCACAGACGAGATGGTCTGGGACATCAACCGTGAAAAGGTTATGATGGCTCCTGAACGAATTCAAATTGTGACACAGTATATACTGGAGCATTTTGACCAGAAGACCTATCGTGGGGATAAAACATACATATATAATACACTGACTAATATCGCCGAGGTGGCTTCTGCCAAACGGGATGAGGTAGAGGAGATTAAGCAAAAACAGCGTATCAGCGGTTTTAATTCTATTTTTGCAGTATCGAGTGTTCCGATGGCAAAACTATATTATCAGGAATTTAAAAAGCAGATGGCAGCAAACCCGACCAAGAAATTGCGTGTCGCAACCATTTTCAGTTATGGTGCAAATGAGGAAGAATCGGATGGTATTCTGGATGAAGAAAATTCAGAGGATACCTCTGCACTCGATCAGCCGTCCAGAGAATTTCTGGAAGAAGCCATCAAGGATTATAATGAAATGTTCCATACGAATTATGATACCTCAAGTGATAAATTCCAAAATTACTATAAAGATGTGTCGCTTCGCATGAAGAACAAGGAACTGGATATTTTGATCGTAGTAAATATGTTCCTGACGGGTTTTGATGCCACAACCATGAATACGTTGTGGGTAGACAAGAATCTGAAAATGCACGGGCTTATACAGGCATTTTCTCGTACCAACCGTATTCTGAATTCCATCAAGACTTTTGGAAATATTGTATGTTTCCGAAATCTGCAAAAGCGAGTGGATAGCGCCATTTCCCTGTTCGGAGACAAGAATGCCGGAGGCATTGTTCTGTTACAGAGCTTTAAGGATTATTATTACGGATATGAATCTGTGGATGGTAAGCCAATGCCGGGGTATGTGGACATGATGGAGGATTTGAATAATAAGTTTCCTTTGTCAGAGCCACAGATTGTCGGAGAACAGAACCAGAAGGATTTTATTGCATTGTTTGGTGCAATTCTCCGTATGAGAAATCTGTTGCTTTCCTTTGATGATTTCAAGGGGAAAGAGCTGATTTCCGAACGTGATTTACAGGATTACCTTGGACGCTATCAGGACTTGCGTGATGAGTGGAAACGCAAGCGTCAGGAAAGCGCGGATATTACGGATGATGTAGTATTTGAGATTGAGCTGATCCGGCAGATAGAAATTAACATTGATTATATTCTCATGCTTGTAAAGAAGTATCATGATACTCATTGCGAAGATAAGGAAGTCCTGATTACCATTAATAAGGCGATTGATGCCAGTCCGGAACTGCGTAGTAAGAAGCAGCTCATTGAAACCTTTATTGCAGGAATCAATGATGTGGATGATGTCATGAATGAATGGCATGAGTATGTGGTGGAACAGCGAGACCATGACCTTAATGCGATTATCACGGAAGAAAAGTTGAAGCCGGAAGATACACGGAAGTTCATGGAGAATGCGTTCCGTGACGGAGAGATCAAAACAGCCGGAACGGATATAGATAAACTTATGCCGCCAATTTCACGCTTTGGCGGTGGTGGCAGAGCCAAGAAGAAACAGGGTGTCATTGACAAGCTGAAGACTTTCTTTGAAAAGTATTTTGGTATTGGTGGTTCATCTACCTTTACTAATTAAAAATTACGGAGGGCTTAAGATATGGCATATGGTAAATCAATAGAACTATTTCTGGTCAATGGCACTGCAGATAGCTTAATAACGGCAGAATTGTCAAACTGGAATGGTAAAGCTATCAAAATTCCACGGATTGAGGTATCTGCATGTAATAGAGACGATATAAAGCAAGCTGGAGTATATTTTTTGTTCTGCAAAGAAGATAACGGGAAAGATTCTGTATATATAGGAGAAGCAGAAAACGTAAAGGAACGATTGGTTCAGCATTTAAGGGATGCACAGGCAGAGAAAGAAAAATATTACTGGAATACAGCTGTTATATTTATTGGAAGAGACCTTAATAAAGCGTTGATTAGGTATCTTGAAAATCGCTTTGTTGAAATTGCAAGAAAGTGTAATAGATATGAGGTTCTCACAAAAAACACATATAAAAATACTGTGCTAAAAGAATCCCAAGTTGCAAGTATGGAAGAATTTGTTGATAATGTAAAAGTACTAATTAATGCACTTGGCTATAAGGTATTGGATGCATATACTAATGCTATTCCAAAAGAAGATGCAGTTGGTGAAACGGAGAAAAAAGAAGATTTAAAACTATATCTGGAGCGTGTCATAAAAAATATAGGAAAAATTGAGGCACAGGGAACTATCACATCTGAAGGATTTATTGTACTAAAAGGAAGCCAAATATCTCCAGTAGATGATAGCACTGTTCCTGACACAATAAAAGAGCAAAGACGTACCAGTAATATTGTAGATGGTATATTGCAGGATGATATGCTTTTTTCAAGTCCATCAGGTGCTGCGATGTTTGTTGTTGGTAAAAGTGATAATGGATTGACTCGATGGAAAGATGAAAATGGTCGCACTTTAAAGGAAATTGAAAACTGTGAAATAATGAATGAAAATTAGTATTTTGTAAGCAGAAGGTGACAGCAGTATGGTTATTTGTCCAAAATGCAGATCAGATAGGACTGCACCAATATTATATGGTTATCCGTCCCATGAAGCTTTTGAAGCTGAAGAGCGGGGAGAACTTATCCTGGGTGGATGTGAGATGATAGATGGAATGCCACACGAGGATTATGGTTGCCTTGACTGTGGATACCGATGGTCAAAGGAACTGCTCCCAGCTACTCAGATTACAAAAATACGCTATAAGGTTGTGGAGAATGGTCCGTGCACGATAGATTTCCAACAGTCGTGGGTATATGAAATATATCCTGATGGAAGGTGTAAAGAATATACATACCAAGGACAGAATCGTAAATATCAGTTTAAGATGGAAGAGAAGGTATCTGAAAAGAAGGTATACAGACTTGTATGCAGTCTGCAGAAAATCATAGGAGCTCCATTATGGGAGAAGAATGTTGTTGAAGGACAGGTGTGCGACGGTTGTAGTTTTAACCTTCAGATAACTTATGCTGATAAGCGGAAAGAAATAATAAATGGTGATGTTGCCGGAGGTACGTTTGATTCCATATTGGAGAAATTTGTCTGCAGTATCTTTGGAAGACGATTTACAACTTGACAAATCGAACAAGTGTTCTTATAATAAAATCATCGCTACGTTAGGATACATATCGCAGAGTAACACTATCAGGTTGGTTCACTTTCCCTTGACTGACCACAGTATTAGGAGGCGATGGTTACATGACATTTGAAATCGGTTCGACAGCTTATATTGTCGAGAGCAACCGGATCATCCGTGAAGTGACTATAGTTAAGCGGAACGGAGATTTTTATATAATCCGGTTTGGCACAAGAGGCGGCATCCAAGTGAGAAGCAACAGGCTTTTTGCAAGCTATGAAGATGCGGATTCTTCCATACATAAAAAGATAGAAAAAAGGACGGGATATCGTTCTCCATATGACTACATACACTAAAGTAAATGGAAGGGGATAATTTTGCAAAAAAAATATGATTGACAATCCCCTTCAAATTTTATATACTTTAGTTAGCAAGTTAGCGAACAAGCAAGCGTGCTAATGAATGAACACCGATATAAAAAGTGAAAATGCGAAAAAGTAAAAAAGCGAAAAACAAAGCGAAAACGAAAAGAAAAGTGAAAACAAAGAAAAGGTGAAAATTATGATGTATGCGAATTTTGGAGAATTTATAAGCAAGAAGAGAGTTGAAAAGAAAATCACACTGAGAAAAATGGCTGATATGTTAGGTGTATCCGCACCGTTTTTAACTGATGTAGAAAAAGACAGACGCAACCCCTTCGATATGGAAAAACTTACACAACTCGCACAGATACTGAATTTGTCAAAAGAAGAAAACGCACAGATGCTTGACCTTGCTGGAAAGAAGAGAAATGCCGTAGCACCAGACCTTCCAGAATATATTATGGAACGGGACTATGTCAGTGCAGCTTTGAGGACAGCAAGGGACTTGGATGCAGGAGAAGAAGAATGGAACCAGTTTGTCGAGGAACTGAGAAAGCGAAAGGGGTAAGAACCTATATATGTATAGACCTGAAATTAAAAGAAAGAGATCTGGGGCACCAGTGTTAAGCAGAAAAGAGATTGATGTTATCGGACAGAATATTGTCGGGGATTTTATGCCGGAAGCATTAAAATCTCCACAGGAAATAGATATCGATTTGTTGGCACAGGATTATCTGGGAATGGATCAGGATTTTCAGTACCTGTCGCACTGCGGTGTTTATCTTGGGATGACGGTGTTCAATGACACGGACAAAGTACCCGTGTATGATCCGCAGAATAACTGTGCAGATTATATCAGCGCAAAAGCACATACCGTGATAATCGATAAGATGCTCTTGGAAGAAAATCAGGAACACAGATATCGTTTTACGATGGGACACGAGGCAGGGCATGAGTTTTTACATAAAGAATATTTTGCCTATGATCCAGATGAGTATTATGCATCACTGCAAATGGGGTTACCGACGTTATATTATTCAGGAAGAGAAAACCCTCCTCATCCGGAAATTTGGATCAATTATTTTTTAAGAATGATGGTATTGTATTCTAAAAAAGTATACGAATTATCAAAAGAATCCGAGAACGATGAGTTAGATGGAAGCCTGTCCTACTTAAATGCAAAAGAAAAGGAATTCTTAGCCTTTCTGTTAAAAAAGCGATTATATGAGTTTACACCAATTGAAGTAAGCAAAATGCTTGGTGTAACCAACAAAACGATTATTAATAGATGTGCAAAGACAAATGATAAAGAACTCTTTTTCCTTTTTCATAATAGTATCATTATGGTATAATACACCAGTTTACAACTTTATAATTAATAGACTTGCTGACGAATCAGCTGTTTTAAAGCCTTTAGTTTAATGGTTCTTTTTCCTGCCAGGCACAGAAAATCTGCAAGTATTCCGGGAAAACCTTTATCTAAGAAAAAAATACAATATTAACATGAATATCATGAATATAATATTGGAGGCTGTGAATATTCCCAAATACTTCCCTCTCAGATTCCTGTTTTCTTTTGCAATATATTTGAAACTTATCAGGCTTGCCATGGATGCAATCAGAGTGCCGAGACCTCCAATATTGGTTCCGACAATTAAAGCCCGGTAATTATCTGTAAAGCCGGATAAAAGAAGCGCAGCGGGAACATTGCTCATAATCTGACTGGCAAGAACAGCAGTAAGTGTTTCCCTTCCTGCCATGATTCTTTCCAGAAAACTGCTGAATTGCGGAATCCTTCCAAGGTTGCCGATAAAAATAAATAATGCGATAAAGGTGGCAAGCAGGGAGTAATCCACCCTGCTTATATTTTCCCTGTTTCTTAGCAGCATATATATAAGAACCAATACAAGAGGAATCTGGTATGGAATGATACGTGCAACAGTGAGCAGGCAGATTGTAAATAAGATCAGGTAAGCGGCCAGGTATTCCATGTTAAGTTCTTTTCTGTCAGAGAATCCCAAAAGAGTTTTATCTTTTTCGGAACCGCATACGTGAGGTGCTTTGGCAGCGGCTACCTGTATCCATATCAGAAGAAGGATAAGTGCTGTGGCGGAATAGGGAAGCATCAGGGTTATTAATCCTGCCGCGGACATCCCTGCTCTGGCATATAGATAAAGGTTCTGCGGATTTCCGATTGGTGTGAGCATGCTTCCGAGATTAGCAGCGATTGTCTGCATGGCTACTATTTTAAGAAGCCAGTAATTGCCCAGTTCCTTTGGCAGTTTATGCACAATGATCAGTGCAAGAGGAACAAAAGTAATCAATGCCACATCATTGGTGATCACCATTGACAGGAAGAAACATAAGAGTACCAACAGCCTGATCACACCCACAGTTCCCGATGTTACCATCAGCAATTTTTTGGCAAGTATATCAAAAACACCAACAGCCTTCAAACCAGCTACAATTGCCATCAAACAGAAGAGGAGCCCGAGAGTCCTGAAATCGATATAAGTAAAATAAGCCTTATCCGGTCTGACCCAGAACATAGAAAGAAGCGCCAGGATCACTGCAATTGACAAAACGGTTTCTTTCCTGAAAAAAACATATAATTTTTGTAACATAATATTTCCTTTCCGGTCTGATACGACCCCATATAAGTATATCACAGAAACATCCAGAAAAAAAAGAATATCATTTCAACGATCTCAAGATGCCAAAGCTTGACTGGACATCTGAAACAGCAGTCGTGAAGCAGAGCATGGGAGTACTTGTTGCTCTTTTATCAAATTTTGTGTATATTATAGTACTGGTAGTGTGATATGTAGCGTGCAGGTGTTTGAGGCACTTTAGCGATCTGCGATGATGAACCCAGGGCTGCACTCTGTACGGTGCAGGAAACTGCGGTTGTAAGACAGTGTAGATTATAGATAGCAGAATAAATTATAGATAGAAAGGAGTTTCAGGATTAAATATGGCAGAAATAAAGAACTCGGAATCAGATATGAGCACTCAGCAGAAAGCTGAGCAGGACAAAGAGAAAAGAAGAGAAGAAAGAGGCAAAAAGAGCAAAAAGGCAGCACTACAGGGAACTGAATGAGCCACCAAAACTCACCGTGCTTGAGGAAGTGGGAAATGCAGTCACCCATGGAATAGGAGCAGGACTGATTCAACATTGCTGCTGTGAATTGAGATTCCAAAGCGTTTTTGAAGGATATACATTTGACAAATTACAGATTTACTATCAGCTACGATGGCACCCGCTATCACGGCTGGGAGAGCCAATAAAAGTTATAAAAAAGATGAAACAGACTGATAACTTCAAGTTTGCAGAATTTGACCAAAATAAAACCAGTTCGTAAAATGATATTTTTACGAACTGGTTTTTGAGTTGCATTTTCAAATGATATTTATCTATTTTGTAATTAGCCAAAATATCTGTCAAGAAGTCCCTTAAGGGCTCTTCCGTGTCTAGCCTCGTCACGAGCCATCTCATGAACTGTATCATGGATTGCATCAAGGTTGTTCTTCTTAGCACATTTAGCAAGGTCAGTCTTTCCTGCTGTAGCACCGAACTCACAGTCAACTCTCCAAGCGAGGTTGTCCTTTGTAGTAGCCTTCATGTTAGGCTCAAGGTCCTCACCGAGCATCTCTGCAAACTTAGCTGCATGCTCAGCCTCTTCGTAAGCTGCCTTCTCCCAGTAGAGACCGATCTCAGGATATCCCTCGCGATGAGCTACACGAGCCATGCAAAGATACATACCTACCTCAGAGCACTCGCCCTCGAAGTTAGCCTTTAACTGCTCGAAGATGTATTTCTTATCTTCATCAGAGATTTCAGGATTGTTCTTAACAGTTGAAGCGTATACTCCAAACTCATGCTCTGCAGCAAGTGTTAAATCTCCCTCAACCTTCTTGAATTTATCTGCGCCAACGTGGCATACCGGACACTCTGCCGGTGGATTCTCTCCCTCATAAACGTATCCACAAACTGTACAAACCCATTTTGCCATAATAATGTTCCTCCTTTTAAAGATAGTAAATAAATGTTTAATTGTTGTAAAAATTGTCAGGCTCTAGGAAAGCTCATTCTTGCAATCCGGACAAAGTCCCGTAAACGAAACTGAGCAGCTCTCAATGGCTAAATCAGTGGATTCCTGCACCTGTGTCATCAGCTCATCGGCGAAGTCCAAATCGATATCCATCACGCGTCCGCAGCCTCTGCATATAAAGTGATAATGAGGCGCTGTGTTGTAATCGTAATGGTCAGGACCGACTCCGGTCGAAATCTTGATGATCTCACCAATTTCCTCAAGCAAGGAAAGGTTTCTGTAAACAGTTCCAAGACTGATGTTTGGAAATTCTTTTTTGATATTCTGATAGATAGTTTCAGCAGTCGGATGATCGGTCCGGCTCGCCAGAAAGTTGACTATCGACTCTCTTTGACGACTATACTTAATCATATGAATCTCCTTTTAAATGAAATCAGGAATTGTTACTGATATCAATATACACGATAGTACTATAATTGTCAAGAGGAAAATAAGAATAATTCCTATTTTATTTTCTCAAGATGGCTCGAATAGCTATAAATCAAGTATAAATTAATAACACGCATAATATCACTGCTTCACTCATAGAATAGTACAAAACGCGCAGG
>OHQH01001401.1_pt1 | contig 10367 bp, 9 predicted proteins | sample 1577891 | NCBI WGS metagenome assembly OHQH01 (sample SAMEA3879601, study PRJEB24766) | human gut metagenome | biome: human-associated habitat; feature: feces | place: USA | collected 1985/1987
GAAAACTGTAGTTTTGATGCTATCAAGGAAGATATTGAAAAAAGAGACTATGAAGATATGCACAGAGCAATATCTCCTTTAAAACAGGCAGATGATGCTGTGCTTGTTGATACATCAGATATGAATATAGAACAGGTTGTAGCTGCTTTAAGTAAGATAATAGATGAAAAGAAGGCGGGCAGATAATTGAAAGAAGTAATACTTGCAAAGTCAGCAGGCTTCTGTTTTGGTGTTCAGAGGGCAATGGATACTGTGTATGCTGAGGCAGACAAGAAAAATGTATATACTTATGGTCCGATAATTCATAATACTGAGGTTGTCAATGAACTTGAGAGCAAGGGTGTAAAGGCTGTTAATGATATATCTGAGATTCCAGAACCTGAAAAGTCAACTGTTATAATCAGATCTCATGGAGTATCAAAGGCAGTATATGAATCAATAAAGAACAGCGGGGCAAAGATTGTGGATGCAACATGTCCGTTTGTATTAAAGATTCACAAGATTGTAAAGGATGCAAGTGCTGAAGGTGACCAGATTGTAATTATTGGCAATGAGAAGCATCCTGAAGTTGAAGGCATCATGGGGTGGTCAGAGACACCTGTACATGTTGTTGATACAGTTGAAAAAGCTGAAAAGTTGAAACTTGACAAGAGTAAAAATGTGCGTGTGGTATCCCAGACGACATTTAATTACAAGAAATTTCAAGATTTAGTTGAAATTATAAAGAAAAAAGAGTACAATATTTGCATTAGTAATACGATATGTAATGCAACTGAGGAGCGTCAGAACGAGGCAAGACGGATTGCTCGAAGAGCTGATGCTATGATTGTTATAGGGGACAGCAGTAGTTCAAACACTCGTAAACTGTATGAAATTTGCAAGACGGAATGTCAGGAAACCTTTTACATTCAGACTCTTAGCGGCCTTGAGCTTGATAAGCTCAAATCATCAGACTGCATAGGTATTACAGCCGGGGCATCGACCCCAAATCAAATTATCGAGGAGGTTCATACTAATGTCAGAATTAAGTTTTGAACAAATGTTTGAAGAATCATCATTCAAGAGATTACGTACAGGAGAGGCTGTTACCGGTCAGGTTATCGGTGTCAAGGAAGACGAAATCATTCTCAGCATCGCTGGAAGCAAATCCGAAGGCATCATCACAAGAAGCGAATTCACCAATGAGCCGGGCGTAGATCTTAGAACCAAAGTTCAGGTCGGCGACGAACTGGAAGCAAAAGTTCTGAAAGTAAACGACGGAGAGGGCATGGCTGCTTTATCTTACAAGAGACTGGCTGCTGATAAGGGTCTGAAACGTCTGAAAGAAGCTTTCGAGAACAAAGAAGTTTTAACAGCAAAAGTTTCTCAGGTATTAGATGGCGGTTTATGTGTTGTTGTTGATGAGACAAGAGTATTCATCCCGGCAAGCCTTGTATCTGATTCTTATGAGAAAGATCTTTCCAAATACAAAGATCAGGAAATCCAGTTCGTGATCAGCGAGTTCAATCCAAAACGCAGAAGAATCATCGGTGACAGAAAACAGTTATTAGTTGAGAAGAAATTAGAGCAGCAGAAAGAACTGTTTGCAAAAATCAAAGTTGGCGATGTCATGGAAGGAACTGTTAAGAATGTAACAGACTTCGGTGCATTCATTGATTTAGGTGGAGCAGACGGATTACTTCATATTTCTGAGATGTCCTGGGGCAGAGTAGAAAGTCCTAAGAAAGTATTTAATGTTGGAGATACTGTAAAAGTATTCATCAAAGATATCAACGATACAAAGATCGCACTCAGCATGAAATTCCCTTCTGAGAATCCATGGAACGGAGCAGCAGAGAAGTTTGCAGTTGGCAATATTGTAAAAGGAAAAGTTGCAAGAATGACAGATTTTGGTGCATTCGTTGAGCTTGCTCCAGGTGTTGATGCATTACTTCATGTTTCCCAGATCTCCAAGGATCATGTAGAAAAACCGGCTGATGTATTAAAGATCGGACAGGAAATCGAAGCAAAAGTGGTAGATTTCAATGAAGATGACAAGAAGATCAGCTTATCGATCAAAGCCTTAGAGGCACCGGAAGAGGATGCTGTAGAAGCTGCTGAAGTTCATACAGAGGAATAATATGCTTGATAATTATGAAAAATTCAAAAAAGATGTATATGCGTTAACTAAGATCGATCTGAACTGTTATAAGGAAAAACAGATGCGTCGTAGAATTGATACGCTTATTAATAAGAATGGGATCACTTCCTATGATGCATATGTGGATCTGATCAAAAAGGATAAGGAAAAATTCGAACAGTTCGTCAACTTTTTGACCATCAATGTCTCTGAATTTTATCGTAATCCGGAGCAGTGGAAGATCTTAGAGGGGGAGGTATTCCCAAAACTGATCAAAACCTATGGAAAGAATCTGAAAGTCTGGAGTGCAGCATGTTCTACCGGAGACGAACCATATTCTCTAGTTATGGCGTTGTCGAGACAGATACCACTTGCTAATATCAAAGTAATTGCTACAGATATTGACAAGCAGGTTTTGGATAAAGCAAGAATGGGACTCTACAATGAGAAGAGTATTGCGAATGTTCCGAAGGATCTAAAGGATAAATACTTCAAGAAAATTGGAACATCCTATCAGATCTCAGATGAGATTAAACGCAGGGTGGAATTCAAAGAACACAATCTGCTGAAAGATCCATATCCGACTGGCTGTAATCTGATCGTATGTAGAAATGTTGTGATCTACTTTACCGAGGAAGCCAAGGATGAGATTTATAAAAAGTTCAATCAGTGCATGACAAAGGGAGGAGTTCTCTTTATCGGAAGCACAGAACAGATTATGAATTATAAGGAACTTGGATTTGTCCGGGATAAATCTTTCTTCTTTGAAAAAGAATAATAGAATTACAAAGGCGAAAAAACCATCACAAAAGGTTTTTCCGCCTTTTTCTGTATTGCAGAGCAAAGCTAATGTTTTGCGGCAAGAAAATGGCGGAAAACATGACTGGTATACTGGCGCAGAAGAGAATCAGAATCCAGAAACTCCCGGGTCAGTTCAAAATAAGTGAGCTTGTCCTTGCTTGATTCTTTGAAAAAAGGCGTGATCAATGTTTCGTATTGTGGAACAAAGATAGCGTCTTTTTTTGTGTAACAGTTGTCGGCAGTTGCTTTTTTACGGAAATCTTTGTCTACATAGGTGGCGACACTTTTGTGGATTGCCATATCTTCTGCCGGAAGATAGTAGTAATCTTCCGGGTGATCGAAGAAAAACTTCAATGTGCCCTCAAACAGATGAATCCGCAATTTGGACTGCATGCCATCACAGATCAGATAAAATGCATCCGTCTGGCAGGAGACACGCTGTGGGATCGGGTATTGGTTTTGCAGCGTGAGGATCAGCTCCTTCTGAGGGATGCCATTGCGGTCTTTGTAAATATTTGTTTCTGTCGAATTCACAGTAAAAGCCCCGTCAAAAAGCTTTCTGTAACTGCGGATGGTAATCAGTCCGGTCATGCCAAGCACATCTTCGTAATTGTGCTGTTTCAGAAAGAACATTGCCTGCTCATCGGGAGTTTTTAAATAATTCTGGTAAACTTCGATCAGTTCACCTCCGGAAAAAGTATCATTTCTGGAGAGACCGAGGAAACGTTCTATGGTTTTCTGTTTGTAGTCTGGCAGTTTGAGCAAAAATTTTAAGCCAGAAACTTCTTTATAAATATCAATATAGTCTTTTTCGTCAAAAGGGTGTGTAAGACCATATTTTTCACATTTCTTTTTTAAATAAGGAATATCAAATCCAAGTCCGTTGAAGGAGATGACGGTCTGATAGTGGCAGAGTTCCTGCAGAAAGGCAGAGAGAATCGCGCCTTCCTCCTCTTTTGTCTCGGCGAAATACTGTGTGATGATAAAATTGTCACCCACACGGTGCGCACAGCCTATCAGGTAGAGGAAAGTATAGGCGGGAGAGAAACCGGTCGTTTCAATATCAAAGAAAAATGCGTCTTCTGTGAATGTTTCATTTAAAATTAAATTTGTATCGGTAAGATGGTGTGTTTTGTTCCAGATTTTCATAGGTATATCGTTTCCTTTATCGTGTTTTCCACCACAGTTTACCATATCCGGCGAAAAGAATACATAGATTTTATTATGTAAAAATTATTTATATATTCTAAAAAATATGTATATTATTGTTAAAAACTTGTCAAAAGGTTCTAAAAAAAATACAAAAAAAACATATTTCATCTGAGAGAGCTGTGTTATAATCATGCTGATGATATTTTGTGATTCTAGCGCAAAATATAATACTAAATAAGAGAAAGCGGGGCACAAAAATGGGTTTAAAGACATTTAAAGGTGGCGTCCATCCTTATGAAGGAAAGGAACTGGCAAAAGATCAGCCAATCAAGGAAGTTTTACCTAAGGGCGATCTGGTTTATCCGGTATCCCAGCATATCGGCGCACCAGCAAATCCAATTGTAGCGAAAGGTGATACCGTATTAAGAGGTCAGAAGATTGCAGAAGCAGGAGGTTTTGTTTCTTCTCCAATCTACGCATCTGTATCCGGTACCGTAAAAGCCATTGAACCACGCCGTGTAGCGGTTGGAGATATGGTGAATTCCATTGTCATTGAGAATGATGGAGAGTATAAGGAAGCTGAGTTCACTCCATGTGAGGATGTGACAGCTCTTTCCAAGGAAGAAATCATTAACAAAGTAAAAGAAGCAGGCGTTGTCGGAATGGGTGGTGCCGGTTTCCCAACTCATGTAAAACTCTCTCCAAAGGAGCCGGAGAAGATTGAGTACATTATCGCAAACTGCGCAGAGTGTGAGCCATATCTGACGGCTGACTATCGCAGAATGCTTGAAAATCCGGAAGAGTTAGTTGCCGGAATGAAGATTATTTTACAGATCTTTGATAAAGCAAAAGGTGTGTTCGGTGTTGAAAATAATAAACCGGACTGTATCGCAAAATTACAGGAGTTAACCAAAGACGAACCACGTATGGAAGTCTGTCCATTACAGACAAAGTACCCACAGGGTGGTGAGCGTCAGTTGATCTACGCTGTTACAGGAAGAGCAATCAACTCCAAAATGTTACCTGCTGATGCAGGATGTATCGTAGATAACGTAGAGACAATCATTGCAATCTACAACGCAGTAAAATTAGGAAAACCAGTTATGAACCGTGTATCAACAATCACAGGTGATGCGGTTGCAAATCCTGGAAACTTCTTATATTACATTGGAACCAACTATGCAGAATTAGTAGAAGCTGCTGGTGGATTCAAAGTACAGCCAGAGAAGATTATCTCCGGTGGACCTATGATGGGATTCTCTATGTTCTCCTTAGATATCCCGACAACCAAGACATCTTCTTCCCTGTTGTGTTTGGCAGAGGATGAAGTTGCAAAAGCAGAAACATCTCCATGTATTAACTGTGGACGTTGCGTGGAAGCGTGTCCGGAACAGTTGATCCCATCCAGACTTGCAAAGATGGCAGATCATGGTGTAGCAGATGAGTTTGAAAAATGGCATGGACTGGAATGTATCGAGTGCGGAAGCTGTAGTTTCGCATGTCCTGCAAAACGTCAGTTGGCACAGTCCATCAAGACCATGAAAAAACAGGTTCTTGCAGCAAAGAGAAAAAAATAAACAGACAATAAAGAGAGTTTTATAAGATTTTATTGTGAAAAAAATACGAAGAAAGAGGTGGATCCCGTGAGTGATTTATATCATGTTTCATCATCACCACACGTACGCTCGAAAGACACAACAAGCAAAATTATGCTTTATGTGATCATGGCATTACTGCCAACCAGTTTGTTTGGTATTTATAACTTTGGTATCAGAGCGTTAATTTTAATTTTAGTAACTATCGCAAGCTGTGTAGCTTCCGAATGGATCTTCAACAAGATCGTACATAAAAAGAACAGCATCGATGATTTAAGTGCCGTTGTAACAGGTTTACTTCTTGCATTAAACCTTCCGGCATCCCTTCCTTGGTGGGAAGCAGTCATCGGCGGTGTGTTCGCAATCGTCATTGTTAAGATGATGTTCGGTGGACTTGGACAGAACTTCATGAACCCGGCTCTCGGAGCAAGATGTTTCTTACTGATCGCATTTGCAGCGGATATGACAAACTTCACTGTAGGCGCATACTCAGGAGCAACACCACTTGCACAGATGAGAAATGGGGAAGCAGTGAACACCATGAGCATGCTGATCGGTAAGACAGCAGGTACAATCGGTGAGACATCTGCAATCGCAATTTTAATTGGAGCTATTTTCCTGATTTTAATGGGCGTTATCGACCTTAGAATCCCGGCTTCCTATATTATTACATTTGTTGTATTCATTCTGCTGTTTGGTGGACATGGATTTGACATGAACTATGTGACAGCACAGCTCTGCGGCGGTGGATTAATGCTTGGTGCATTCTTCATGGCGACAGACTATGTTACATCTCCAATCACACCAAGAGGACAGATCATTTTTGGTATCTGCTGTGGTATTTTTACAGGACTGTTCCGTTGCTTCGGAGCCAATGCAGAAGGAGTTTCCTTTGCAATTATCTTAAGCAACCTCTTAGTTCCTATGATCGAGAAATACACAGTACCAAACGCTTTTGGTGTTGTGAAAACAAAACCTGAAAAGGAGGCAAAGTAAATTATGAATAAAAAGATCGTACATGACGCTTTGGTTTTATTCGCATTTACAGTCGTTCTTGGTTTGATCCTCGGAGTTGTCTATGGAATTACCAAACCTTCCATTGATCAGGTAAATTACGAAAAAACACAGGCTGCCTACAAACAGGTATTTGAAGATGCAGCATCTTTTGAGGAATACAGTGATTTTGATGCAGACGCAGCAGCAGCACTCATGACAGAAAAAGGTTTTTCTGACCAGATCGACAGTGTGAATACAGCACTCGATGCAAGCGGCAATGTGATCGGTTATGTTTTGACCGTTACAGCAAAAGACGCCAGCCAGGCAAGCATTACCTTCTCTGTTGGTATCCAGAATGATGGCACTGTAAATGGCTATTCTATTACAAATATCGCAGAAACACCTGGACTTGGTATGAAAGCACAGGAAGAAGCTTTCTATAGTCAGTTCGAGGGAAAGAACGTTGATTCCTTTACAGTTGTAAAAGCAGCACCTTCTTCTGACAGTGAGATTGAATCTATCTCAGGTGCAACTATCACATCCAAAGCTATGGCAAACGGTGTGAATGCTTGCATCGCATACTTCCAGAATGTATTAGGAGGTACAAACTAATGAACAAAAATGTAGAACGTTTATATAATGGTATTATCAAAGAAAACCCGACCTTCGTTCTGATGCTTGGAATGTGTCCTACTCTGGCGGTTACATCATCTGCTATCAACGGACTTGGTATGGGGCTTTCTACAACTGTAGTATTGGTATTGTCCAACTTATTGATCTCAGCGTTCCGTAAGGTCATTCCAAACGGTGTGCGTATGCCGGCTTACATTGTGATCGTTGCTTCACTCGTTACAGTTGTACAGTTTATGATGCAGGCTTATACACCAAGTCTTTCTGACTCTCTGGGTGTGTATATTCCTCTGATCGTTGTAAACTGTATCATCTTAGGACGTGCAGAAAGTTATGCTTCCAAGAATCCGGTTGTTCCTTCTATCTTCGATGGACTTGGTATGGGACTTGGATTTACACTTGGCCTGACACTGATCGGTCTGTTCCGTGAATTGCTCGGTGCAGGACAGATTTTTGGCGCACAGGTTCTTTCTTTAAGCTGGTTCACACCAATCACAATCTTCGTTATGGCACCTGGTGCATTCCTTGTACTTGCCTGCCTTGTGGCGATTATGAATATCGTGAGAGCTAAGATGGAAGCAAAAGGCAAGCCACTTGCAAAACCATCCGGATGTATCACTGGTGATTGTGCAGGATGTGGAATGTCTGCAACATGTACCGGTAAAAAACCGGTATCAGCAGCAGCTGAAAAAACAGAGTAGGAGGATAGATACAGATGAAAGAATTAATTTTAATTGCAGTCGGATCTGCGATTGTAAATAACGTTGTATTAAGCCAGTTCCTTGGTATCTGTCCATTCTTAGGTGTATCCAAGAAAACTGAGACCGCAGCCGGAATGGGTGGCGCAGTTGTATTCGTTATTACAATTTCATCTTTTGTAACCGGATTGATTTATAAATATATTCTTGCAAATGAATATCTGTTAAGCAAGGGCATTGACCTTACTTATTTACAGACGATCGTATTCATTCTTGTTATCGCAGCATTAGTACAGTTTGTAGAGATGTTCTTAAAGAAATCCATGCCAGCTTTATACAAGAGCTTGGGTGTGTACTTACCACTGATCACAACAAACTGTGCCGTATTAGGTGTTGCACTTACAAACGTTACCAAAGAATATAATATTCTTCAGGGTGTTGTAAATGGTTTTGCAACTGCATTTGGTTTCCTGATCGCAATCGTAATTATGGCTGGACTTCGTGAGAAGATTGAATACAATGATATTCCAAAGCCTTTCCAGGGAACAGCAATCGTATTAATTACAGCATGTCTGATGTCAATCGCATTTATGGGATTCTCAGGAATGATTTAGGAGGAAAAAGACGATGAACATTACAGCAATTATTTTTGCAGCCGTTGTAGTCGGCGGTGTTGGTATTTTAATTGGATTTTTCCTTGGTGTTTCCGGAGAAAAATTCAAAGTAGAAGTAGATGAGAGAGAAGTAGCCGTTACAGAGGCTCTTCCTGGAAATAACTGTGGTGGTTGTGGATATGCCGGATGTTCCGGACTTGCAGCCGCTATCGTAAAAGGGGAAGCTCCAGTCAATCAGTGTCCGGTTGGTGGAGCACCTGTTGCAGCCAAGATTGGTGAGATCATGGGAGTAAAGGCAGAGGAAGGCGAGCGCAAAGCAGCATTTGTAAAATGTGCCGGAACCTGTGAAAAAGCAAATCAGGACTATGAGTACACAGGAGTTCAGGATTGTGCCGCTATGGCATTTGTTCCAAATGGTGGACCAAAATCCTGCAACTACGGATGTCTTGGATTTGGTAACTGTGTGAAAGCATGTCCATTCGATGCGATCCATGTCGTAGACGGTGTTGCAGTTGTTGACAAGGATGCATGTAAAGCATGTGGCAAATGTGTTGCTGCATGTCCAAAACATCTGATCGAGCTTTTACCAGTGAGCGCAAAACATATCGTACAGTGCAGCTCCAAAGACAAAGGTAAAGATGTTATGAAGGCATGTTCTGTTGGATGTATTGCCTGTCACTTATGTGAGAAAACTGCCCATCTGATGCAGTTCACGTAGTGGATAATGTTGCATACATTGATCAGGAAAAATGTACAAAATGTGGTCTCTGTGCTGAGAAATGTCCGAAGAAGATCATTTTGTAAGACCTTAAGAGCAGTGAGCAGGAACACAGGATAAAAAATAAAATGTGGGACCTATCATAAGTCTCAGAGCTGAATGCGTCTGTATCGGCAATCATGCCGGTATAGGCGTATTTTTATGCAAAAGTGTCGATTTTTTGTCAGGGATATAGTAAAATAAAGAATATCATATGTTTTTGCCAGAGAGGCATGACAGGTTTCGTCTGGCATGGGAAAAGGAGGGGTTCGATGAAGAAAAAGTGTTGGATAGTTTTATGCGTGGTCTTTATGCTGTCTGTTGCAGCCGGATGTGGCAGTAAGAGCATGGAGACCATGTCGGATTTTGCATCCGGGGAAAGCAGTATGAATGCCGCTATTGAGAACGAGGATTATAAAAATGAGGGGGAAATAGCAGCAGAGGAAGGAATCACATCAGAAAATGGGCTGGATGGACAGGTGGCCGCCGGACGGAAATTGATCCGCACCGTTTATCTGTCTTTGCAGACGACAGAGTTTGACTCTGTGCTCAGCAATTTAAGCGAGAAAACAGCCGAGCTGGGCGGCTATATTGAAAATTCTTCAGTGAGTGGCCATAGTTATTATTATAACAATACCAGATATGCAAGTTATACGATAAGAATCCCAACCGCAGAATTAAATCAGTTTGTAGATGTGGTGAGCGAGATTGGTAATGTAACGCAGAAAAATGAATCTGTCGAGGATGTGACCTTACAGTATGTGGATGTGGAGAGCCGCAAAAAAGCATTGGAGACAGAGCAGGAACGCCTGATGGAATTACTTTCCAGTGCGGAAAACATGGAGGATCTTCTGGCTATAGAAAGTAAATTATCAGAGGTGCGGTATGAATTGGAAAATTATGGAAGCCAGCTTCGGATGCTCGACAATCAGATTGATTACAGTACAGTGAATGTGGATGTGGATGAAGTAGAGCGTATTACGGAAACCGGAGAGAAAAGCTTTT
>OHQH01001405.1_pt1 | contig 10343 bp, 8 predicted proteins | sample 1577891 | NCBI WGS metagenome assembly OHQH01 (sample SAMEA3879601, study PRJEB24766) | human gut metagenome | biome: human-associated habitat; feature: feces | place: USA | collected 1985/1987
TTGAATTTAAATTATTTAATAGTTAGAAAATATATTCTTTAAATACAGCATTATTAATTTTTTGCAAAGGAAAAGCAAACTGAGAGCAAAATAAAATGAGCTTGTTCATTTTTTATGCCGGGGTGGAGCTTTTCTTTGCATATTTTTCTGCAAAAATAGAGGAAATACCTTGATAAAACAAGGAATTAAAGAAATAATTCCGTAATCGGTGGACAACGAAGTTTGCAGGCAAGCAAGTTGGCTTATTCGTCTTCCTGTTCTTTGTTGTGTTCTTTACAGATAATAGTGATGGTTTCACCGTTGGCGGCACGTTTGCGCAAGGCACGGGGAGTGTCGCCAAAAGAGTCTTTACAGAAGTGGGCGAAGTGTGATAATGAATCGAATCCATAGCGGGTACTGATTGCAGAAATACGCTGTTTGGTATATTGCAGGTCGTTTAAGATGCCTTCACGTTTCTTATCCAGAATCCATTCGTATACAGGTACGCCATACATATTCTTGAATAACCGCCGGAAAGTGGTTGTGGTATATCCGCCAAGGTGGGCAAACTCTTCTACATTTTTCACCTTGTCGTAGTTTTGCATAACGAAGTAGTGGAAACTTTCCGTATATGTGCTGATTGGATAGAAAAAAGTACAGATCTGCTGGATCGGATAATAGCAGGTTAAAATATAAATTATTTCCTGGCATTTGATGTCAAGATACTTGCCGCATGTGTTCGGTTGTTCTTTGAAGTATTCTGTTAGATCATCGAGTAATCTTCCCAGTTTAGGGATAACTGTCAAAGGTGTATACGTCAACGGGGCATGAGCTATCTCAAGTATTTCTTTGTAACGCTCTTCGCAAAGGAAAGTAAGCTCTGTGAACCAATAGACAAGGCATTCAACATCAGTCAGAGCCAATAATTCCACTTTGGAACCGATAGCTTGCAGGATGCATTGGTTGCTTTGCAGGGTAGTTCCGGGATATTCTTCACTATTGATAAGCAATTCGCCTTTCAATATGAACATTATACAGTTTTGTGTACACTTTTCGGCAGGGGAATGATGTCCTTTAGAATATTGGTTATATATCAATGCTCCTTGGGACGTTTTAGGACATAGCGCACAATCCATCTGCCGAGAGTAACAACTATTTAATGTCATGAAATAGAATATGTGAATGTATTAATATGTAATTGTGGCAACAAAGATAAGATAAATTTGCGAATACTCTAAAGATTTCGGCTATCTTTGCGCCCAACTAATAGATTGGTTTTATGAGAAAAACTGTTTTTTTTGTATTTTTTGTTTCCTTAGTTGTATCTAATCTCTCTGCACAGAATTGGGATATTAATACATTGCACCGGGTGAATAGCTGGGATAATAAGTTTGTCCGCAATTATAATAAATTTATTTCACGCTCTGAACCTTATGTAGCCATAGGGGTTCCGGTAGCTATGGCTTTGACGGCGTGGGCCAAAAAAGACAAAAATTTATTGAAAGATGCCGTATATGTAGGAACAAGTGTGGCAGGTGCATTTGTAGTGACCTATGGTATGAAATATCTTGTTGATCGTGAACGCCCGTATGAACGCTATCCGGATAGGGTACATCCGTATAGTCATGAGAGCAGTCCTTCATTTCCGTCGGGGCATACCGCGACAGCTTTTGCGCTTGCCACTTCTTTATGCGTAAAATACCCTAAATGGTACGTGATAGCGCCTTCTGCTTTGTGGGCTTGTTCGGTTGGGGTATCACGTATGAATGAAGGAGTGCATTACCCTTCGGATGTATTGGCGGGCGCTGCTATCGGTGCCGGCTGTGCGATTGTGAATATTTATGTGAACCGCTGGCTGAATCAATGGCTGTTCGGGAGCAAGTAAAAGAAACTTTATTATTTCACCATCTTTTCATACATTCCCTCATTCAGCACTTTCAAGGCTTGTATCACACTGTTGTTCGTGGTGTTCATTATTTGAAAGTATTCGTTCATGTCCCATAAGTCTCTGGCAATTAATGCCTTTAATTGAGTTTTGATAAGCGGCAGAGATTGCTGGTATTGCTTCTCGTCAAACTTAATCTTTTCCTTATCGGCAAGGGTCTGCATGTTTGCTAACACTTCATCGCTGATTTCAAACTTATTATTGAACGTTTCAAACTTCTTGTATTTGTTTTGTAGCTCTTTTCGGTGGTCTTCTATAAATTTCATTGTAGTTTTGATAACTACACCCTTAGCTACGAGGTTCCGGTGGTAATCCGAATATTGAGTAGTATCTATCGGGACGAAAAAGTCGGGCATAATGCCACCGCCGCCGTAGACGGTACGTGCTAATTTCTTTGTTTGATATTTGAGGGAATCGGGGAAATGTATGCTGTCAGCATGCATTAACTCGCCATGATTAAAGCGGTCTATCAATTCTTGATTGTATTTTTCCAAAGTGTCCTCTCCATTGAGTTTTCCGTCAAGGTTGGCAGTTTTGTCATAAGGTTTTTGTATGCAGCGACCGGAAGGGGTATAGTAGCGTGCGATGGTCAGGCGTATCATGGAGCCGTCCGGCAGGTCGATAGGGCGTTGCACCAATCCTTTGCCGAAAGTCCGGCGGCCTACAATAACTCCTCTATCCCAATCCTGAATGGCCCCGGTTACGATTTCACTGGCAGATGCGGAATACTCATCCACTAAAACGATGAGGCGTCCGTCTTTAAAGTTACCGTTTCCTTTAGCGTAGAAATTGCTGCGGCGTGCTGCCCGCCCTTCGGTATAGACGATAAGGTCCTTTTGCTGCAGGAATTCATTAGCCAAGTCGATAGCGGCGTTTAGATACCCCCCACCGTTTCCTTGCAAGTCAAGTATCAAGTCTTTCATTCCCTTTTTTTGTAACTGTTTCAAGGCTTTAAGGAACTCTTCGGGAGTGGTTGCTCCAAAACGGTTGATACGGATATAGCCTGTTTGGGGCTGTATCATATATGAGGCATCCAAACTAAGGATAGGTATCTTATCCCGTTTTACGGTAAAATACAAAGGCTCGTTTACTCCGCGACGCACAATTGTCAGTTTAACTTCAGAACCTTTTGCGCCACGCAACCGGCTCATTATCTCTTCCGTACTCATTTTGACCCCGGCGATAGCGGAATCGTTGACTGCTATGATACGGTCACCGGCAAGAATACCCACCTTCTCCGAGGGACCGTTGCTGACAGGCTGTACCACAAGCAGCGTATCTTCTATCATTTGGAATTGAACGCCGATACCTTCAAAGTTACCTTGTAGGGGCTCATTCATTTTCTTTACCTCTTCAGCATCGTTATAGGTGGAGTGTGGGTCGAGTTGTGCCAACATCTTGATAATGGCTTCTTCCACCAGTTTATTTTCATCAACGGAATCAACATAGAGGTTGGCGATGGCAAACTCTGCCATTTGCAATTTGCGAATAGCTTCATTACCTGCTTTTTGGGCTTGTGCTGTTATAGCACATATACATATTATAATAGTAAAAATCTTCTTCATTACTTTTATCACTAATCACTTATACCGTCATTGCTAATCACTAATCATATCATCACTCATCTCCATTCCTTCCGGAATGAACATACTTATGTCTTTCCCGAATTGCAGCAGTTCGCGTACGGTAGTCGAACTTACGCAAGTCAACTCCGGTTCCGTAAAGAGCAGGATGGTTTCTATTCCGGTCAGCTTGCGGTTTATATCCGCAATTGTTTCCTCGTACTCAAAATCCTTTACTGTGCGTATTCCGCGTATAATCAGGTTGGCACCCACTTCCTTGGCAAAGTCGATGGTCAGGCAATTGTACGACTGTACTATGATGCGCGGCTCGTTCCGGTAGTAATCCCGTATCATTTTTTCGCGCTTTTCAATGGGGAAATGCGTATTCTTATTCTCGTTGATACCTATTCCTATGACGATTTCGTCTATGAAAGTCAGTGCGCGACGCACTACCGAGGAGTGGCCGATTGTAAACGGGTCGAATGTACCCGGAAAGATTGCTCTTCTCATGATGCTAAATCTTCTTCTATAACCAGGTTGTCAATGATAAAGTTCTGCCGTTCCATGGTGTTCTTGCCCATGTAGAATTCCAATAACTCTTTTACTAAATCAGTCTTGCGCAGTGAAACTTGTTCCAGACGCATATCTTTGCCGATGAAATGTTTGAATTCATCCGGTGAGATTTCTCCCAGACCTTTGAAGCGGGTGATTTCCGGGTTCGGGCCAAGTTCTTCGATCGCTTTTATCCGTTCGTCTTCTGTATAGCAATAGTTTGTTTTCTTTTTGTTGCGTACACGAAATAGTGGGGTCTGCAAGATATATACGTGTCCTTTCTTTATTAAATCAGGGAAGAACTGAAGGAAGAATGTAATGATTAACAGGCGAATATGCATCCCGTCCACATCGGCATCAGTGGCAACAATCACTTTGTTGTAGCGAAGCCCTTCAATTCCGTCTTCGATGTTCAATGCTGCTTGTAACAGATTGAACTCTTCGTTTTCATAAACCACTTTCTTGGTCAGTCCGTAAGAATTGAGAGGCTTGCCACGTAAGCTGAATACGGCTTGCGTGTTTACGTCGCGGCTTTTGGTGATAGAGCCGCTGGCAGAGTCGCCCTCTGTGATGAAGATACACGAATCTGTCTCCTGTTCCTTACCTTTCCCGTCACTCAGATGGAAACGGCAGTCACGTAGCTTACGGTTATGCAGGTTGGCCTTCTTAGCTCGTTCGCGGGCCAACTTGGTTACTCCGGCAATGGCTTTACGTTCTTTTTCGGAGTCCTGTATCTTTTGCAACATAACTTCGGTTACCAACGGGTTTTTGTGAAGGAAATTGTCCACTTCCGTTTTAATGAAATCGCCCACATATTTGTTTACGGTCGGACCGTCGGGCCACATATTGTTGGAGCCGAGTTTTGTTTTGGTTTGGCTTTCGAACATGGGCTCTTCCACATCAATGGCAATGGCGGCCACCAGTCCGTTGCGGATGTCGGCATAGTCCTGGTTCTTGTTGTAGAATTCTTTGATAGTACGGGCGATATGTTCTTTCAATGCAGTTTGATGCGTACCGCCTTGTGTGGTATGCTGTCCGTTTACGAAAGAATAATATTCCTCTCCGTATTGGTTGGTGTGTGTAAAAGCTATCTCGATGTCTTCGCCTTTCAGGTGGACAATATCATAAAGACCCTCACTGGTCATGTTGTCTTTCAACAAGTCTTCCAGTCCATGGCGGGAGATGATCCGCTGTCCGTTGTAGATGAAAGTCAGTCCCGTATTAAGATAAGTGTAGTTACGCAACAGTGTTTCTACAAACTGGTTCTGGAAAGAGTAGTTGAGGAAGAGGGTGTTGTCCGGTTCAAAGAAGATATAAGTACCATTTTCTTCTGTGCTGTCTTCCGTTACATCACTTTGCAGTACTCCTTTTTCAAAAATTACGGTACGTACTTTGCCGTCACGATAACTCCGTACTTCAAAACGGCTGCTGAGTGCGTTGACGGCTTTGATGCCGACACCGTTCAGACCGACGCTTTTTTTGAAGGCTTTGCTGTCATATTTCCCGCCGGTATTCAGTTTGCTGACTGCTTCTACCAGTTTTCCTTGCGGAATGCCCCGTCCGTAATCACGTACACTTACGCGGAGATTGTCCTCGATGTTGACTTCAATACGTTTGCCGGCACCCATTTTAAATTCATCGATGCTGTTGTCCATCACTTCTTTCAGCAATACGTAGATACCGTCATCATTCTGCGAACCGTCGCCAAGGCGGCCTATGTACATGCCCGAACGGACACGAATATGCTCCATGTCGTCCAAATGGCGAATGTTATCTTCGTTGTATTCCACTTCGTTGCTGCCGATGTTTGCACTGGTTGCCTTTTCCTCGTAATCGGCGGAAGCTTCCAATGGCAAAGTCATATTATTATCTTCCATAGAAAAACATCTTGTATTGTAAGCATTGATATTCCGCAAAGTTAATAAGAAAATCAATAAAAACACCTATGTAAACAAATATATGCCCTGAAACTTTGCCATATTTAATATGGAATAAAGAGATTTTGGCAACGAAGAAATAGTACTCTATCTAAAAGATCCACAATTTTTTAGATTGCTTTGATAAATGCTCTTCTCCTCTTGTGTTGTTCGGTTTTGAAGTATTCCCACTGTGCCTGTACTTTTCCATTCAACTCCAGTTCCGGGTTACTCTCTGCAAACACAAAACCCAGTTTCTGATAGACGGGGATTAAGTCGGAAAACAGCAAAGCATTTACACCTTTATTCTGATATTCGGGTTTTACGGCTACGAGCAACAAGTCCAGCATCTTGGCGCGACGTTTCATGAACAAGGCTTTCAGCAGGTGATACCAACCGAAAGGCAATAAACGCCCATGAGACTTTTGTAGAGCTTCCGATAGGGAGGGCATGGAGATACCTACGGCTACCAGTTTGTCTTCGGCATCTGTAACCAGTGTCACCATACGCAGGTCAAGAATGGGCAGGTACATTTTTACATATTGGTCAATCTGGCGCTGTGACAAAGCTGAGTAACCGTACAACGGGCTGTATGCTTCGTTCATCAGTTCAAAAATGGCTTGTCCGTAGTCATGGGCAATCTTCTTGGCAGAAGAGTATTTTTTGATTTTGAGATTATATTTGCGTTGGATTAGTTCCGAGATACGTTTGTGCTTGTCGGGTATGGCATCAGGAATGTAAATCTTGTATTCCACCCAATCGGCATCTTTCTCAAATCCCATACGTTCCATGTGCTGCGGGTAGTAAGGATAGTTATAGGTGGTTGCCATTGTGCTGAGCTGATCGTAACCTTCGATGAGCATGCCTTCCGCATCAAAATCGGTAAAGCCTAACGGGCCCTGTATGTGGGTCATCCCTCGTTCTTTGCCCCATTCTTCGACAGTATGTATAAGGGCTTCAGATACTTCGGGGTCGTCGATAAAATCAATCCAGCCGAAGCGTACCTCTTTCTTATTCCAAGTCTGGTTGGCTTTTTGATTGATGATGGCGGCTACGCGTCCTACGATTTTGTTGTTCTTATAAGCAAGAAAATAATCGGCTTCACAAAATTCGAAAGCCGCATTTTTCTTCTTGTTGAAAGTTTTGAGCATATCATCGTAAAGATCGGGTACTGAATACGGATTGCTTTTGTATAGTTCGTAATTAAAGCGGATAAACTGTTTCAGCTCTTTCTTCGTGGAGACTTTTTTAATTGTAATTGCCATAGTTGTATGTTGTTATGAGTGGGCAAAGATACGGAAAATCTTTAAAGTCCGTTGTCTTACAGGCTATAAATGAGGAATGTTGTATATGCAATGTAACAAAGCACCATGATACTTCCTTCGATACGGGTGATGGTGCGTTTGGCAAAAAACAGCCCGAACATCCAAAGCAGTATGCCCGATCCTATCAGTACCCATAGGTCCAAATTAGTAATGCCTGTCAGGTGTAATGGCGTTATGGAAGCACTGCACCCTAATACGAAGAATACATTGAACAAATTGCTTCCCACTACATTACCGATGGCTATTTCCGGATTTTTCTTTAAAGCTGCGACGATGGACGTGGCAAGTTCGGGGAGCGATGTGCCACCCGCTACTAATGTCAGTCCGATAACGGACTCGCTCACTCCCAGATTACGCGCAATGCCGCTTGCACCGTCTACAAAGAGACTTCCGCCGGCAATCAGTGCGCCGAGCCCTCCCAAGATATAGAGAATGGATTTCCAAAGCGGCAGTTGCTTGATGCTCTCCTCATCGCCGGCGTCTTCCTCAGGAGTGTGCGAGGCGATAGCAAAAGTGTAGCTCATGAAAATTGTAAAGAAACAGAGCAACAACAGGCCATCGGTGATGCTGAGGATATTGGCTTCGTCTCCATTCAGGAATATGTCGTTGGCACAAATCAGCAAGGCTATGGAGGAGAGGATGCACAAAGGTATTTCTTTCTGCAGTGTATTTCGGGTTACGGCAATGGGGGCAAACAGTGCGGTGCAGCCCACAATCATCAGTGTATTGAAGATATTGCTTCCTACTACATTGCCAATGGCGATGTCTGCGCTTCCTTTCAGTGCGGAAGATACGCTGACCGTTAATTCAGGGGCGGAGGTCCCGAAAGCAACGATTGTCAGTCCGATAACGATATTAGGTATATGAAACCGTTTGGCGACAGATGCTGCTCCGTCTGTCAGTCCGTTTGCTCCCAATAAAATGAGAAGGAGTCCTCCTACAAGTAATAGAATGTTCATGGAATATATTGTTTTGCGGACAAAGATAGTGCAAACCAATAGTAGAATAAAATGAACCGGTTCATTTTTTGTGAAATATAAGAGGACTCTCGTCTTTTCTAATTAGAAGGGCTATTTGTTACGTGTCACTGTATGCAGCACATTGCCGTCTTTGTCGATCATGCGCAGTTCCAAAGTTTTTTTATTGGCAGATACAATGGAGAAGCCGGATGCAGGGCTGCAAAACACAGTGCCTTCAATGGGTTTGACCTTGCGGCTGAGTGAACCGGAGGAATTGGTGATATAATCGATATTGCTGCCTGGTACGCGGACGTGCTGGAAGTTGTGGATATGCCCGCAGATGTACATATCCACTTTGTGCTTGCGGAGTATCGGGTCGAGACGTGCCTGCATATCCAGACGTTCACTCTCGTCTTTGGGAGTTTCGGCATAAATGGGATGGTGTCCGGCAACAATTATCCAGTCTTCTTTGGCAGAAGTCAAGACGGAGTCTATCCATGCCAGTTGTTGCTGGTAATCCTGTTTGCAAGCATCGGGATAGGTTTCTTTTTCATTGCGGTATTTGTCTATCAGCGGAGCAGTATCTATCCAAACCACCCGGATAGTCATGTCCTTGTCTGCGAAAGTTTTAGTATAGTAGCGTGCAGGCATTGTCCAGCGGCGGCTGACATTTGAATAATCCTGTACGGCCTGTGTATTGCCGCGGTATTCGTGATTGCCCAGCAGTGGAAACCAGTCTATCATCAGTTCGGGATGACTGTAAATCAGTTCGTAATTGGTCATCCACAGCGGGTCGTTGACGGAGCGTACGCCTTCAAAGTGGTGTACGTCGCCTGTGGCGAGTACGAATTCTGGGTCTGCGCCGTTTTCCGCCATAACTCCCATTAGTTCGGCAATGGTTTTCTGGTCGTAATAACCGTTACGCCCTAAGTCGTTGGCTACATAAAAGTTGAACTTCTTGTCGAATACGGAATAATCAGTGATTTGGGCGGTTGCCAGATTGCCCAACAGGGCGACGAATAATAAAAGGAATATTTTCTTCATTGTTTTGATATTGTTTTTTCATTACAGAGATACAGTGTTTCACTGAGTTCTTTCACTTAGCTTCCACTAAAGGAAATACTTTGTGAAGTTCTGTACGCTCTGTGATGCATTGTATATTTAGAAATTAATTTTCACTCCGGCGTTCACTTTTACGCCATAGTATTCAGCTTGCATGGTGCGGTCCTTTGTACCCTGATAGTAACGGAGCGGTTGGTTCAGCAGGTTGTTGGCTTCGGCATAGAAGGTTGTCTTGATTTTCTTGCCGAAAGTGTAGCTGGCGTTGGCATCCATATAATTCACTTTGTCGTAGTAACGGTCATAGAAAGCGCTTTCGCCCATTTCGTCAATAAACTCGGAAGCGAAGTTGTAGCTTAAACGTATGTTCAGTCCGGCTTTTTCGAAATAGAGTGAGGCATTGGCTGTGTGCGCCGGTGACCCCGGCATACTGAGACCTTCTTCGTTTTCGCGACCTTCAAAGTTGAAGTCTTCTATGCGGGAATGGGTATAAGTATAGGTTCCGTAGAAGCCGATACACTTCAAGGCAGGAGCAATGAAGCTGAAATCACGTTGGTAAGAGAGCTCTATGCCGAGCAGATTGGCATTGCCTGCGTTTTTGGGCTGCGTGAAGCGGGTATATACGTTACCCTGGTATTCGTAGTTGGTGCTCACCTGGTCTACGATGAAGTCGTCTATCTTCTTGTAGAAGATGCCGGCGCTTATCAGACCGATGCTGCGGAAGTAGTAGTCGGCACTCAAGTCGAAGTTGTAGGAGACGGTAGGTTTCAGCTCCGGGTTTCCGATGGTGATTTCGTTGTCGGAACGCTTGATGTTCACACTGGGCACGAGGGCCGAGTATTTGGGGCGTGACAAGGTTTGGGTAAACGAACCGCGCACTTTGAAGTCATCGTTTACATTCCACTTTACGAGCAGCGACGGCAGGAAGTTGATGTAGCTGTTGCGCTGACGGTCGGTCTTGCTGGTGAGGTCTTCGTCGGCATCGTAGGTGCGTCCCGTATAGGCAAGGTTGGTGTTCTCTATGCGAAGTCCGGTCATCAGTTCCA
>OHQH01001412.1_pt1 | contig 10290 bp, 9 predicted proteins | sample 1577891 | NCBI WGS metagenome assembly OHQH01 (sample SAMEA3879601, study PRJEB24766) | human gut metagenome | biome: human-associated habitat; feature: feces | place: USA | collected 1985/1987
AGTGAATCACGTCAGGCGCAATTTCCACGATATCCCCCGGATACAATCTTCTGGCCGGTTTCCCCTTTTCCTGATAGTAGCCTATGCCTGCTGACGCGACAAGTATCTGCCCCCCTTTATGATAATGCCAGTTATTCCGGCAACGAGGCTCAAAAGTGACATTAGACATTGGGACATTCAGCTCCCTATTAACCGTAATCGGAGCGATATACGCCTGACCAATGAAGTTCTTCGCGGACGCTTCCGGCAACTTAGTACCCAAGGGGTACGGTTGTCTGTCGTCAGGGAATCCTGGGCACCGTATTCACACTGGGTACGGATCGTCTTGATCACTTCCTGCATACTGGTGATCGCAGTCTCTGTTACATCTAACCATGACTCTGCATCCGGAATGTTCTTCTCGTAGTACTGGTCGATCTCACTTAAGGTACTGCGCAGACGGAGTGCACGGATCGCTGTTACCGGGTCATCAGAAGGACGCTGTATTTTTTTCTGGCTGGTCATCTGATTGTTCAGTGTGTCCACATTTCCTTTATTTCCATTGATATTAATGGATGTATTATGCAATATGATATTATTTGTAATACGCATTGCCATTTCCTCCTGTTATAAATCCGTTTATACTCCGGTTTCCTCGATCAGTTTGTCATATACTTCTGCCATAACTGAGATCATCTTGGATGATAAATTGTAGGCATTCTGGAACTTGATCAGATCAAGTGCTTCCTCATCCTCATCCACACCGGAAACAGACATTCTCTGTGTCTCAAGCGCCGCCTGTATATTTGTATAATTGTTGCTGAAGATCGTAGACTGCTGTGTATCAATGGAGATATCAGAAATCATACATTTCAGGAATCCTGATGCATTTCCTGCACGGAATAAAACCGTATCACTCTTTAATTTTGCCAGATCTTCAACCAGTTTATACTTATCTACACCATCTTCTGTATCGGTCTTATACTGTGCAGCAAGTTTAGATGAATCTTTTACACAAATGGAAGAAACGCAGATATTGGATGCTGTCAGTTTGTAATATGAGCTGGTACCACAGTCTGTTGTGTTTCCATTATTCTTATCGCTCTTTCCTAATGCATATTCCTCGCCGGTTACCTGATCTGCCCCGGTAAAGAATGAATAATAATCGGTTGCATTTCCGTCTAAATCCTGTCCTTTTAACATAATATCATTAAACAAAGAACAGAAAGAACGTAAAAACTGGTTCATCTGTGACATGTAATACGGAACACCCATGGTATCAACAGAGTTTCCGATGGATGCCTGCATGCCATCTACCTTATTGGACTGCTGCTGGCTTAATGCGTCCTCAAGTTCGAAAGTATAGGATGTGATCTTGCCATTGGCATCCGTCTCAAATGTAAAATTCGTATAATTGTAATCTTTTCCGTAAATGGTGAGTGTACCGCTCTCCGGCACTGTCATTGCCTCAATATCTGTGATGGAAGGACTGACTACTTTCACATGTTTGCTGTCGATCACTCTTGCCTCACCGGTAAAGTTCTCTCCGTTGTTGCCATCACGGATATCAAACAATGCCTTTAAGGTACCTGACATGGAACTTGCGCCAGCTTTGAAGCTGTTGCCGGTTTTCTCCCATTTAACATCATATAAACCGTCCATATCGGACTGGTTTACTTTATTTTCCCTTGCAACACATTTTAATGTTTCATAATCGTAGGTATCTACCAGTACCTGACCACCGATCTTAACTGTAAAGTAATTAGCTCCTGTCGGCAGTTCCGGATCGTTTGAGTTCTGTACCGGAAGTTCCTCTGCCTCTGTCGGAACAATCTTGGATAGCTCATCGATCAGTAAGGCTCTCTGGTCACGCAGTTCGTTCGCATAACCACCCTGAATTTCAATGACGTTGATCTGATGATTTAAACTTGCAATCTTTTCTGCGATGGAATTGATATTCTGAACCGTGGATTTGATCTCCTCGTTGGCATTATTCTGAATATCTCCCAGACCGGATGCAACGCTGTTAAAGAATGTTGCAAAGTTCTGGGCACTTCCGATAAACTGCTGACGTGTATTCACATCTCCGGCATTGTTCTTTAAGGTATCTAAGTCATTAAACATCGTGTTTAAGATTGTTGAAAAACCTTTGGAAGAATCATCATCAATAAAATAATTTTCAATCTGCTTCAGGTAATTGAGCTTCGTCTCATATAAACCGACAGATGACTGGTTGTACCAGTATTTATTGTCATAATACTGGTTACGGAGCTGTTTGACAGACTCGGTCGTAACACCGGTTCCCATACTGCCGTATTTTGCATAGGCACGGATGGATTCGGAAGCAACACGGTTTGCCTGCTGTTTGCTGTATCCTTTTGTCTGTACATTCGATATATTATTTGCACTCGTATTTAAGGCAACCTGATATGCACTTAATCCTGAAGATGCAATCGTTAATCCAAAAAATGTTGATGGCATGTTAACCTCCTATGCTGCTATCCAAGCTGTGTGATCAGATGCTCGATCATCTCATTAATAACATTAATAAAACGGCTGGATGCATTGTATGCGTTCTGGTATTTGATCATATAAGTCAATTCTTCATCCGAAGAAACTCCGATTACCTGCTGTCTCTGGTTATCAACTGACTGTACCGTCTGGGACAGGTTTGTTGCAGTAGAATTGTATACATTTCCGTAGGTAGCAACCTCTCCGATCATAGCTGCATAATAGTCCTTAAAGCTGTATGCCTTTGTGTCATTCGGATTGACTGTAAGGCTTTCTTTATCCCACACTGCTGCAAGTGTCGCCATCAGTGACTGGTCTACATCTCCATTCTGCCGTAAATGTGGAAGTAGTGTTTCATCTGTGATCAATGCGCTGTTCACACTTGTACTTCCCATCGTGTACTGCTTTGTTGTATCAGCCGGATCTTCTTCATTGTATAAATAATAGGTCTTTGTCTCACCAGAAGCCGGATCTGTATAGGAAACCTCCGTATAACGTTCTGTTCCAAGTCTTGTAAATAACTCCTGTGGCGGAAGTTTGCCATCTGATCCCACTGCGCATTTATCTGCATCTAAGATCTTCGTATTTGCTGTCACGGTATAGGTATTGCCGTCTGCATCGGTCATGGTAACAGATCCGTTTCCTGTCAAACCTGTGATGTAATTCGATGCTTCCGTATTCGGGCATAAGATATCGTTGATCGCCGTTGCAATTCCATGGAACAACTGATCCATCTGTGCTTCTGCACGGAGCATAACAGACATGCCTGTCGTATCATCATAAGTCTTGCCGTCCACTCCAAGAATATCCTTGTAATTGGCAACTTTATCTCCTCTCGCAAGCACAAGAGCTTTGATCTCTCCCATATCGTTTTTATTTTCCGTGGAAATATCACGGTTAAAATTAAACAGATAGGTATACTCACCCTTGTCCGGATCTGACAGATGGGACCAGTATGGTGTCACAAATCCTGTCGCTTTGTCCGTCTGTTTTTCTACTTTATAGTAGCCGTTCTCATTGACAAACTCGTTGCCTTCCACGCTGACGCGCACGACACCGTTTACCTCTTCTTTATAAGAAATATCAACAAGACTTGCCAATTCATCTAATGCCAGATCTCTTGCATCACGCAGTGTCATTGCAGTTTCAATATTTCCTGCCTCGATCTTCTGGATCTGCAGATTTAGTTCACTGATCGTCTTTCCAAGTTCATTGACCTGATCAATGTCATCGGAAATCTGTGAATTGATATTATACTGATAACTCTTCAGTCCAGAATAAACAGCACTTGATCTGCTGGTAAAAAGCTGTGCCTTCTGAATAACAAGATTCTGATATACGCTATCCTCCGGGTATTTATATAGCTCCTGAAATGAGCCCCAGAAATCGGTTAATGCATCCTGAAAAGCCTGTCCCTCTAATTCCTGATAATAGTTCTGCACCTCTGTCAGTGCCTCACTGGTCGATGCATAAAAAGACTGACGGCTTGATTCCGTACGATATAACCGATCTAAGAATACATCTCTTGAATGGACAACATCTCCGATCGTTACACCAAGACCGGATTGCTGATTGCTGATTGCTGCTGTTGTATTAAATGTGACATAGTCACGGTCTGCAAACAAAACGCTCTGACGCACATATCCTGTTGTGTCTAAGTTCGCCAGGTTGTTTGATGTTACGTTAAGTGCATTCTGACTGCTCTGTAAACCGGCTACGCCGATAAACATACTTCCAAAACCATTTGCCATGGTAGTTCCTCCCTGCTTTTACTATTGCTTCGCGTCGAATCCACTGCTGCCTAAGATATCGCCTGTATTATAGGCATTCTTATCATAGTTGGCAGTCTCAGGTGCCTGTCGCGTACTTCTCAGCAAGGTAAGGTCAAATTCCACCATCTCCAATGCCTGTTTTAAAAGTGCTTCATTCTGTCTGTTTAGCTGCTGCATCTTAGCACCGGCCTCAAGCAGCCTGTCACGCTGTCTGGTAAGTGCTTCCTGTTCTTTTGGCTGCTTGTTAAGATATCCGATCATCTTTGTGATCGTCATCTCTTCCGGGCTCTGACCTAAGACAGTCGCCATATCCGTCAGGACACGGTTTCTTTTATTGGAAAGATTAAGAAGCACGCTCGCAGCATCCTGCTCTCTCGTCGTAACATCCGTAAGATGTTCGATATTGCCCTGCACCACTGCGTCTGTTTTTTCAGTCGCAAGTGTGATCAGTTCCTGATACTGCTTCTCCTCTTTACCCAGCACATCCAAAAGCTCTTCCATTAAACTAGCCACAGATTCATCCTCACTTTTACTTTACTAAAGCATTGTACTTTTCTAATAACTTATTCGCGAAATCATTCATATCCACGTTATAATTACCAGAGTCCAACCTTTCCTTAAGCTGTGCGACTCTATCTTCCCTGATATCCGAAGCATCTGCCACTGCCTGCTTTGCGATCTGGTAATCACGTCCCATAGAAGAGATCTGCACTTCATCGCGTCCGGTGCTCATCTGCTTTGTGTTCTGCACTTTCTGCGTTTTCTCTCTATTGTAAAGTTGTGCCACCTGATTATAAGCTTCTACTCGCATAATGGCATCTCCTTTCTTCCTTGAAATTCGCTTTCTAGTTTTTATATCGGACGAATCATTTTTTTCATTAGCGCAAATATGAAAAAAGAAAATGACAGGTCACCACTTTTCGCAGTATCCTGTCATTTTTCTACTGGTATTCACGGATCAGGCAGTATTGTTTCAGTGGGAAGTTCTTCTCCACAATTCCATACACCTGAAATCCAAAGTTTTTATAAAAATCTACATTTTTTTCATTGTGTGTTTCCAACGATATCATCATGTGGTGTTCCTGCGCATATGTGATCGTTTCATCTAACAGTTTCGCAGCGATCCCATGGTGCTGCATTTCCGGATCGACTGCAAGATAAATAATATGAAGTCTCTGTGTCTGGTGCAGCTGATCGGTCCAGCTTGAGTTCAGGTAATCCCCACCCTTGATAAAATTGTGGAACGTCGCAAGTGTCGGATCTTCCTTGATCAGGAAAGCGTCCGTATGGATCGTCGCCCATGACTCCGTCAGAAAAAAGTGGAACATATTAATGTGTTCCGCCTCATCCGACACGACAAGAATGCTGTTTAATTCTTCGCTGTCCGCAAAAATCTCACATGTCTCATAAAATTCATCCATATCACATTGAAATAATTCCGGCATCAGCCGTTTTCTTATTTCGGCATCCGGGATCAGCGTTTCATAGAGTGGATCATGCGCAAAACAGCGGTATAAAAGCTGCTCTAATTTTGGCAGGTCCTCGCACTGTACCCGGTATAATTTGTCCGATTTCATATTTTTCTTATCCCCTTTTTATTGTGTCAGAACATTTCCTTTACCGTCTGACTGATTTCTTTTAAGGTCTCGCAGAGACGTCTGGTCTGTTTTTTATAGCATTCCTTTAAGTAATGCAGTTCTTCCCGGTAATCTGTGTCTGCTTCTTTTCTCTTTTTCAGCAGGCATTTCACCACATGGTAGAGATCTTCATGCCCTAACAGCCTGCCGTAACCCCATTTCAGACGATCTTTGGGCTGATTGAACACATAGTCCGTAAAATGGCGGTAAACATATTCATCAAACATAAATGCATACGCATTGTTATCCACCTGATATATTTTTTCCAGTGCTTTATCCACATCAGATTGTTCCAGAGCGTTTACAGAGTCCTGCAATAAGCCAATATTTTTCCACAATATCTCATGTGGGAAAAATACCTCTCCATACCAATCAATGCGGACAAAATGATCCTGCTCCTGTTTGAATTTTACAAGCAGTTGTTTTTCTCTTTCCCTGTTTTCCGCAAAGAGCTGTTCTGCCTCTTGCATGTTACCTTCTGCAAGAAGTGCGTAGTAGCGGGTATTGATAGCGGCAGTCTCTTCGTAAGACTGTTTTGCTTTTTCCTGTGCCTCTTCTGTTACCTGAATTAATTTTTTTGTGATTGCAGCGATCTGTTCCTGTGTTTCTTCCACTTTCGCTGTGATTTCACTGCCTCCGGCAAGTATGCGCTCTAACACCGGTGTAAAATCAAGCGGCACAACTGCCGTTTCATCCAGTGCTAAGATCAGCAGTGTGAACAGCTCATGGTGCAGCCGGTAAACCGCCTCATCATAAAAATCATCATTATCAAACTGGGAATGGTAATGTGTTTCCATGAAACTTCCGCCGGTAAAATCATTGACCATGGAAGGGATTCCTGCGATTGCCATCGAAAAATCATCTGACCAGGTTTCGATCGGTGCCGTCACGCTTGTCATCTCAGGATAAGCCTTTGTCAGTTCCGGAAGTCCGTCTAAATATTCTTTTATATAATGTACATATTCATAACAGCAGCGGATTCTTGCACGCGTGCCGTGTGCCAGCGCCGGCAGCTCAAAATTCAGATCTGCGATCACTTTTCCGACCCATTCCGGATGTGCGGTAAAAATCTGCTCGTAAGCTCCGGTCGACCAGTCAAAGTTGGAATCAACAACGCCCCATTCCTCTGCCGCCATCGCACAGAACACGATCGTGTTGTTCGGCTTGAATCCGCTTTCAATCAGCGTTTTTGCAATGCCAAACATCATGGCGACTGCCGTATTATCATCTTGAAATCCACTGAAATAGGAGTCATAGTGTGCAGATAACAATACCATGCGCTCCGGGTGTTTTCCCGGAATACAGCCTGAAATGTTATAAGTCGTGCAGTCACGTTTTACCCGGCTGTCGGCTTTCAACCATACGGTTGCTTCTTTCTCTCCATCCAGCAGTTCCCGCAATAATGCAGCATCCTCCCTTGAGATGGAAAATGCCGGTGCATCCTCCGGTCCGGCGATATCCTGTGCGTTGAGTGCCTTCGCATCGACTTCTCCATAACCGCCACACTGCACAGCGATCACTGCCGCCGCACCTTTTAAATGTGCCTGATAAACCGGATAATTGATCCACCACTCATCTCTCTGGTTGATATCCACTAACACCAGTTTTCCGGTTACATCTTTCCCTTCATAATCCGCTTCTGTTCCCTTTCCAAGATACATCAGGGAAAATGCCTGCTCACCGTCCGTTACAAAATCTGTCTGATATGCCCCGAGCAATGCGGTATGCCTTTTTCCCTCTTTCGTTTCAAACGTAAGCTCCGCATTTTCAAACTCCCAGCCATCCACGGTAACCGCATTTTTACATACATCCGACAGTCCAAGTTTTTGCATCTCATCCTTTAACATTTCCCCTGTCAGGAATTCTGCCTTCGAACCCGCAGGACGGTAACCGAGTTTCTCGTTTGAGCGAAACTGCTCCATCCGTTTTGCAAGCTGGTACGAGTAATCCGTATCAATATTTTTTATGACCGCTTCCTGCATTGTCATGTGTGTCACACCTTCTTTTTTGCTTCTATTTTTGCTGTTTTTTGTGTTATCTATTTCTTTTTGTGTTCAAATTATTTCCTGTTTTTGATTATAACACACTTTTTTGTTATGAACAGTCTTGTGGGGGGATTTTGAGCCGATATAATTATGTGGATGGGTTCGATTCGGATGGACATGGCTGTCGGTATTATTATCGGCGGTGCTTTTACAAGTATTGTGTCGTCACTGGTCGAGGATATTATCAACCCGTTTCTTGGAATTTTCGGTGGCATGAATTTTGACAAGCTGCACTGGAATATTGTTGGGGATGTCACATTGAATTACGAAAAGTTTCTGACTGCCGTGATGAATTTCCTGATCATGGCTTTTGTTGTATTTATACTGGTGAAAGCGTTAAATACCGCTGCTTCGAAATTAGCGGTCAAAGAAGATGCGCCGGAAGAGAAAAAGCCAGCTAAGATCTGCCCGATGTGTAAAAGTGAGATTGCGATCGATGCCTGCCGCTGCCCGCATTGCACCTCTATCTTAGATGCAAAGGCAGTGGAAGCATTTGAGAAAAATTTGTAATTTTCATTTGCCACAGCAGATGAAAATTCAGGCAAGTAATTATACGAAATGTGAATGATACATTACACTAGTTCAGGCTGTCTGTCTTTGTGTCATGAACGATACAAAGCAGGCATGTCTGTCCATCCATTTTCCGATCAGTCCGATCACTTTTCCCATAGTAAATGCGGCTAAAATGGTTCCGATCCCAAGGCCGTCAAGATGTCCTAAAAATGCAAAGGTCAGTCCGGCTGTCACGGCAAGGCAGGTAACATCAAATCCAACTTTGATCTTAGAATAGGTAACGGATGTGATATCCGACAATTCTCTCGGGAATAAATCCGTCGGTATGATCGGCAGTTTGCATCGGTTCGACAAAGCAATTCCAATACAGAGCAAAATATAACTGATCAGAAAATAGATTACACGATATCCCGGCGTCAGCGGCAAAACATTGATCCAGCTCTCATGCACATCCAATAATTCGCTGAATGCAAATCCCACTACAAAACTGAACAGATACTGCGGCACAAATTTTTTCCGCAGGATCATGAGACTTAGCACCAGAAGTCCCTGAAATATATAAGTCCAGGTTCCAAGCGATACGCGTGTGAAAACTTCGGAAAATGCATACGGCACGCTTGATATTGCCGAGATGCCTGCGCCGGAATGCAGCATCAGTACAACACCAAGACTGTTGATGGCAACTGCGACCATGAGTGCAAGTTCCCCGCGGACCGTGCGGCGGGATTTTTCTTTCTGTATTTCTGTTTCTTTCATTTTAAATATTTCCTCCCGGGGAAGTTTTTACAGAAGTCCTGTTTCTGCATTTATGGCCATCCCCAAATTTCAGAAACACTTTACACCTTTCTAATCCATTTAACAAATCAATAGTTTTTATAGTTTGATAGACAGTATCTATTAATCGTGATAAAATGAGCAAAACAGGGAGGAAAATCCTCTCCTCGCCATTGGGCAAATTTTACCATGTAAAATTGGATTTTGCTTCGCAAAACAAGGAGGATTGCCATGAACTTATTCCAGCTTCGTTATTTTGTAACTTTAGCAAAAATGCAGCACTACACAAAGGCTGCACATGAACTTTGTATCACACAGCCTAGTTTAAGCCATGCGATCTCGCAGTTGGAGGCAGAACTTGGCGTGGCACTTTTTGAAAAAAGCGGGCGCAATACTACACTCACAAGTTTTGGGGAAGAGTTTTTAATCTGCGCAAACCGCACGCTTGCCACATTGGATTCCGGAGTTTCATCCATGCAGCGGAGCGCACGCGGTGACGGATTGATCCGGCTTGGCATGCTGCGTTCCCTCGGTATCAGTTTCATTCCGCAGCTTGCCGCGCGTTATCTGGCATCCCATCCTGAGCATGATGTGCGTTTTACATTTCATACCGGCTCGACCGGCGATCTTGTCAACGGTCTCTCGGCAAGGGATTATGATCTGATTTTCTGTTCCATGCCGCCGGAGACAGAATCGTTAGACACTGTGCCGATCACCCACGAGGATCTGGTACTTATCGTTCCAGGCCATCACCCACTGGCAGCAAAACAGTCCGTTGCATTGACGGAAACGCTCATCTATCCACAGATTTATTTTTCCCACGGTTCCGGTATGCGTGACGTTGTGGACCATCTGTTTTCACAGATCAATGCAGTACCGCAGATTGCCTATGAGACAGAGGAAGCCGAGGTGATTGCGGGACTCACTGCACAGGGTTTTGGCATTGCCGTCGTTCCTTATATGGATCTTTTATTAAAGCTGGATGTGAAGATTCTGCAGATCAGTGCGCCTGTATGGGAGCGTAATCTGTATATGATTCATGACCGGCAGGCGTTTATG
>OHQH01001422.1_pt1 | contig 10206 bp, 8 predicted proteins | sample 1577891 | NCBI WGS metagenome assembly OHQH01 (sample SAMEA3879601, study PRJEB24766) | human gut metagenome | biome: human-associated habitat; feature: feces | place: USA | collected 1985/1987
GTAACGTGATCGGTTCCAACATTTTTAATATTTTACTGATCCTTGGTGTTGCAGCTGCGATCAGCCCGATCGCATTCCTCATGGAGAATATCATTGATATTATCATCCTGATCATCATGAGTGTGGTTGTATGGGGATTTGCATGGACATCCAGAAAAATCAACCGCACAGAAGGTATTATCATGCTTCTTATGTATGCGGTATATATGGTGTATATCTGCATGCGGTAAAAACATAGAAAAAAGTTATTGATAGGAAACGCTGGTTCTGGCAAATGCTGGTTCTGGCGTTTCTCTTGTATGAGCCTTTTGTTACGGATCAAGTATTCATCTTTTTAAATAAATCATCATAAAACGTCTTGATGCAAACAGTAAAGAACAGTAAAATAAATGTAAAACAGTAAAAGACAGTAAAGAACAATAAAACAACACCAAAACAGTAAACAAGAGTAAAGAACAGTAAAACTAAAGGAGAGCCTATGCAGAATCCATTTACGCTTACATTTGGGAAAAGTCCGTTAGAGCCGATAGAGCGTCCATTACAGACAATGGAAATTGTTGATACGTTTACAGCGGAAACGGTAAATCAGCAGATGTTCATTATCACAGGTGTACAAGGTTCGGGAAAAACAGTGATGATGACTGAGATTGCAAGACGGCTGAGGGAAAGAGAAGACTGGGTAGTGATAGAACTGAATCCTGCTACCGATTTATTACAGGGAATGTTAGCAAAACTAAATAGCAATAAAGTTTGTGCAGCAATCATAAAGTCTGCGAAAATTGATTTATCCTTTTTCGGGTTTGGCGTAGCGATAGAGGGTGTTCCGCCACTCACGGATACGGAGACGGCGATCATTACTATTTTGGAAAAACTGAAAAAGCAGGACAAGAGACTGTTGATTACAATCGACGAAGTTACAAATAATGATTATATGAAGGTGTTTGCAGGTTCATTCCAGATTTTTGTAAGACAGGATCTGCCTGTATTTTTACTGGCAACGGGTTTATATGAAAATATTGATGAATTACAGAATGAAAAAAATCTAACCTTTTTATTTCGGGCACCAAAGATTCAGTTAAAACCATTGAATCAGCAGGCGGTTATGAATAAGTATAAAAACATTTTTCAAATAGATCAGGATGTGGCAAAACAAATGGCAGAGCTGACGAGGGGGTACCCATTCGCATTTCAGGTACTCGGTTATCTGACATGGAATCACAGTGGTCATTATGAGGCAGTACTAGAAGAGTATGAGCAGTATTTGAGCGAGTTTGTATACGACAAAATATGGTCAGAGTTATCGCAGAAGGATCGCATTGTGGCAAGGGGAATTGCCGAGACAGAAAGCGGAAAAATCAAAGAAATCCGGGAACATCTTGGCATGGAAACAAATGAGTTTAATCCGTATCGCAAAAGACTTATGAAAAAGGGGATTGTCTCAGGCGAGACCAGAGGGTATGTATTTTTTACACTGCCGCTTTTTGAGAGATATGTGATCGATAATTTATGAGTGAAAACAGGCGAATACAATTCATGCATTATGTCGTCCCCATATTGTGTACACCGTAGAAAAAGCGTATAATACAAAGCACGAAATGGAAAGATATTATATACGGATGGAGGTAGTCATTATGTCATTTTTTGATGAGATGAAAGAGTCATTGGTATCAGCAGGAAAAGATGTATCCCAGAAAGCGAAGGAAGTATCCGGTGTTGCCAAGTTAAAATTAGACGTAAAGTCCAAAGAAGATTATGTAGAAAAACAGTATGCAGAACTGGGACGTACCTATTTTGATGCACACAAAGATGATGAGGAAAATGCCGAAAATGAACAGTTCAAAGTGATCAAAGAAGCACTGGCAGAAATCGAGCGCATGAAAGCAGAAATCTTAAATCTTCAGGGCGCAGCAGAATGTCCAAACTGTGGAGCAAGAATGCCACAGGGCGCATCTTTCTGCAGCAGTTGTGGAGCAAAAATGGCAGAGCCGGAGCATTTTACAGGCGAAGTTGTCGATGATGAGAAATTCGACGAATAAAGAAATGCATATCATTCGTTTACAGAGAAACGATGCACAGAAAATGTAAAATTCAATGCAATAGCACGGAAACACCGAAAAACCAATGTATTCATTGACTTTTCAGCGTTTCCGTGCTATTTTATGTGATAGGCGTCAGGCATGTCAAAAGGAAAAACATGAATGATGTCTCACGAATATTCAATTATTTATTGATTACGACACAATAAAACACAATGAAAAAGAGAGTACATGAAATGGAACTCAACAGATCATCTGTGCAGATGGTCTTAGCAGAGAGGTTTCCGGGATATAGCAGGGCATCTGATTTTAATTCAGTAATATCAGATCCGCAGGATATCATGGTGCGAGGGAATGAGGAAAGCTTCATGGAACATGGCTTTGGAGTGGCAGGACTGAACGGATGCAGGAGCATTATGTGTGCGATAAGTTCTGACGGGACCGCCTGTTATAGCGGAGATGTTTTTCAAATAGAAAGACATGCTGAGGTCTGTATTGTGGGATACAGATGAATTGAAGTGGTAACACGGGAACAACCCGTCTTCTGGGTAATCAGAGGGCGGTTTTTTATTACAGTCCACTTATTGCGCATGTGAACTGTAATAAAGATAATTATAGGTAATTGCGAAACTCACAGAAAACGTGAGGTAAGTTGTGAAAATGTGACAAAAGATTGAGAAGACATTGGGGAACCGCCGGTTCTTGCTTGGCAGACATAGCGTTAGCTATGGCTGGCATGCTAGTACCGTTGCGAGTGACACATAGCGAGAGCGTGTCTTCGAAAATTTTGTTACATTTCCACAACATTCATAACATAAATAGAGTTTCGCAATTGCCTAAAAGATAATTAAGGAAAGAGGTAGTGAGAATGAGCAATAAGGGAAAGTATTATATGACAACAGCGATTGCCTACACATCCGGCAAACCGCATATCGGAAACACTTATGAGATCGTACTTGCAGATGCGATCGCAAGATACAAGAGAGCAGAAGGCTATGACGTATACTTCCAGACAGGAACGGATGAGCATGGTCAGAAGATTCAGGAAAAAGCGGAAGCAGCAGGAATCACTCCGAAGGAATATGTAGATAACGTTGCAGGAGAAGTAAAAGCAATCTGGGATCTGATGAACACATCCTATGATAACTTTGTCCGCACTACAGATGCCGATCACGAGAAATGCGTAAAGAAAATCTTCAAAAAATTATACGATCAGGGAGATATCTACAAAGGAGCTTACGAGGGACTTTACTGTACACCATGTGAATCCTTCTGGACAGAGTCTCAGCTTGTAGACGGCAAATGTCCGGACTGCGGACGTGAAGTAAAACCGGCAAAAGAGGAAGCTTATTTCTTCAAAATGAGCAAATACGCAGACCGTCTGATCGATTACATTAACACACATCCGGAGTTTATCCAGCCGGTATCACGTAAGAACGAGATGATGAACAACTTCTTACTTCCGGGCTTGCAGGATTTATGTGTATCCAGAACATCCTTCAGTTGGGGAATCCCGGTAGATTTTGATCCGAAACATGTTGTTTATGTATGGCTTGACGCACTGACCAACTACATTACAAAAATTGGTTATGACCCGGATGGTTCTTCTGAGTTGTTTCAGAAAAACTGGCCTGCAGATTTACATTTAATTGGAAAGGATATCGTCCGTTTCCATACGATTTACTGGCCGATCTTCTTAATGGCATTGGATCTGCCATTGCCAAAACAGGTGTTTGGCCATCCATGGCTTTTACAGGGCGGCGATAAGATGAGCAAATCCAAAGGAAACGTGATCTATGCAGACGATATGGTAAGACTGTTCGGCGTAGACGCAACCCGTTACTTCGTACTTCATGAGATGCCATTTGAAAATGACGGTGTCATCACATGGGAATTGGTAATTGAAAGATTCAACTCTGATCTTGCCAACATTTTAGGAAATCTTGTAAACAGAACCATCTCCATGAGCAACAAATATTTTGATGGTGTTGTGAGAAAAACAGGCGTGACTGCAGAAGTCGATGAGGATTTAAAGGCTGTCGTTACCGGAACCAGAGATAAAGTACAGGAGAAAATGGACAAACTCCGTGTGGCAGATGCGATCACCGCTGTATTTGACCTGTTCCGCCGCTGCAACAAATACATCGACGAGACGACTCCATGGGTGCTTGCAAAAGATGAGGCAGACCATGACCGTCTTGCAGAGGTATTATATAATCTGACAGAGTCCATCACGATCGGAGCAGGATTACTGCACAGCTTCCTGCCGGAGACAGCAGAGAAGATCGTAAACCAGCTGAATACTACATTGCGCGATTATGACGATCTGGACAAATTCGGACTTTATGAGAGTGGAAGCAGAGTGACAGATACACCGGAAATCTTATTTGCACGTCTGGATGCAAAAGAGGTTATGCCGAAAGTGGAGGAGATCAAAGCAGCCCAGAAAGCAGAGTTTGAGGCAGAACAGAAGAAACTTGCCGGAGAAACGGAAACAGCAGAAGAAGCGGAAGAATCCGCAATTGACATTGAACCGAAAGCGGAGATTGAGTATGATGATTTTATGAAGATGCAGTTTCAGGTAGGAGAGATCATTGCCTGCGAAGCAGTTCCAAAATCAAAGAAATTACTCTGCTCACAGGTGAAGATCGGAAGTCAGGTAAAACAGATCGTTTCCGGTATCCGCAAGCATTACACACCGGAAGAGATGGTTGGCAAAAAAGTCATGGTATTAGTGAACTTAAAACCGGCAAAACTTGCAGGTGTAGTCTCAGAGGGTATGTTACTCTGTGCAGAGGATGTGAACGGGAAACTTGCATTGATGGTTCCGGAGAAAAAGATGCCAAGCGGAGCAGAGATCTGCTAGAAAAACAGAAATTAAGACACAATTAAGATTTCTCTACTATTAAAATACTTTTTTAACTGCTAAAATAAAACTGTTCAGGCTGATAAACGCCGGACAGTTTTATTTTATTCATGTTTGTAGCAATGGACAGGTTTGTCCGTAAAGCGGGAGACAGGCTGTTGAAAGAAAAATATTGGGAGGATAGGACATGCAGACCATTTTAGTGTGTGATGATGATAAAGAGATTGTGGAAGCAATCGAGATCTATTTACAGCAGGAAGGATTTCACGTGTTAAAGGCATATGATGGGGAGGAGGCACTGGAGATACTGAAAAACAATGAAGTACATCTTCTGATCATGGATGTCATGATGCCGAAGCTGGACGGAATCCGTGCAACCCTGAAAATCCGTGAGAACAGCAGTATTCCGATCATTATTTTGTCAGCAAAAACAGAGGACTCAGACAAGATCTTAGGACTGAATATCGGGGCGGACGATTATGTGGAGAAACCGTTCAATCCGCTGGAACTGGTGGCAAGGGTGAAATCCCAGCTCCGCCGCTATACGCAGCTTGGAAATGCAGCAGAATCCGGTGACAGTATTTATATGGTTGGCGGTTTGAGCATCAATGACGATCTGAAGGAAGTGACGGTGGATGGCGAAGTGGTGAAGCTTACCCCGATCGAGTATAACATTCTTTTACTGTTGGTGAAGAATCAGGGAAAAGTATTTTCCATCAACCAGATTTATGAGAGTATCTGGAATGAGGATGCGATCGGAGCGGATAATACAGTGGCAGTACACATCCGCCATATCCGCGAGAAGATAGAGATTAATCCAAAAGAACCCCGCTATCTGAAAGTTGTATGGGGTGTTGGTTACAAAATTGATAAGAATTAAGAGTTAAGAGTTAAGGAGCGATTATGGAGAGCCATCCTTATTCCTACGGAACAAAACTGACAGGACTGATCCTTCATCTGTTTTTTACAGTGGTTTTAACGATAGCAGTATTTTTGCTGGCATCCATGCTTAGTAAAAATATTTTTGAGTTGTCAGACGTTGGGACAGAACAGTTTCTGGATTCCGGGTATTACACAAAATGTATTGAAAAAAAATGTGATGACCTGAGCGATTACCTGCGCCTGCTGATCAAAGGTGAAAGCCGCACTTCAGAGGAGAACAGGCGTTATCTGCAATACACCAATGAGTTTAAGAGCGGTGATAGCAATTTCTGCTATTGGTACAGGATTGGTGAGGCGTGGTACACAAATCAGCCGGACACGAAGGAAGGACAGGAGTTTGACGTGGAAGCTGTGCTGATGGAGGCGAAGACCATGGGAAATTACCTGATCTATGATCTTGTGGACAAAGAATTTGGCACTGACATTAACGGTATGGCAGACTACTTCTTTGGCGGCGGAAATCAGATGCTCTGGCCTGCAGATGATATGACACTGATCATCGGGATCGATACGGAGCTGTCTGCAGAAGATGATATTTATGAGGCATCCCGGGAGTACGAACAGCTTCATCCATGGATCAAGATCTGTATTTTCTGTGGTCTGGTCAGTCTGATGGGATGGATCATCTCACTGGTTTATCTGACTTTGGCAACCGGACGCCGCACAGGTGAGGAGAAAATCCATCTGAATCCGATCGATAAGATCAAGACGGAGATTCTGGTGGCGGCTTTTATTTTTATGATGGTGGAGCTTATGATCCTCATTACAAAAGTAAACAGTGAGGAATGGGCTGTTTACGGGATCATTGTAGCATCGGGAACCGTGAGTCTTGTGATCGACGGATTATTCCTGATCTTTTATCTGAGCATGGTGCGCAGAATGAAAGCGGAGATGCTCTGGGAGACAAGCGTTGCGTGCTGGCTCGAAAGAGGCATCCGCAAAGTATTTGCCAGACAGAAAACAACGGTGCGTGTGCTGCTGCTTTTTGCAGGACACATGGCTGTCTGCTTCGTACTGGCGGTCGGTGCATTTTACTATCAGAGTATGACTGCACTGGTGGTGCTGCTCTTATTTTCAGCAGGAGAGTGCTATATGATCCTGCGAAAGGCAGTGGAGCAGTATCAGATCCGGCAGGGTGTGGAGAAGATCAGGGACGGAGCGCTTTCCGGAAAAATTGACATTGAACAGCTGCACGGCGAGGAGAAAAGCCTTGCGGAGGCGATCAATAACATTGGAGAAGGTCTTTTGCATGCAGTGGATGACAGTACCAAAAATGAACGCATGAAGGCAGATCTTATCACAAATGTATCTCATGATATCAAAACACCACTGACATCAATTATAAATTATGTAAACTTAATGAAGCTGGAAAAAATTGATAATGAACGTGTGCAGGGGTACATTCAGATCCTGGATGAAAAATCCCAGCGGTTAAGGCAGCTTACGGCAGATCTTGTGGAGGCATCTAAGATCAGTTCCGGTAATGTGAAACTTGACATGCAGGTCATTGATCTTGTAGAACTTGTCTATCAGACAAGCGGAGAGTTTAATGAGAAGTTTGAGCAGAAAGAACTTACGATCGTCACAAAACTCCCGAAGACAGCTGTGCTCATCCGCGCAGATGGCAGACAGCTTTACCGCGTGATCGAAAATCTTTATAATAATGTTGCAAAGTATGCACTGGAAAAAACAAGGGTGTATGTGGATATTGCATATGTGGAAGAAAAGGTTGTCTTTTCCATTAAGAATGTATCAGAACATTCCCTTGCAAGGGAGAACAGCAATGCCGGAGATCTGACGGAACGTTTTATCCGCGGGGATTCGTCGAGAACGACCGAGGGAAGTGGTCTGGGACTTTCCATCGCAAAGAGTCTTACGGTTTTAATGGGTGGAGTTTTTGACATTAAAGTGGACGGTGATCTGTTTAAGGCATCGATCACGTTCCCACAATATGCAGATGGGAACGGCAGTGATGCGGGAACGGAAGATCCAGTGAGCGAAGACGATTACGTGATCGAAGAATCAGAAACTTAGATGTGCGCTTTTTCTTGCTTTTTCAAGAATATCGACAACGATTTCTGTGTTTTCGAGCAGCTGATAGCAACGTTCGTAATCGTTTGACCGCACAATCTTGGTTAATTCCTGGATTTCGTAATACCATGGAGTTTCTTTCTGGCAAAAAGAACATTCTGAATCACGGAGTATAAGTCTGCTGTTTTGACAATTACTGCTTCCAGGACTGACATGGATATATCCTTTTTCGCCCATGATCTGAACGTTATTTTCACAGGTGGTGTTTTTGGAACCACTGCATTGGCAGATAATATCACCAAACTGGAGAATAAGAATACCATGTGTATCAATGCCGTTTTCATGTGTCCCGGCGAAATATTCGATACGGTCTGGTTTTCCAAACAGACCAACCAAAAAATGAATATTATACAGGTTGATATCCATAAGCGCTCCACCGGCAAATTCCGGATTAAAAACATTTGGAAGCTTGCCGGAAATGAGGGAGTCATACCGGCTGGAATACTGGCAGAAGGTTAATGATATCATTTTAATACTGCCAAGCAGACTTATGTTTTTTCTTACCCAGTGAAATCCCGGTTGGTGGAGCGTGGTAATTGCTTCGAATAAAAACAGATGGTTTTCTTTGGCGAGACGGATAAGTTCAACAGCTTCTGCCGCTGTCGCGGTAAAAGGTTTTTCGCATATTACGTTTTTGCCGTGTTCTAAAGCACTTTTTGTCTGTGAATAATGCAGACTATTTGGTGATGCAATATAAATAAAATCAAGGGAATCGTCTGAAAGCATTCTCTCATAATCGGTATATGTTTTTTCAATATGATATTTTTCCGCAAGTCTGCGGGCACTGTCTTCATTTCTGGAATATACGGCATGGCAGGAAATGCCGTCTGTTTTTTCAATATTATCTAAAATGTAGTTAGTGATAAATCCTGTTCCGACAGTACCTATTCTCATAATATGTTTCTCCCATCAATTGTTAAATATTTGTTTTGCATACTCACTCGGAGCAATGTTATATTTCTGAGTGAATGCTTTGGAAAAATACTGAATCGAATTGAAACCGAGCATGAGTGCAATCTCACTGATCGTGTATTTGTTCTCACGGATCAGCTGACAACTCTTATCCAGTTTTAATTCACTGATATATTTTTTAGGTGTCTGCTCCAGGTTCTCCTTAAAAAGTATCTGCAGGGATGATCTGGAGAGAGAAAACTTCTGACAGATTTCAGCAACCGTGATCGGTTCTGTAATGGTTTCGCTGATATAAGAGAGTATCTGATTCAGCATCTCGTCCTGATAATTCTGGCGTACCTCTGTCACAGGATGTTGGTCGGTCTGTTCTATAAAATCGGATTGAAGAAGTCTTATTACCGTTTCCTGTAAAAGACAGATGATCAGGCTGTTCATAAAAGGCAGCTGCGAATTGCTTTCATTAACAAAAGCTTTGATCAGAGTATGGATTTTTTTGTCATACCCAAATACCCGGTTTAAAAGGGTGCGGTATATTACTTTGTTGTCTTCGTGGTTTGTATTGTCCAGATCAAAAATGATCGTTACATAGGAGCAGGATTCTCCTTCGGGAATTTCCTGACAGTGAAACTGGCCTGGACCATAAATCAAAAGATTATTTTCCGATAATTCATAGTCTTTTCCGTCTACAATCGTTTTCATGCATCCACGGTCAACATAGGTAAGCTCAAAATAGTTGTGGGTTTCGCCCTTGAAATTATATCCGGAGTTTCTTATATTATAATAGTATCCGAGGATTTCATTAATACGTAAGTATGGAATGACACGGTCAATGCTATAGGCTGGTGATAATTCCTCAATCGAATAATGATAACCGGAATCAACAATAAGCTTATAAGAACAGCTGGCTGTCATGGACACCAGTGAGAAAAATAAGCCGGGATTGATCTTGACATAACGGTGTACGGCAAACGTTTTCAATGATGCTTTATCAGGCTGTGTTCCGATCAGGATGCACGACATACCGGACTGCATTTCAATATATATAGGACAGTCAAAACAATGAAGCTGGCTGATACTGTTTTTTGCCTGTATGGAGAAAATAGTAGAGGTCATATTATTTCTCTCTGCGTCAATTGGAGCGTCATATACATTACCATATTTTAAAAATTCTTTGCTTGATGTTTTCTTCTGCATAGTCGGTTATACCTCCAAATTAAAATTATTATACCTTTTTTTATGTAACATGTCTATTAATGGAAGACATTGATGAAAAAATATGGCAGATTGAATCAAATTTCTAAAAAAATTATAAAAAATATGGAATTCTAGCGTGATTTTTGCTTTTTTTCGTCGTATTAA
>OHQH01001427.1_pt1 | contig 10160 bp, 7 predicted proteins | sample 1577891 | NCBI WGS metagenome assembly OHQH01 (sample SAMEA3879601, study PRJEB24766) | human gut metagenome | biome: human-associated habitat; feature: feces | place: USA | collected 1985/1987
TTGAGTAAACTTTTTTGCTTTTGGGAGGATAATTTAGCGTTAGCTAAATTTCAATGCCCGCCCGACACTCCGCTAAGCAATAATTTATCTAAATGAATATTATTTTCAAAACTGAAAATAATAATATCGGTGATGAAAAATGTATAAAGATATGCCGTTAGGCTTTGTAAATGCACTTGCAAAAAATGAAAGTGCAATGCAAAAATTTGCTCAAATGGAAAAAGACGAAAAAGAAATCGTGCTTGAAAAAGCGCACAATGTTTCATCCAAACAGGAAATGCAAAACCTCATCAACAGCATAGGCTCATAACTAAAGACGGTCTTTCGACCGCCTTTTTTCTTTAAAATAATTTACAAATTTGAACTGTTATCAAAGCGTTTTCGTAAAAGTTTTAAAGCCTTGGTTTCAATTCTGCTTACATACGAACGGGAAATATTCAGTTTCTGTGCAATCTTTTTCTGCGTAAGCGGCTCGCTCCCGTCAAGTCCGTAGCGCATAACAATTATCATTTTTTCCCTTGGTGAAAGTTCTTCGTTAATAAACTGACCGAGCTTTTTACTGTTGAGTTGAAAATCAATCTGCTCAAGTATATTGTCATCAACCGCCATTATATCAAGCAAAGTCAGCGGATTCCCGTCCTTATCGCTGTCAATCGCTTCGTTGAGTGAAATATCCTGCGCCGTCTTTTTAGCATTACGGAAATGCATTAATATTTCATTCTCGATACATCGTGACGCATAACTTGAAAGCTTAATTTTTTTGCTTATGTCATAGGTATTTATCGCTTTTATAAGTCCGATAGTGCCGATTGACACAAGATCATCTTGTTCACTCTGATTGCCGTAATATTTTTTTATAATGTGTGCCACAAGCCTTAAATTATGTTCAACAAGAATATTTCTCGCCTCTATATCCCCTTTTGAACTCCGCACAAGATACTCGTGCTCCTCTTTTTCGGAAAGAGGTTTTGGAAAAGAGCCGTTTCCGCAGATATGAAGAATAAAAAAGCAAAGGTACTGCCCCAGAAAATTAATTAATTCAATCAAAAAATCACCCCTGACAATGCTTATAATCGGATTTATACCTAATTATAAGTATTCAGTCAGGAGTGAGATTTTGCTTGTACCCACCTAAATATCGTAAGAAATAATTTTTTTATTCTTAATTACAATTTCTTTGTTGCAAATTTCTTTTGCCGCCATTTTATGAGAAATCAAAATACAAGTTTTATCTTTGAGTGTTTTAAGATTTTTAAGCAGTTGAACTTCTGTTTCGGCGTCAAGTGCCGAGGTTGCCTCATCAAAAATAATAATCGGAGAATTACAGTAAACCGCTCTCGCAATCGCAATTCTTTGTATCTGACCCTCCGACAAGCCCTTTCCGTTCTCACCCACGACAGTATCAAGTCCGTTTGGCAATCTGTTTATAAAATCATAAGCGCAGGCAATTTTCGCAGAGTCAATAATTCTTTCGTCATCGGGATTATTCGACACAAATGCAATGTTATCTCTGATTGTACCCGAAAGCAGAAAATTACCTTGCGGTACATACGAAAACATACATCTTATATTTTTATCGACAAACACATTTTCTCCGTTTGAAAGTGAAAGATAAATGTCGCCTTTATCGGGTGAAATTACATTAAGCAAAAGCTTTGTAAGCGTACTTTTGCCTATTCCCGAAATTCCCGCAAGCAATGCAAAATCACCTTTTTTTAGCACAAGACTTGTATTTTCAAGCACATTTTCCCTGCCGTAGCTGAAAGTAATATTATCAAAAACTATTTTTTCTGTCTTATCATACAGCTTTTCGGTATCGATTGCAGAATTATTTACCACATCTTCATTATCGAGATTTTCAATATCCATAAGTCGCTCCGCACTTGCAAGAGCAGAATAATATGACGGCAAAATACTGCTGATACCACGAACAGGGCCTTGAATTTGCGACACAAGCGCAAGCATAGAAGTCAATACACCGTATGTAATGGTATGGTCGCTGATTGCAAAAGCACCCCAAATTAAAGCATACATATATCCGAGGGCAAATATAAAAGAAAATCCGGTTGTGGCAACTATAGAGATATAATTTCTTTTTCGTTTTATTTTAAAATTATTCTGTTGCAAATTCATAGCATTTTCAGACACCTTATTTTCAGCGCCAAAAACTTTTACCACAAGCAGACTTGAAAAAATCTCCTGAAAAAACGACCTTGTCTTACCGTCAGATTCCTGTACCGCCTTATGCAATGTTTTCATTTTTGACTTAAAAAGCAGCACAACAACAAACATCAGCGCACCGCCGAAAACAAAAACAAGGCTGAAAGTTTTATCAATAGCAAACAGTACAACAAAAACACCAACCAATTTTACGATAAAATACACCATATTCGGCACTATAGAAATAATCGAACTGACTAAAACCGACACATCGCTTGTTATTCTGTTAAGTAGTTCGCCGGTGTGTATGCTTGAAATCTCATTATATTTTTTTCTGATAATATTATCGAAAATATCTTGTTTTATAGAAATTTCAAGTTTTGACGATACATTGAAAGTCAGCACCTTACTTATAATTCTTATGACAAGCTGTGCGATCGTAAGTGAAATAAGTATAATTGCGAAATACACAATTCCGCCGACATCAGAGTTAACCGCCGAATCCACAATACCCCTCGACAAAGTAGCGACCGCAACACCGAGATATGCCATTCCGCCGAAAATAACAGACATAATTATAATACCGAAAACCTGTGGTTTGGCTTTTTTTACTATCCACTTATTGGTTTCGGAATCAAGTATTTTTTTCAGCTTTTCCATAGCTATCTCCTGTCAGTTAAAAATTTTTCGCAAATTTCCGCCGATTCAATATTCATATTGCATTTTAGCAAATAAAAATAATTTTCCTTAATCAACTTATCAGCCGTATTTAACATATATCCCGCATATTCATCATCAAGAGAAAATTTAATAGTACTTTTATATATTCTTGAAAAAATACTGTTTTTGTCAAGGACTTCAATACTGTTCTCCTCTGCCCTTTCAAGAAAAATAATGCCGCCGAGTTTTGCACGGATATTTTTATTTATGCCCGTTCCACCGTCAAAAGGCGAACCGTATACATACCAATCATTGTCAATAAATCTGATAATCGGTTTATCATCATTGATTATCTGTACATTTTCAGCACCGAATTTTTTTATCCACAGTTTTGTGTGCGTTGACTTGCCCACTCCCGAATCGGCAGAAAATAGATACGCTTTGCCTTTATAAAGGATTGCTGACGAATGGAGAAATATTGCATTATATTTCAGAATTTTTTTATTGAAAACATCTGACATAAAAATACATTCTAAATTGCCAAGTGTTAAGTGAGTATTTTTTTCTGCACTTTTTCGTATATAATCCTCACGAATTGAAATTTTAATTTGAACAGGTTCATTGCCTGTATATAAATAATCTTCTGCGATACTTTCAAAGTAGCGAAACTTAGGTTTTATATCAGTTATAATATCAGCAATTTTGTAAATCGGCATAACATCACCAAATTTTATTATATAACAAAATCTAAAAATAAGCAAGAAAAAGCACAGATGTTGCCACCTGTGCTTAAGTTTAATAATTTAGTTTTGACCGTGAGCGATAAATGTCTGAATTGCTGTAGCATCAATTATATCAATAATTCTGTCCTTGTTAAAGTCAGCAGCCTTAACAGCGTCATCTGTTAATACAGACTCACCTGCAATGTAACGCTGTAGAAGTGTTACATCATTAATATCTATCTTGCCGTCAAGATTAACATCACCGTACAAAGTTTTTTCGTCAAGTGCAACAAAGTTAATTCCGTTTTCTTCTGCATAAGTTTGAGCATAAGAATTTGTATAACCGAAAATTGTAAGTTTATCGCAATTCAAAAATGCTTTGTCAGAAATATTTTTAACAGTTTTCGGAATAACGACTTTTTCAAGAGAGGTACAGCCTGCAAATGAAAAATCCGAAATTGTACCGACAGAATTAGGAACGGTAAACTCTGTTAAAGAAGTGCAGTTCTGAAAAACCTGTCCGTTAATTACAGAAATATTAGAGCTGATGTTAATGTCAGTCAAAGAAGTACAACCCATAAATGAACCGAAACCGATTTTATCAAGTGTACTCGGAATATTGACTGATTTTAAAGATGTACAGCCTGCAAACGAAAACTCGCCTATAGCGTCGATTGCCTTAGCGTTTGCAAATGATACAGATTCAATATCTTTATTATTCGTAAAAGCAGAATCGGCAATTTCCAATACGGTAAAGGAAGAAAGTTTGTTTGGAACTGACACATTTTTATCAGTGCCTGTATATCCGTAAATTCTGCAATTGAAATCGCTTGTCGGCAAATATTTAAAACCGCTTTCTTCAAAAAAAGTTGCAGCATTTACAGTTAATACAGTTGAAACCAACATAAGCAATACAACGGCTAAACTAATAATCTTTTTAATCTTTTTTAACTTATTAATTTTCATAATAAAACCTTATTAATCATCAAAATCATCACCGGCGACACTGGCACCGCCACTGGCATGATTATCAGGATTACTCTGCTTTATATATTCAGGGTCATCGGTTTCTGCAAGAATATTCTCAAACGAAAATTTTATGATCTCTATTTCAGGAGAAGCATATATTTTTTTGCTTGCCATTCAAATACCTCCATAAAGTATTTTCATCAGCAAGGCAGAAATAAATCTGCCTTGCCGAAAATCAAAATCATCAAAGTTCTGTAGCAGGCTGTAAATCAATGCTTGCTAAGTCAGATGTAATGTATGTAAGGTTACCGATATCATACATATTCATATATACAGGGTCACTCAAGTAAATCTCGTTTGACTTTGTATCATAAATATATGAGTAAACCTTCATAACATTCTGTTGAGCATTGTTATTGTTCTTAAACTGTAAGTAATACTCAATTCTGTTCTTTACAGAAATATCAGAGTTATTAATCTCATATCTGTAAATACTTCTGCTTGCACCATCCATTTCGTAAGTGCCTACCTTACCGTTAGCAGTTGCAGCCTTTACCTTATCGCCAATAGCAGCTGTATTAGAAGGTGTTTCAAAAGACTTGAGATCATCTTTAACAGCATCATATTTTGCAACAATTTCAAAAGCAATACCAACCTTTATGTTAGTATTATCTTTGATAAGTAACTGATCCTTATCAAAGCTGAGTGCAAAGTCTGTGTAGAGGTAATCGGTCTTTGAACCGTCTACATTAAGACTACCGTCACCCTTGACACCGTTAGCATTTGTCCACTGGTTTCTGGTGTATTCAAGAAGTCTGATGCTTGCCTGCGACTCTTTGATATCATTCTTTGCAAATCTGCCTGCATAAACAGGAACTATATAATAATCCTGATAGCTGATGTAGTTATATTCCTTAGAATATGACTTAGAAATAAGATTCTTATAACCGTCAAGTTTTGTAAGAGCAGTTAATCTCTGTGACATATCCGCAGCAGGAGCATCTAACATATAAGCTTTTACTGCGTTGCTGTACTTTTCAGCCTCCGCTTTGTTATCAAAGATAGCCCAGAAGCTGAAATCATAATCGGTAGTGCCGGAATATTTGAATTTTTCAGGGAATTCAGTTGTACCTGTCTTGTAGAGATAATCACCGTTCGACTTAGCTAATGTGCCATACTCAACTTCAGTAGGCAATGTCCATGAACCCGCAACTGTCAAAGCAGAAATTTTAGGATTAACAGTTTTTGTGTTAGAAAATACTGTTGCAGTATAATCATGGTCAATAATCGCATGATCCATATCCCACGTAATTTCTTCTCTGTAGTTTGAAACAAACGGAGCTTTCTTTGTGATGAATGCTTTGCTAAGCTGTTCTTTATTAAGACCAGCAGCTTCATTAGCAGCCCACATTTCCTCTAACTCAATACCGGATACTGTATCCTTAATAACATAAATCTGTTGATCGTCAAGTCTTGTAAAATAAACGTAAGTAATCTGATAATTTATCGGATTTGATTTGATATTTGAATAGAACGGAATGTTTGACTTTTTAAGTTTGTAAGAAACACTGCCGTCGGTGTTATCGATTTTTTCAAACAATGAGCTAATTGCACGCTCTACACTGTAAGTTTGCTCACCTGTACCTGTAAAATCTTTATTATAACGTACAGGTTTGTCACTACTGTAACCTTCATAGAAGCCTTCTACAGTATCGTTACCGTAAGGTACGGTTCTAAGTGTAAGACGAATGATATATGTGCTTGTATAAGTAACATATTTTGAAGGAATTACAAGGTTACCTGATGTTTCGTCAATAGAAGCCTTAACCTTATTTGCGCTGTCTACGATGTCTGCTTTAATGAAAGTTTTGCCATCTGCAGAGCCTGTAAGCAATGTGTGTGAAAGTGTTAATGTGCCGCTTGGAGTATTAATGAAACGAGCAACATAAGTTGCGTTGTTTGTCATTGGGATGTCAGTATCAGACTCAGTAGTAATGAGTGAATAACCGCCGTCAGAGGTCTTAAGGTACCAGCCAAGGAAATAGTAATTAGCATTGGCGTCTGTTTGAGCATGAACACTGAAGTTACCGCCGTCGACTGTACCCTGACAAGTTGTCTTGCCGTTGTAATCGGCATTTGTAAAGTAAGCCTTAGCACCTGTTACTGTACCTACATTGCTGTTTGGTTCAAATTCGTCAACATTAAACTCAGAATTAACGTCTGCTCCGTACTCAATCTTAACATTAGCGGTAATTTTCTGAGCTTTCTTAGAGAAATACCAACGGCCGTCAGCACGAGTACCCTTATGTTCAATATCGTCGCTGGAATAGTAATTTGACTTTTCATAAGCAATCATTACAGGATATTTAGCATATGACTCAAGTTTTTCATAAGCTTCCATGTAAGTAGGGTCAACCTTGTTCTTATCAATAAGGTTAGAACAGTTGATTGTAGTAATGTAATTACCGTCATGGTCATATACTGACCACTCGGTAGCATATTTACCAATATAATTTTTCTTATAACCGTCAGATATTACCGTAAGATACTCGCTGTCATATTCAGGAGTCCATTCTTTTGAAAGAAAATTTCCAAAGATGTCAACGATATTACCGGAGTAATCCTTAAGCGATTCAAGTTCGTTCTTTTCATAAGTAGAACTGCTTAAACCGTCCTTAGACGGAATATTATCTGTTGTAGTTCTGTAACGGAAGTCGAAGATAATATTATCTACATCCTGAGAATCAGAAAGTTTGTAGAAGTCATCGTAGTCGTATGTCTGGCAGTTGAACTTACTTGTATTACTCTTATCCGAGAAGTTCTGTTTATGTATATCGTCCCAGAAGTAGTTGTTCAATGTAATACCGGATACCGTATTGGCTTTATTACCATTAAGGTACTTAGGAATCTGCATTGAATATTTACCACCCTCATATACCAAAGGCTGACCGGGATAACCGCCAAGCGCATTCTTTGTAGGAGAATCAAATTTGCTGTTGTTCAAGTCATCTTCTTTTTCACAGTTTGCATACCAAGCCTGAACAGCAACTGTGTTGCCCCACATTTTCTGTACTTTTTCGTCAAAGCCCTCTACATAGAAAGTTACTGTATCAGTATCATCAATGTAGTAGTAAATAGGTGTAATTTCTATTCTGCTACCCTTAAAATCTTCAGGAATGGTATATTCACAAGTATATACACCGTCTGTGGTATCTGCCTTTGAAGCGTCGATAATACCGTATGAATAACCGTTGATTGAGAAAGCCTTTACAAAATATTTTTCTCTGTAGCCTTCGCCAATAGTAGTTGTAATCTTGAGTTTAGTACCGACTTTTGCATATGCTGTATCGTAATAATCTTTTTTAGCATATTTAGTCAAATCAGCTGTATTTTCTGCTGTAAGTACAGTGTCTGCCATATCAGCATACTTCTGATATGTAGCTCTGATAGTACCGTCTTTAGCAAATACTTGAACCATTCCCTCTACACCACTTGTAGGAATTACCTCGTATGAATATGCATATGCGGTATCCTTGGCACTCTCCTGAATCTTTCCATCCTTATAGTAACCAAGATTAATCTTTACAGAAGAAACTGTATCACGTGATTCTCCCTTTACACTAAACAAGCCATAATAGTACTTAGAATAGCCATCATTGTCATTATATCCATAATCATTCTTATCGACTAAGATACTATTGTCATCGGTAGTAGTTACATATACATTAGGATTATCTTTATTATAATTTATAGTGCCTCTGAATGAATTTTCACCGGTTAAAGTTGAAATCATAAACTTATAAGTCTTTGATGTATCAAATTTGGTGCCTTCAAAATAAGCATATACCTGATTATTTGAATCATAATAAAGATTTAAAAATTGTTTAAAGTTTGTAGGTTTACTGTCATCTGCTGTTGTATAAATCAAGTAAAGATTCGGAATCAATGTACCGGTAGTTCCTCCGGCTTTTGTAACATTAGGAGCAACTGTGATATCCTTTGCAGGCATTGAGAATGTAAATGTATAAGTATTGCCGCTTGTAGAAGTTGTTACTGTTGCACCGTCAACAGCAAGAGAAGCTGTGTAGCCCTCTTTTACTTCAACAGTTACAGTTACATTTGTACCCTCTGCTAATGTAGTTTCTGTAGGATCAATACTTGCACTTACTACGCCCTCGATGCTTGTAGGATCTTTGTATGTAACAGAGTATTTGACATCTGTCTTTACCTTAAATGTAGCAGAAACAGTTACATTGCTTGCAGGCATTGTGTAAGTGCCGTCAGTGTTAGGCTCAATAACATTACCGTTTGCATCTTTTACAGTAACAGTATCAAGCACATAACCGTCATTCGGTGAGGCTGTTACTGTAAATGTCTTGCCTGCCGCAAGTGAGGTTGCAGAAGTAGTAACTTTACCGTTTTCAGGAGTTTCTGTTGTTATTATGTAAGTTGTTGTAGGAGCAGTATAAGTTTCCCATTGATTTGTTGAGTTATTATACATCTTACCTACATTTAATGTTAAGTCTCCGGTCTGACTATCACAAGTGGCAGCAGTGGCAGAACCTTGAGATCCATATCTGAAAATGATATCGGTATAATTTGATAAATTATTATTCTCATATTTATAAATCTTATTACCGTCACTGTCAGTGCTGACATATGTCATAACAGGAGCACTAGCCCAATCTGTAAGATTACCTTTGTCATTCCAAATATAAGCAAAGAAACTTTCATTCCAGTTAGCAGCATTTTTTAAATATACTACATTGTTAGCTACCGGTTCTGTCGGTTCTGTCGGTTCTGTCGGTTCTGTACTGCCATATGTTGACCAAGTACCGCCAAAAGAATAAGATTGCTGAGTATCATGATGAACTGAATTTTTAGTTAAAGTAAATAAATTATTTTTACCATCATAAGTTTTACCTAAAGTACAACTAACAGCATAAACATCATCATAGCCCCGAATATCATTACTCCAAAAAGATACTTTTCCAATATTTGAAGATGTTGTAACAGTTACTTTATAGATATTAGAATTATCTATTTGTGTCATTTGGTACCAAGTATCCCTCGATGGACTATAATTGCCTTTAGTTATAGCTGACGAATCAATTTCAGATGATTCGTAATTCTCATTGCCTGTACCAACAACAGACATATATATAGTACTTGGATTCGCAAATTTATCAGTAGCATTACTAATATCAAGATAAAAGTCTGTATTAGCAGGGATTTCTACTGCATTCGAAGTAACCATACCGACAAGCATAGTCGAAAGCATCATCATAACAGCAAGCACAATAGAAATCGACTGTTTGCCAATACGCTTGAAATTCGTTTTCATTTTTATTACCTCCATTAAAAAATTGAAACATATGAGCCGAATAAGTCTGTACCGTCCGAGAGGGAAGTTTTGCTTTGACGGCGACCGCTTTTACCGACTGACCTTCGGTGAATTTGCTGTATTCGGCAGTCAGACCATATACTAACCCATAATTTTATTCCTTTATATTATAACATTTTTAGGTTTTTATTTCAATATTTTTTTGATGTTTTGTCGATTTTGACATTTCTTTATTAATTATATACAAAATAAATATATAATTATTGTGCAATAATAATATTTTAAATTACTTCAAAGAATAATAA
>OHQH01001432.1_pt1 | contig 10122 bp, 9 predicted proteins | sample 1577891 | NCBI WGS metagenome assembly OHQH01 (sample SAMEA3879601, study PRJEB24766) | human gut metagenome | biome: human-associated habitat; feature: feces | place: USA | collected 1985/1987
CCTGTATCTGCATGATGGACATCTCCTGACGAAAAAAGTCTCCGCGAAGCGGGTATGACCCCATCTTAGCGGAGACTGTGATCCGTCCGGCAACACTTTGGCATCGAAACGGCATCATTGTGCGTTGAAATACAAAGTATTTTCCACGCGCCATGCCGGCAGGGAAAAGGCCGTGTCGGCGTCCGGGTCATAAAACTGCAGGTAGTCGGTGATGCTGCTGTCCATGCCGTCGTTGTAACTGCCCTCGTTTCCGGCGTTGAGCAGCTGCAGGGGAACGGTGTTTCCACCGCTTGCGCGCAGACCGAGCATTTTTTTCGCCGCTTCCGGCATCGGGATCTGCACCTCGTCGTACGGCACGCCGAGCGCGGCCGCGACCGTGGCGCCGACGCGGTTTTCAAACACGCACAGCAGGTAATCCCACAGGTCGTTTATCAGGTTGGCGTCGATCTGCATCAGCAAGGCGAATGCGAGGCAGAGTACCGCGGGCAAGAGGACGAACCCGCCGTCCGCCGCCGCAAGGCCGCAGCCCAGCATCACCGGGACGGCGGCTCCGGTCAGAGTCTTGGGACGTGCCGCAAGCAGCCATGCCCGCAGGGAATCGGTGCGTATCTCTTTTGTAGTCATCGTTTCGGTTTGTGGGCGCGGGGCTATCCCGGATTTACCACACGATGGGTTCCTGCCCCACGCTGCGGAGGTATTCGTTGGCGCGCGAGAAATGGCGGCAGCCGAAGAACCCGCGGTAGACCGACAGCGGCGAGGGATGCACGGCCTTGAGTATGCAGTTGCGCTGCGGGTCGGCGATGGCGCCTTTTTTCTGTGCATAGCTGCCCCAGAGCATGTAGACGATACCCTGCTTGCGCTGGGCGATGGCGCGTACCACGGCGTCGGTGAAGGTTTCCCACCCATGCCCGGCGTGCGAGGCTGCCTCGTGGGCGCGGACGGTCAGCACGGCGTTCAGGAGCAGTACTCCCTGCTCGGCCCAGCGGTCGAGGTTGCCCGTCAGGGGGATGGGTGTCCCGGTGTCGTCGGAAACCTCCTTGAAGATGTTTTGCAACGAGGGCGGGAACGGCACGCCGTCGCCTACCGAGAAGCAGAGCCCGTTGGCCTGCCCGGGGCCGTGGTAGGGATCCTGGCCGATGATGACGACCTTCAGTTTGTCGAAGGGGCATTTGTCGAAGGCCCGGAAGATATTGCTGCCGCGCGGGTAGATGCGGTGCGTGGCATATTCCTGCCGTACGAATTGCGTAAGGGCGGCGAAATAAGGTTTCTCGAATTCGGGAGAGAGCAGCTCTTTCCAGTCGGGGGCGATCTTTACATCCATGTTGCAAGGTGGTTAAAGTGGTGTAAATGTAGTAAAAAGTTGGCAGATTCCTGTTATCTTTGCACGAGGATATGAAGAAAGCATTTTTGTTTCTGGCGTTGTGCCTGCTCGGAGCGGGCCGCGCAGCGGCTGCGGAACCCGCCGACAGTGTCCGCAATGTGATTTATATGATCGGCGACGGCATGGGCCTGGCGCATGTTTCGATGCTCGCCGTCGAAGGCGGCTATGCCCCGACGGCTTTCGACCGGGCACAGGGTATTGCCCTGATCTCGACCTATTCGGCCAACAACCGGGTGACGGATTCCGCGGCTGCGGGGACGGCGCTGGCATGTGGGAGCAAGACGAATAACGGTACGTTGGGGCTGGATCCCCGGGGCGGGCGTCTGCAGTCGCTCATCGAGTGGGCGGTGGCCGAAGGGATGCCTGCGGGGATTGCCGTGAAATGCCATCTCCAGCATGCCACCCCTGCTGCGTTTTACGCGCATGTTCCGGATCGGGGCGACGAAAAGGCCATTACGCGCGACCTGCTGGCGAGCAATATCGACGTGCTCATAGGTGCCGGCAGGCGGCTCGAAAAGGAGTCCCCCGAGGGCGGTTCGTATCGTGATGCGTTCGGCCGCCGCGGCTATGCGGTCGTCGGTTCGCTCGAAGAGGCGGAGCCGGTTCGTGCGGGACGGTTGCTGTGTGCCGTGACCGATGAAAATATCCCGAAGACGATCCGGCGCGAAGATTACCTGCGCTGCGCCACGCAGAAGGCACTGGAAATACTCGCCCATAATGCCGATTCCGTCGGCCGCGGCTTTGTGCTGATGGTCGAGGGCTCGCTAATCGACGGTGCGTCGCATGGTAACGATGCGGAGAAGATACTGGCCGAAATGCGCGATTTCGAGCGTGCCGTGGCTGCGGCGATGGACTTTGCCGACCGCACGCCGGGGACGCTGGTCGTAGTGACGGCCGACCATGAAACCGGGGGGCTCGCCATCCCGAGCTGCGACGGTGATTTTACCCGCTCCGAGAGCGGTATCCGATATGTTTTCGGATCCAAAAGCCACACGGCGACCTACGTCCCCGTTTACCTTTATGGTACGGGTGCGGGGCATATTGCTGGAATAATGGACAACACGCAACTCGCCCGGCGGGTCATGGCGCTCCTCGGGAAGGAGTAGCCGTTTTTGTGCAGCGCGCCCGGTGCGGCCCCACCGGAAGGTCATGCCATTGTCCGGTGAACGGGGGCCGGGAATTACGCCCTGCCTGCACGGGTGATGCTGTTTCGGAGAATTGCTGCGCCGCCCGGCGGCAAACGGCTCCGGTTCCGCCCCGTATTAAATACAAACGGCGTCCACTGAACTCGGGGTGGACGCCGTTTGCTGCTTATGGTTGGTGCGATGCTTCGGAAAGCCTACTTTTTTTGGGTGCCATAGCCGACTACTAAAATCTCTTCCATGTCACCTTCCCGCTGTGCGGTGTCCTTGTCGTGGAGGATGCCTTCGGATGTCTGGACAGCGAAGTCTACCGGCATGCCGAATTTTACGCGTACGGCCTCTCCGCGCTGTTTGCCGGGCGTCCATTTCGGGGATTTGCCGATGACGCGCAGTACCTCGTCCGCAAGGGATTTATCGGGCGATTTGAATATTTCGGCATTGCCCACCGAGCCGTCCTTCTCGATGACGAACGTGACCAGGACTTTCCCGTAAATGTTTTTGCTGAGGGCTTCCGCCGGGTATTTCACGTTCATTTGTACCCACCGGCGGAATTCGTTGATGTCACCGCCGTTGAATTGCGGCGGGGTATCCACCACCAGGAACGGTTCTTCCCCGGAACTTTTGTTTTCACTGGTCTTAGTGTCCTGTGCCGTAGCAGTTATTCTGAAATCAACGGGCAGCGTATATCTCACACGCACCTTTTCGCCGCGCTGTTCGCCCGGTTTCCATTTGGGCGAAGCTGCGACGACGCGCCGCGTCTCTTCCGAGAATGCCTTGCCGGGGGTTTGAAGAATCTGGATGTTGCTTACCGAGCCGTCCTTTTCGACGACGAACGACAGGACGACACGCCCCTGTTCCCCGTTCTTGAATGCCTCGGCGGGGTATTTTATGTTTTTCTGCACCCATGCGCGAAAAGTGTTGAGGTCACCGTATCCCGGGTTGCCGCCCTCCTGCATCGGGAACAAGGGCATGGTCTCGGCGATCAGGAACGGCTGGTCGTCCTCCGTTTCCCCGGTTTCGCGGATGCTGCCGTCCTGAAACTCGGCCTGTGTCGTGGCGTTTCCAGTCTCCTGGCGGGCGTCCCCCGGGGTGGGCAGGGCCGTATCACCTTTGGTCGTTATGATTACTACGCCGTTGCGGGCTTCCTGCCCGTAGGTCGCTACGGCGGATTGGTCTTTGAGTACCGTTATGTTTTCGATGCGGCTCGGATCGAGCTTGTTTATGAAATCCGGGTTTACCTTGATTCCGTCGACCACCCAGAGCGGTTTGCCGGTCTGGGCCGAAAGCACCGGTGTCCCCGGGGTTTCGGATTCCAGCGTGATCCCGGTAAACTGCCGGGCTGCCTCTCCGACCTCCAGCAGGTGGGGTTTGCAACCGACGTAGGCGACTGTGAGTATTGATCCCTGCGGAGCGTAGATTTCCGCATGTCCCGATTTATCGGTGACAACGCCTTTTTGCGTGTCCTTTATCGTTATCACTGCTCCGGGCAGGGGGTCGCCATCCTTTAGTACCGTTACGGCGACCTGTTTCTCGGTGGTGGTCGCTCCTTCGTCCGACGAACTTGCGGCCTTGTTTTCAGTTCGCTGCAAGACGACGACGGTGGCCTCCTTTTGGCTATGCCGCTTCGTATCGACCGTTGCCGATTCGTAGCCGGGATAGCTTACCAAAAGTTTGCTGCCGTCCGGGACGGTGATCTCGGCATGTCCGTCCGCATTGGTCACAGTGCCCTGTGTCGTACCTACGACCTGTACGATGGCGCCCGGGAGTGCCCCTTTGTCCTTGTTCCGGACATCTATCGACACCCTGCATGACTTGTCCTTTTTTTCATCTCCGGCATGCTGTGTTTCCTGCCCGGGAGCGGTTTCGATACCGGTGCCGGTTGCCGGGGCGACGATCACTGCGGCGCGCGTAGTGAAAGAGAATGCGCACAGGAGCCCGATCAGGGCTGGCAGCGTACCTGCCAGCCGGAGCAGGCTGTGCCTGCTTTTTGTCTGCGTAGTCATCATTTTAAAGCGTTTTTTAGTAAGTGAGTTACGCAGCCCGTTGGCTATTTCCGGACTATAACCGAAAAGCTGCTTGAAGATCGTTTGCATGTATTCGGCCCTGTCATAGCCGCTCGTGAGTACGTCGCTGTCGGCCTCGAACTCCTCGGCCTCGGTCAGCCGCCGTGCGGCGATCCATACGAAGGGGTTCCACCACAGGGCGGCTTTCATGGTTTCCATGACGATCCGCTCGAGGGAGTGGCGGTGGGCTATGTGGCTCGATTCATGGGCCAGGATCGCCCCCATCTCCGCTGCGGGTGTTGCGGTCCAGATGTAGATTGTGCGGAAAAACGAGAACGAAGCGATCTCCTGCCGCGTGCGCACGATCTTGTATTTGCCCGTACGGGTGACCTCCGCGCCGCGCCGGAGGCGCCGGATACGGAATACCTGCCACAACATGATGCCGAGGATCAGGGCTGCGCCCGCCAGGTAAAGCCCCAGGCACAGATGCCCGGGCGTGATGGCGTGCGCCTCGGCGTCGGGCAGCACTTCGGCCGTCCAGTCGCCCGGGGCAGGCGCAGTTACGGTCGGGGTCGCCACGATGATCCGCCCCGGCCATACGGGAATGCGGAGCAGGGGGATCAGTGCGGCTACGGCCGTCGTGGCGAGCAGGTACAGGCGGCACCAACGGAATTTCACCCTGCGTTCGAGCAGGATGGCGTAGGCCGCTAACAGCACGCCGCTGCATGCGAGGACTTCGAGGGCATATATGGCCAGTGTTTTCATGGTCGGAAGGGCTTGGGGCGGAGCGGGCGGTTATTTGCGGGCGTTCTGCATGATTTGGAGAATCTCCTCCATCTCTGTGACCGAGATGTCCTCATGGCGCGAGAAGAACGAGACCATCTGTGCCAGCGAGCCGTCGAAATAGGACGACAGTACCGACGACATGACCCCGCGTGCGTACTCTTCGCGGCTTACGGCCGGATAGTAGCGGTGGCTTTTGCCCTCGGGCGTGTGGTTGACGAAACCTTTGTTTTCGAGGATTTTGAGGAAGGTCGCGACTGTGGTGTATTTCGGGCGGGGTTCTTTTGTCTGGGCGATGATCTCGTTGACCACCGCATCGCCCAGCCTCCAGAGTATCTGCATGATCTCCTCTTCGCCGCGTGTGAGTTCCGGTTGTTTATTCTCCATGGTAGTGGTTTTTAGTTCGTTTTCGATGTCATTCAGTTTCCAGCGCGGTTGCAGCCCTCCGGCGCCGGCCATTGGATACCCCAACGTTTGAGGTATTCCGCGACAGGCCCCATGCCGACCTCTCTGCGCCACTCGTCCACGCGTTCCGCGTCGAGCAACGGGGCTATGTAATAACTGCCGTCGCCATGCCGGAGCACCTGTGATCCGTAACGCTGCGGTTCTCCTTTGCTGACGGCTATGCGATCCTCGAGCATGGCGACCTGCAAAGGCTGGATGTCCCCCAGCACCGCTCCCTGCCTCAGCAGGGGCAGGTAACGCTCCTGTATTGCCGGATCGGAATGCTGGATGACAAGGAAGAATGCCGTGCATGCGTCGCCGACCTTCGTTTTACCTACCCAGCCCCGACTGTCGAGAATAGACGAGATTTCCCGCAGGTTCAAACTGTCCGTGCGCTGCATCTCTGCGATCAGCGAGTCCGTCACGATGCCGTTTGCACCCGATTCTATGGCCCGGATATAGGCCGTGCGTACCTGCTGGTCGCTCGCGGCGATCTGCTGCAATTTCCTGCGCAACGGTATGTCGAAGTCGCGTTCAGCGCGGTGTTGCCGCGCTGTGAGCGTGTCGAGGAGTAGCTGCCAACGTGTGTCGGCATGCAGCGGTTGTAGATCTCCGTCGGTTTCGATGCGATCGGAATACCATTCCTTTTCAAGGGCTATGCGTTTGAATAACCGGTCGAAAGCCAGCCCGTTGTCTCCGGCTTTAGCCGCAGCGCAAGCTGCATTGTATAAATGATAGGGTTGTATGTGTTCTGTCTGATAGAAGGCTGCTTCGAATGCCCGGCTCGCGCCGGCGGGGTCGCCGGCCATGTAGAGCGAGTCGGCTTGGCGGATGTGCGCGAGGTAGGTGCTCTTGTCGCTTTGCTGTGCGTATGAGCACAAGAAGGCTGCGACAAAAATCAGGGCGATATACATGCGCTTTTCCATGAGCATTATGATTTAAACTCGACACAAGTTTACTACTAATTTTTTAGATCAACAAATATTTCTTCTAAAAAATTAGTAGATAGCGCCCAAAAAGCAGAATACCTATATTAACATGCGATATGCGATGTAACCTTGTTTGGGAATTTCCGGGGAGTCCCCTGTCTGCATTGTGGCGCGAAGGCCGGCTGCCGGGGCAGGTTTGTTGCCGGAAAACCGGGTGCGCAGGCGCAAACGAACCGCCGGATTGCCGGACGGGGGAGGCTGCCGGCGGTGGCGGAATGCTCCTTCAGGGAGTCAGCCCAGCCGTGCCTCTTCGTTGTCCTTCTCCGCCTTCTCGTCCTCTTCCCAGTCGAACCACGGGAATTCGTGGCGCCCGGCGAGCGAAAAACGGGTGTAGGTGATCGGAAGCCCCATTTCGAGGAATCGTTTCTCGTAGGCGGTCTTAACCGACAGCACCTCGTCGGCGTAGCCCGTGCCGTAGATGTCGGCGTTCGAGACTTCGCATGGCAGCCCGTAGCGGCGCACCACCTCGTTCGTATAGCCGAACAGATGTTTCGAATCGGTCTTGAGGTTGATCCATCCGTCGGGGGACAGTATGCGGGCGTAATATCCGAGGAAAAGCGGCGAGGTGAGGCGTTTCTTCGCCCGGCGGCTCTTGAGTTGCGGGTCGGGGAAGGTGATCCATATCTCGTCGACCTCGCCCTCGGCGAACAGGCCGTTGATAAACTCGATGCGCGTGCGCAGGAACCCCACGTTGGGCATCCTGCGGTCGGTGGCGGTTTTGGCGCCCCGCCACATGCGTGCGCCCTTGATGTCGATGCCGATGAAATTGCGCGACGGGTCGCGCTCGGCCAGCGCTACGGTATATTCGCCCTTGCCGCAGCCCAATTCGAGTACGATCGGGTTGTCGTTATGGAAAAAGTCGCTGCGCCAATGCCCTTTGAGCGGGTGGTCGCAACGGAATACCTCGTCGAATTCGGGTTGTATGAAACAGTCGAAAGTCAGGTTCTCGCGGAACTTGCGGAGCTTGTCCTTGCCCATTGTTGTCTCTTATTCGCTTTTTACGATATTTATGCCGACGGCCTCGATGCCCTTCACCGGGCGGCCGGGTGTGACGGTTATGCAGTAGTCGCCCGTGCGGGCGAAGCGGATGCGGCGGCGATAGGGGAGGTCGGCCTCGCGCGACAGGGCGGCCGGAGTGTGCGCGGCCGGGAGTACGAGCCGGAAAGCCTCTTCGTGCCGGAGCGAGTCGGGTGTGACGACTGCTATGCGTACCGTCAGCGTGTCTTCATCCATGCGGTCGTCGTAGCGCAGGAACAAATCCATGTCACGCAGCGTCGTCGTGTCCGTGTTCGTGACGACGATGGTGGCGGGGGCCTCCCAGCCCAAGGCATTCACATCGGTCACCGCGGCTCCGTGGGGTGACACGCAGCCTGCGGCAAAGGCCGCGGTGGAAAGGAGTACTGCCCGACGGACTTTCCGGAATGCGCTGCCCGTCCGATCCCGGTATGCGGTTGTGCCGGACGCTGCCCTGCCCGACCTCGGCGTATGGAACCACGTTGTGCCGGGTTGTGTCGTACAGGGCTGCATTGCGCCGGCCTGCGTGGCAGTGCTACCCGGAATGCCGGCCGTCTGCCGAAGCGTTCCGGCTGCTGCGCGACGTGCCGCTATGTCACGTGCCCGTATCACCGTCTATTCGTTTGAACCCCCGTTGCTTCCGCTGCCGTTGTCGCTGCCCCCTTCGCGGCGTTCGCCTCCCGGACGGCGGCGGTTGCGGTTGTTGCGCCTGTTGCCACCTTCGCGGCGTTCCCCGCCGTTTGTATTGCCCTCTGCGCCGTTGTTGCCTCCGTTGTTGCCGTTGCCATTGTTGCGGGGAGCTGCCTCATTGCGGTTCCCGTTGCGGCGGTCACCGCCGTTGCGGCCCTCCCCGTTGCGGGAACGGTCGTTGCGTCGCTGGCGGCGTTCGGGACGCTCCTGCTGGGGCTGCTGCCCCGGCTGAGCCTGGCGGCGCTCCTGTCCTGTTTCCTGGGAAGGCTGCCCGTTCTGCCCCTCCTGCCCGTTCTGTTTGCCCCGGTTGCGGCCGCGCTTGTTGCGCCGTTTGGCCGAGTCGAAACGGGTGATGCTGTCCTCTTCGGAGCGGTAGGTCGGCTCCTCGGCTATCGGGCGGATGTCGTCGGCGTGCTGCAGCTGGTCGACCTTCTTGCCCGCACGGTTCAGCGCCATGATTTCGCGCACGCGCGACACGGGCAGCGTGGTGACATTGACCATCGCGTCCTTGCTTGACGAGAAGGTCATCGTACCGGCGAGAATGTCGCTTTTGACGAGGAAATATTCGCCGTCGATGGCCTGCAACGGCTCACGCAGGCGCGGGAACTCCTTGCGGGCGTCGACATAGGTGTCGTATTCGTACATCATGCAGCATTTGAGCTTCGAGCACTGCCCGGCCAGTTTCTGGGGATTGAGCGAAATCTCCTGTGCACGGGCGGCACCCGTCGTGACGCTCGAGAAGCTCGACATCCACGACGCGCAGCACAATTCGCGCCCGCAGGCGCCCAGCCCGCCGATGCGCCCGGCTTCCTGGCGTGCGCCGATCTGCTTCATTTCGATGCGGATGTGGAACCGCTCGGCGAAGACCTTGATCAGTTCGCGAAAATCGACACGCTCGTCGGCGATATAGTAGAAAATAGCCTTTATCTTGTCCCCCTGGTATTCCACGTCGCCGATCTTCATGTTGAGTCCCATGTCGGCGGCGATCTGGCGCGATGCGATCATCGTTTCATGTTCGAGGGCGATGGCCTCCTGCCATTTCTCGATGTCGTAGGGCTTGGCCTTGCGGTAAACTTTCTTGAACTCGCCGTTGTAGGGGTTGAATCCCGTGCGGCGCATCTGGCGTGCTACCAGGTCGCCCGTGAGCGAAACGACGCCGATGTCGTGTCCGGGCGATGCCTCGACCGCCACGATGTCGCCCCGCTTGAGCTGCAGGTTGTTGGCGTTCTGGTAGAACGAGCGGCGCGTGTTCTTGAACCGCACCTCCACGATGTCGGTTGGGATATTCTCGGGGTACTCCTCGAGCCACGCCGTTTCGTGAAGCTTGAAACACCCGTCGCAGAGCTTCGCCTCGCACTCTGCACCGCAATCGCAGAAACTGCATCCGCGGCCTACTTCGGGTTTACACTTTTTCGTATATTGTTTTTCGGTGTCCATTTGTGGGCATAATTTGCGTAAAGATACGAAATTTTTTTTATCCGGCGGCCACTCTGCCTAAATCGTTGCCTCAATTGCCCAGGCGGAGCTTGCGGACGCTGCGCCGGATGCGGACGATCATCATCACGGCCGCGGCCGACAAGCCGAACGAGAAGCCGAGGAAAAGCCCCGTCGGGCCCATGCCGAGCGTGAAGCCGAACAGGTAACCCACCGGCAGGTTCAGCAGCCAGTAGGATACG
>OHQH01001433.1_pt1 | contig 10114 bp, 8 predicted proteins | sample 1577891 | NCBI WGS metagenome assembly OHQH01 (sample SAMEA3879601, study PRJEB24766) | human gut metagenome | biome: human-associated habitat; feature: feces | place: USA | collected 1985/1987
TTTTTATCCATTTCTTTGGCAATATCATGCAACATTCCTGCAATATATGCTTTTTTACCATCCACTTCTTACAATCAAACATGGATGGCTTTCACTTAAAGAAAGGAGAAGAAAAAATGTTTAATAAAAGATTATTAAATATAGCCTAAATAAATATTTATTAAAATAGGTACAATATATTGTGATTTTATAATACAAATGATATAATAAATTAAAAAATATCAAATAATTTATATTATAGGTTTTAATTTATAACATATACAAAAAGAGCAATGAGGTGAAATGTGTGCAGAAACAACGTGGTTCGGTAACTGTCATAGCTATAGTAATGCTGTTGTTTTTGATGGTAGTGGCCATTGCCTGGCTGCCGATGATGACAATAGAAAAAACGGCTGCCTCATCAGATTATCGGGAGCAGCAGGCATGGTATGCTGCTGAAGCCGGATATAAAAAAGCTGTTGCAGCTTTAGATAATAAAAACAGCAACTGGACGTGGCTGACACCGGAAAACTATATACAAGGCAGTGACAGCGGCAGCTTTGGACATTTAAGTATAGACGGCGGTAAAGCTGACCAGAATGGCATCTGGTACGCTGTGGGAATTACTGAAAATAATATTGATCTGGCATCTGACTATACTCCTGAAGAGAGCGCTGCTTATCAAATAACCTCAGTAGGAGCTTGCTAGGGGATTCGCAAGGTTATCCGTAAAGTCCATACGTTAGGTGATAATGGCGGTACCGGAGGCGGAGAAGAACCGGAGCAGCCTCCAGACGCCTATATAAATGACAGCTTTATTACTTCAAGCGGAGCATTGATTATTAATAACGATATAGATTATGATCCCAATAATAAGGTATATTACAGTGGATATTTTGGTGACTATACAGTGGGCGGGCAGGTAATCAATAAGGAGTTTGTGACAGAGCCTAAATATAAAAGTGCTGCATCGCCGGAAGTTTTTGAAAAAGCTACTTATCCGGAGCTTCAGTCTACAGGTGCGACTGAAGACAGGCCTTTAAGTAACTGGAATATTACCAACGGGCAATATTGGGCCGCTAAAGCCAGCTTTTCGGGAACGAAGATAAGTGTTGCCAATAATACTGTTTTATTGATCGGTGAACAGCTGGGTATTGGCTATATGTTGTATAAAAATTTTTTAACTATGGATAACGTAGAAATCACTGTTCCTAAAGGAAAAACTTTAGAATTTATTATTTGTGACTATGGTACTATCAAAGATTATGATAATGTGGTTTTAAAGAATATTACGATCAAGGGCGGTGGGCAGGTAAGCTTTATTTCCGGCGGGTCGATAGCTGTAAATTCGATCAAGTCGGTAGACAACAGCAGGATACTTTTTATTGCCAATAAAAATTTGAGTTTGTCAGACCCTTTTATCAATGCAGATAAACAGCTTGACGGCGGCTGTTTCCTTTCTTCGGCAGGTAATATGCAAATGCTGGTCAGAGGAAATGTGACAGCTACCTTTTATGGACAGATGCAGTCTGCAGGTCTTATTAGTATTGGCGGTCAAAGCGGTGGGACAGGAAAACTTGTTCTGCGCTTTAATAAAATCGGCGAAAAATTGAAAATGCCGAATATGTATTATTTAAGGGCCGCATAAGGAAAAGGACTGGTAAGAGTCGGCAACAGTGGTAAAAAAGTTTAAACGTATGTAAGAGTAAAGAAAAATATGGTGTGTAAAATCAAACAGCCCCTGTTTCCTAAAGGAAACAGGGGCTGTTTTTGTTGAGGGAAGTAGATGATGTATAAAGGTAGTGGGTAAGGTGCTTATTATTTGTTGAAATAACGTTTCAGGAGACCTTCGAAAGCTTTGCCGTGGCGGGCTTCGTCCTTGGCCATTTCATGTACGGTGTCGTGCACGGCATCGAGGTTCTGCTCCTTGGCCATGCGGGCCAGACGCATTTTGTCCTCGCAGGCGCCGCTCTCGGCGTTCATGCGCTTGTAGAGGTTGGTCTTGGTGTCCCAGACCACCTCGCCGATCAGTTCGGCGAACTTCGAGGCGTGCTCAGCCTCCTCCCAGGCGTAACGCTTGTAAGCCTCGGCGATCTCGGGATAGCCCTCGCGGTCGGCCTGACGGCTCATAGCCAGATACATGCCCACCTCGGTGCACTCGCCCATAAAGTGGTTCTGGAGACCTTCCCAAAGCTCCTTGCTGGCGCCCTTGCCGTCACCGATGACATGCTCGGTCACAAATTCGAGGTTGCCCTCCTGCTCCACGACCTCGACGAATTTCTCCTTGCCAACTTTACACATCGGGCACTGGTCGGGTGCCTCGGGGCCTTCGTGAATGTAACCGCATACGGTACAACGCCATTTCTTTGCCATAATCGTAATAATGTTTGAGTGTTAGTTTTTCTGTTTGTGCAGTGCAAAGGTAACGATTAGGCACAAAATCCGGATAAAATCCCGATTGTCTTTTTTTATAGGGCGATAAGCAACGCTTATAGCCGATGTCATGTGCACGCGCGCAGAGGCGGGGAGGGCGGAGAAGAACGGTATGAAGAGCCGGCGGAGAAAGCGGGCCGCCGGGAACGGGACGCCCTACCCTCTCCGGTCGATAACCTCCTCGATATAGGGCACGTCGGTGGAATCCTTCACCAGCACGCGCTTGTCGCTGTCCAGCAGGTAGAGCGACGGAATGGCCGTCAGGTCGTAGGTGCCGTTTTCGCGGACGAGGCAGCCGGCATCGTAGGCGTTGATCCAGCTCGCGGGGATATGGTCGCGGTAGTTCCGCCACTCGGTGAGGTCTTCGTCGGGATAAAGCGCCAGTATTTTGAGGCGGCCGCGCTCGATCATCTCCGAAAGCATGGGCGAGCCGGCGATCTGCTCGCGCAGCTGCTTGCACATCCCACAGCCGGGGTTGTTGATGAACAGCAGCGTATATTCGGCCTTCACGCCGTAGAGCGTACCCGTGGCGCCTGAGGCGAGCGTATAGCGGAAATCGTTGGCACGCTGCCCGAGGCGGTTCTGCGACGCCATAGCGAGGTCGTAGGCCGGCCCGATGCGTTCGTATTCGTCGTAGTAGGGGCTCGCCAGCACGGCCTGCATCACAGGGATATAGAATTCGTCGTTGCGCAGCGGGGAATTGGGGTCGTGGATCACCTGTTGGGCGAGCATCGTGAAGTAGTCGAGCATCGGGCGCGAGGCGGAGGCGCGGCGCATGAGCGAATCCATCGGCGCGGCGTCGGCCGGACGGTCGGAGATCAGGGCCACCCACCGGGCATAGGCCTCGACCATTTGCGCGGTATCGGCCTCGCGGACGAACAGGGTATCGGCGAAATCGAAGCGATCCCAATAGTGCCAGCGCAGGTAGTCGCGCTGCTCCTGGGGCGAGAGGCGCGCCGGCGCGATCGCCGGGAGGAACACACGGGGCTGCGACACGCAGGCCGTCTGCTGCGGCCGAGAACGGCGTCCGCCGCAGGAAGCGGCGAAGAGGGCCAGGGCCAGGATTAGCGCGATACGGTACATAGGCGTAAAGTTTATGTGCAAATATAGTTTTTTTCGGCAATACGGCCGCTATCGCCCGGGCAAAAAGAGCCTGTACGGCAGATTTGCACGGTAGTTGCAACCTCAATGAGCGTTAAAACCAATTTCAATCAAACCGAATTATGGATGTAAAGAAAACTACCACAAGCACAGGGTTCAAACTGAGTGTCATGACACTCGCGATTATGAACGTGACTGCCGTAGTAAGTCTGCGCGGCCTCCCCGCCGAGGCCGTCTACGGACTTTCATCGGCATTCTACTATCTGTTTGCCGCCATCGTCTTTCTCATCCCGACGGCCATGGTCGCCGCGGAGCTGGCCGCGATGTTCTCCACCAAACAGGGCGGTGTATTCCGCTGGGTCGGCGAGGCGTACGGCGCCCGCACGGGGTTCCTGGCCATCTGGCTGCAATGGATCGAGTCGACGATCTGGTACCCCACCGTACTGACGTTCGGTGCCGTGTCGATCGCCTTCATCGGCATGAACGACGCGCACGACGCGACGCTGGCCTCGAACAAGGTCTTCACGCTCTGCATGGTGCTGGCAATCTACTGGATCGCCACCTTCATCGCACTCAAGGGCCTGGGATGGGTCGGCAAGATCAGCAAATGGGGCGGTATGATCGGTACGATCATTCCCGCAGGCCTGCTGATCCTGCTGGGCATCATCTACATTTCGACCGGCGGACACAACCACATGGACATGTCGCAGGGTTTCTTCCCCGACCTGTCGAAATTCGACAACCTGGTGCTGGCCAGCAGTATCTTCCTGTTCTATGCGGGTATGGAGATGATGGGTATACACGTCATGGACGTGAAGAACCCGTCGCGGAACTACCCCAAGGCCATCATCATCGGTTCGCTCGTAACGGTCTGCATCTTCGTGCTGGGTACTTTCTCGCTGGGCTTCATCATCCCGGCCAAGGACATCAGCCTCACGCAGTCGCTGCTGGTGGGCTTCGACAACTATTTCCACTACCTGCACATGTCGTGGGCGGGCCCGATCATCGCCATCGCCCTGATGTTCGGTGTGCTAGCCGGCGTGCTGACCTGGGTGGCCGGCCCCTCGAAGGGTATCTTCGCCGTGGGTAAGGCGGGTTACCTGCCCCCGTTCTTCCAGAAGACCAACAAGAACGGCGTACAGAAGAATATCCTGCTCATTCAGGGCTGCGTCGTGACGCTGCTGGCGCTGCTGTTCGTGGTGATGCCCTCGGTGCAGTCGTTCTACCAGATACTTTCGCAGCTGACCGTACTGCTGTACCTGATCATGTACATGCTGATGTTCTCGGCGGCGATCGTGCTGCGCTACAAGATGAAGAACACCGACCGCCCGTTCCGCCTGGGCAAGGGCAACGGCCTGATGTGGTTCCTGGGCTGTCTGGGTTTCTGCGGAGCCCTGCTGGCCTTCGTCCTGAGCTTCGTACCGCCCAGCCAGATCTCGACCGGCAGCAACACCGTTTGGTTCTCGGTGCTCATCATCGGTTGCGTGGTAGTCGTGGGCGCCCCGTTCGTGATCTACGCCATGCGCAAACCGTCGTGGAAAGACCCCGAGGCCGCGGCCGACTTCGCCCCGTTCCACTGGGAGCAGCAGCCCGTCGTAGCGGCTCCGGTACATACCAACGCTCCCGAACCGATGGCGAAACCTTCGGATACGGAACTTCACAACAAATAAATCGGTAAATACATCAGACAATGATCCAGAAAATCGACAACGCAACGGTTCGCGAGGCCGTACAGCAGGCCTACGAGCGCTGCAAGAACGAAACGGGCGGCAAGAACGCCGACTATATCCCCTACCTGGCCAACGTACCGTCGACCCTCTTCGGCATCGCGGCCTGCCTGCCCGACGGGGAGGTGATCGCCGTGGGCGACACCGATTACAAATTCGGCATCGAATCGGTATCGAAAGTCCCGACGGCCATCCTGGCGATGAACCAGTACAGCGCACAGGAGGTGCTGACGAAGATCGGCGCCGATGCGACGGGGCTGCCTTTCAATTCGATCATGGCGATCCTGCTCGAAAACGACCATCCCTCGACGCCGCTGGTGAACGCCGGGGCGATCAGCGCCTGCTCGATGGTGCAGCCCGTAGGCGACAGCGACGGCAAATGGAAGGCGATCACGGGCTTCATCGAAGGGCTCGCAGGCTCGCAGGTCGAGGTGATCGACGAGTTGTACAAGTCGGAGACGGCGACCAACTTCAACAACAAGTCGATCGCATGGCTGCTGAAGAATTACAACCGCATCTACGACGACCCGGACATGGCGCTGGACATCTACACGCGCCAGTGTTCGATCGGCGTGACGGCCAAGCAGCTCGCCACGATGGCGGCGACGATCGCCAACGGAGGCAAGAACCCCGTGACCAAACAACAGGTCTTCAAGCCCGAGCTGTCGCCCAAAATCGCCTCGATGATGGCGACCGTGGGTTTCTACGAGCACACGGGCGACTGGCTCTTCACGACGGGGCTCCCGGCCAAGACGGGCGTGGGCGGCGGCATCATGGGCGTCGTCCCGGGCGTGATGGGCGTAGCAGCCTTCGCGCCGCCGCTCGACGAGGCCGGCAACTCGGTCAAGGCGCAGAAGGCGCTGGCCTACATCGCCGGGCACCTCAACCTCAATATTTTCGGCACCACGCGCTGCGTGATGGCCGAGAAGGAAGCTGCGCAGGCGTAGGCCTGCAACGGCAACTGGGCAAAAGGCCTGCGCATGACGTGCGCAGGCCTTTTCCATTGCGGGATGCACCGGGAGGCAAAAACAGGGGGGGGGGCGAAAAAAACAGGTACGGCCGGACGAACAATAGTGACGCTGTTCAGGGGGAGAAGAATTCATCGCCCGAACCGTACCCGGAGGCGGCGTATGGCCTGCGGCCTGCGAAAAAAAGCAAGGGCGCAGGTGCAAACTCCCGTTAACAGGCCTTCCGAGCCTTGCATGGTAGTTGCCCTTACGCCCGAGCCCGCCCCGGCACGAGGCCGGGACATAGCAAGGGTTTCAGACAATATTTACACCACGCATAAACCTGTCATAGCAACAGTCGGAAGTTTGTTAACGGCGTAAAGGTTGTCTTAACCTTATGGTATGTCGTTACGGCGATGCCGTATTGTTCTGCAAAGTTAGCATAATTTCTGTATTCTGAATTTTACTGGTACAAATATAAGTAAATTACTTAATACTTAAACATGTTTAAGTGCAAAAAATCGACTTATTCCATTTTTTTGTAAAATGGAACGGAAAAAACAACGCCGCGACGAAGAATTGCTTCAAAAAATCATTCTGCGGGTGAAGGAACTAAGGCACATGCACAACCACCAATCGCAGGAGCAGTTGGCCGAAGCGACCGAGTTGGGAATCGCACAACTCGAATCCGGCAAGAATTTCCCGAATCTGACGACTATTTCGATTATTTGCAAGTTTTACAATATTACCCTCGACGAATTTTTCGCCCCGCTCCATTACCCGCCGAAAGAAAAATAAACCCCTCGGGGGCTTCGGCGGCGGCTATCGCCGGGGCAAACCCGATAAGCGGCAAACAAATAACCGGCAAACAGATAACCGAAAAACAGATAAACAGCAATCAAGAACCGGCGGCAACAATCGGCAACGGACAACGTACAAAAAAAAAGGTTCCGCTTTTGCGGAACCTTTTTACATACTGAAATACGGCACCTTACTCCGCCTCTTCGGCAACGGCGCGGAACAGCGCGACGTCTTCGAGCGTGGAGTTCATGACGTAGGTATAGGCCTCCGAGATCTTACCCTCGGCAAGTTTGCAGAAGATTTTCGCCGAATCGGCATACTCCTCCGAATCGCCGGCCTGACGGGCCAGCAGGTAGGTGATGATGATATGGCCGGCAGTCTCGACCAGACGGCGTGCGTGGAAATCCTTGAAGCCGCAAAGTTCCTTGTCCCCGGCTTCGACATGGGCGGTCATTTCCGAGAACTTCGCGGTCAGCTCCTTCAGCTTCGCAACGACGGGCTGCATGGGCTGGTTGTATTCGGCGGCAGCGTAACGCTCGATCTGCTCCATGAAGGTGCCCTTGGTCACGGCGTTGATCGCCGCCACGACCTGCAGCTGCGAAGTACCCTCGTAGATATTCATGATACGTGCGTCGCGGTAGAGGCGCTCGCAGGGATAGTCCTTCATGAAGCCCGAGCCGCCGTGGATCTGGATGGCGTCGTAGGCCTGCTGGTTGGCGTACTCCGACGAGAAGAGCTTGACGAGCGGCGTGAAGCCGTCGGCCAGGCGGTTGTAGAACTTCATCTCCTGACGCTCATCACCTTCGAGCGGACGCTCGTGCGCGATATGGCCGTACTGCTTGTAGACCTCGACGAAGCGCGTCGTCTCGTACAACAGCGCACGGACACCCTGCAACTTGGCCTTCATGTTGGAGAGCATCTCCGCAACGGCCGCGAAGCGGATGATCGGCTTGCCGAACTGCTCACGCTCCTGGGCGTATTTCAGCGCCTCGCGGTAGGCGGCTTCGCACAAGCCCACCGACTGCGCACCGATACCCAGGCGGGCGGCGTTCATCAGCGACATCACGTATTTGATAAGGCCCATCTTGCGGTCGCCGACCAGCTGCGCGGGGGCGTTGGTGAAGACCAGCTCGCAGGTGGGCGAACCCTTGATACCGAGTTTGTTCTCGATACGGCGCACCTTGACGCCGCCGTCACGCTTGTCGTGCACGAGCATCGAAAGACCGCGTGCGTCCGAAGTTCCCTCTTCGGTGCGGGCCAGCACCAGCGAAATATGACCGTCGCCGTTGGTGATGAAGCGCTTCACGCCGTTCAGCAGCCAACGGCCGCTCTTCTCGTCGTAAGTGGCCTTGAGCATCACGGCACCCAAGTCCGAACCTGCATCCGGCTCGGTAAGGTCCATCGCGCAGGTCTCGCCCGCAGAAACACGGGGCAGGAACATCCGCTTAAGCTCTTCCGAAGCGAATTCATTGAGCGTTTCGGCACAGTCCTGCAAACCCCAGATATTCTCGAAACCGGCATCGCCGCGTGCCACCATTTCGTTGGCGACGACGAAGCAGACCAGCGGGAAATTCAGGCCGTCGTACTCGTAAGGCAGGGTCATGCCGCTCAAGCCGGCCTTGGTAATGGCGTCGATGTTGCGGGCCGTACCCTCGGCGTAAACGACATGGTCGTTCTCGACTCTGGGACCTTCGTGATCGACGCCCTCGGCATTGGGGGCGATCACCTCGCCGCACACTTCGCCGGCGATCTCCAGCACGCGGCGGTAGTTGTCCATCGCGTCCTCAAAATTCTGCGGAGCAAGCTCGTGGTGGTCTTTCAGCGTATAGTTACGCTCTTTCAGCGCCACGATCTTGCGCATCAGCGGATGCTGAAGGTGGAACTGCAAATCCTTATTATCTAAAAAGAAATTAGCCATTACTTCGAGTTTTGTTTGTAATACTTAATCATTTTCGGAATCACCTCGTTCAGGTCGCCCGTGATCGCAAAGTCGGCGATCTTGTTGATCGGCGCATCGGGATCGGTGTTGATCGAGATGATCATCGACGACTGGTCCATACCGGCCGTATGCTGGATCTGGCCCGAAATACCGCACGCGATGTAGAGTTTGGGACGGATCGTAACGCCCGTCTGACCGATCTGGCGGGCATGCTCCGTGAAACCTGCGTCCACCGCAGCACGGCTCGCGCCGACTTCGCCGCCCAGCACCTCGGCCAGTTCGTGAATCAGCTTGAAATTCTCCTTCGAGCCTACGCCGTAACCACCGGCAACCACCACGCTCGCGCCTTTGATATTGATCTTGCGTTCTTCGATCTGGCGGTCGAGGATCTTGACCACCAGGTCGCTCTCTTTCAGGAACTTCTTCCAGTCGATCGGCTTCACCTCGCCGGCACCCGGCGTGGCTGCGTACTCCTTGCGCATCACGCCCTCGCGGACGGTCGCCATCTGGGGACGATGGTCGGGGTTCACGATCGTCGCAATGATGTTGCCGCCGAAGGCCGGGCGAATCTGGTACAACAGATTCTTATACTCCGTACCGGTCTTCGCGTCCTTATGGTCGCCGATCACCAGCTGCGTACAGTCGGCCGTAAGGCCGCTGTAAAGCGCCGACGACACGCGCGGCGCGAAATCGCGGCCGTTGCACGTCGCGCCGAACAGCACGATCTGGGGTTTCTCCTGCTCGATCAGGCCGCACATGACGGCCGTATGGGGCAGCGTACGGAACGGTGCGAACACCTTGTCGTCGGCGATCCATACGGTATCGGCGCCGTATTTGGCGAGCTCATGCTCGATGCCGGCGAGGTTCTCGCCCAGCACCACGGCTTCGAGTTTCACGCCCAGCTCGGTGGCGAGCTGACGTCCTTTGGTGAGGAGTTCGAGGCTCACATCGGCCACTTTGCCATCCTCAAACTCGCAATATACGATGAGATTATTCTGATCTTGCATGATGTGTTGGTTCGTTATGTGGATTTTATCAGCCGATTGTGTGGTTGGCGATGAGCTCTTTCACAAGGTTTTCTATCTGCTCGTCGTTGTTGTCGAGGCAGAGGTTTTCTTTGGCGGTGAACACCACGTTCTCGATGGCCTTTACCTTTGTGGGCGATCCGGCCATATCGATCTGTGCGG
>OHQH01001456.1_pt1 | contig 9998 bp, 9 predicted proteins | sample 1577891 | NCBI WGS metagenome assembly OHQH01 (sample SAMEA3879601, study PRJEB24766) | human gut metagenome | biome: human-associated habitat; feature: feces | place: USA | collected 1985/1987
GTCGAAGACGGCGAATATAACGGCGAAATCGTGCTGATCGAACGTGCGTTTGCCGATGCGGTCGACAATCTCCGCAATCTCCCGGGGTTTGAAGACCAGTTGTCCAAACGCCTGTCGCCGGAAGAACTGCAAAGACAGCGCAATGCCCTGATCGACATGCAGCGGCAGATGGATCCGGTCAAATGCCAGTTCAGCGAAGAAATCAAAGTGATGGAAGATTCCGGCAGCGTTTCGAGCGGTTACGGCATGAACGAAGGCTGGATCAATGTTCCCGAAGCCAAAATGGTTGACGGACAGGTTGTTGAAAATTCGGGTTCCGCTTCTTCGGGCTTCGGCGCGGCGGAAGGCGGCAACGTGACTGAGCTGCAAATGGTCGACGGACAGATTGTCGAAAATTCGGGTTCCGTTTCTTCTGGATCGGGTGCGGCGGAAGGCAGCAACGTGACCGAACTGCAGCTGATCGACGGTCAGATTGTTGAAACTTCGGGCGCTTCCGCTTCCGGTTACGGCATGGCGGAAGGCGGCAACGTGACGGAAATTATCACGACCGGCGGCGTGGTTACGGAAGATTCCGGAGTTGTGTCGGACGGTGCGGCAATGTATGAAGTGGAAGCGGTGGAACCGCTGCCGAGCGACATGTCGGCGATGATCGAAAGCGACAGCCTGTGCATCAGGGAACAGCCGGATTATGACAACATGGGACCGGAAAACGTTTATAAGGTCAGAACCGCGGTAGTTTCCGTCGCCAATGCCAAAGGCAAAAAAGGTGCCGGTCTGCTGATTTCGGAACAGTTTGTCATGACTTCCGCCGATCTGGTTGATCGCAGCAACAACAGCTATGCGTTGGAAACGATCAACGGCAAAAAGCTGAAAGCCCGCGCTTTCCGCATCAATCCGAAGAAGAACACCGCGTTGCTGGTGCTGGACAAGCCGACGCAGTATACACCGTTGTCGCTCAATCTGGAACTGCCGGCGGTAAACAAGGACAACTTCATGACCCTGGGGCTGCTTAACTTTACCGAGGGTGAAGGCGAAGGTTATCTGGAAACCGGTGGCAAGGTCAGCGGTTACCGTTATGACGAGGACGGCACTTCGCAGATTGTGATCGACACCTTTGTTCAGAGCGCTACCATCGGCGGCGTGCTGATTGACGAAAAAGGGCGGATTACCGGCATGGCTCACACTTCGCGCCCGATTAAAGACGGTCCGGATCTGTTCCTGCCGATCGAAACGGCGATGAAGAGTCTGGGTGTAGGCATCTGCGGCAAGGAATTTCCGCAGCCGAAGCCCAAGCCGCAAAAATCGTGGCGTCAGAAATCGGTTGCGCCGCTGATTGAAAATACGGTTCAAAAAGCGCCGGAAGCCATGGATGTCAAAGAGCGCAAATAACCGAACGAAAAAAGGGGGGAAAAGCCAGATGCTTTTCCCCCTTTTTTGTTTTGTGGTTTGAATGTCTGCGTAAACGGGCAGGTGCGGATATGCAGGTTCTGCCGTAAGGACGGGCAAGGTTTTCGGCGTTTGAATGAGTTAATAGTGTTTGCATTAACTGGCGAAAATTTATGTTTTGGGCGTAACTTTGTCCGTATGTCGGCGCTTTGTTCCGGTCACCGGATTTGTACGGTTTTCGGGCAGAACGAGTTTCGTTTGAAAGATGAAGTTCGTCTGCCCGGCAAGTGAAAGTTTATCTCATTATTTGTTTGTGTTCATCGGTTCTCATTGTTTCTCGCCGGTTGTTTCCGCCGCCGTTTTTCGCGGTGCCTTCCTTGATGCTTCCGCTTTTCTCAATCAGTTCGATTTTGAGCTCTTTGCCGTAAAACTCAAGCAGATGACGGTAATGTTCCCATTTGCGCACGCTGCCTATCTCCATGTTGTCGATCACGTACCAGGGGATCCCGGTCTTGGTTGCCACCGTTTTTAATTGCAGAAAACGGTCACAGCGGTATTTGTGCAGTTCTTGTCCGATTATTCTTTTGATTTTATCGTTAAACATAGTTTGAAACTCCCTTGATTTTGTTTATGGTAAAAAAACAAAACCGCCCGGGGAAAACCCTTAGGCGGAAGGAGCTCAAAAACTGTCACTATACAGTCGTCGTTATTCAATATATTACCGACACTCCTTCCGAAGAAGGATTTTCATAGTGAAGATGTTTTTGAGACACCGCACCCGGCCTCCCGGATGCAGGGTTGATATTAAAGAAATTACCGCCCGTTGGCAAGCTGAAATTTAATCAGGTTTTGGAAAGAAAAGAAGGGGGTGGAAAAAAACGGCGATGGGAAGAAGGCGGTGTAAAAAGGAGAAGGAAACGCGGGTAACGGAATACGCGGAACGGAGAAGGCCGGCCGGGTATGGCGGAAACGGGAGGCGGAAAAGCACAAGAGGAAACTTCGGACGCAAGAAATACCGTGGACGGTAAAATGTTAACGGCAATAAATATTTCCCGGGTAAACCGGGGCGAAACCGATGCAAAGCTGTCGGTTTGTCCATAATCAAAGGCACGGAGCGTCGTCGTCACGGTACTAAAGCGTTCATCTTCGAGCAAATCCGGAGTTTCCCGTCAGAAATGTCATAAAAAAAGAAACGTTATAAAAAAGTTCCGCTCTGAGGGCGGAACTTTTGAACGGGCATGTTTTAATGCTTTTTCTTCCGGCGGGACTGTTCGCAGCGCATCAGAATGTAACAGGCGATCAGTCCGGCAATGATGGCGGTTTTTTTCCAACTGCGGCTTTCGAGGTAAACGGCGGCAATGGCCGTAGATACAATGATGGCGATCATACCGATGCGGGCGATCAAAATTTTCTTTTGATAGCGCCGCCAATTGCAGTTTTGTATTCGTTGGCGAATCCACAGCGGATGCAAAAGCAAAAACGCCAGGCAATAAAGAGCCGCGATCAGTGCGCCGATAACGAGACATTGTTCGGGCGGGCCGAGATTATAAAAAGCGGTCAGCATAATTATAGGATTTTGAGGTTAATAATTTATTGTTTCTGTTTGAATATAGCAGCGAAAGGTGAAGATTGCAAAAAAAATATCAAATTTTCTAAAAAAATGCTTGCAAAATTTTTTGCTTATGGTATTAAATATCTCGTTCTAACGATGCGGGCGTAGCTCAGGGGTAGAGCGCAACCTTGCCAAGGTTGATGTCGAGGGTTCGAATCCCTTCACCCGCTCCAATTACAACAACACCCTCCCATAGCGGAGGGTGTTGTTGCATTTGCGACATTGATGGCGGATTTGAACTCTCGGGGAAAAAGGTTTGACTGCAAGCGGGAAACGGACGGAGTATGTCGGTGAGCCGTCAGGCGAACGAGCGCCGGGACTTTGTCTTTTCCGTCAGGCGAGCGGACGTTGCGGGTTTTGTCTTACCGGCGATGCGTGTAAAATACCGAGGAATAAGCATTGTACAACTCTTAACTTTTTTAACTTCCTTTCATAGCGGAGGATGTTGTTGTAATTGCGACAGCGGTAAAGATAACCGCAGACTTTTCCGATATATTGATACAAAGTGTGTGGCGGCCTTGGCTGCGGTGTTGTTTTCACTCGGAAAAAGCGCTGTTTATGGCTTTGTGCAAAGGAAAAACGGAATTAAGACCGGAAATGCGAAAAGAAGCAACAGACGAGCGGTCTGAAGCGGCGGGGAAAAGAGTTTTTTATCCCGATCACGGCAAGAAGAAGGGGTTGCGGCGTGATGTTAATGATATATGTTCGTCTTGTCGATGCGTTTTTTGGTTGCAGCCGGCAAAAATCCGGTGCGGAAACAGGCGGTCGCAATGTTGACCAGCTGATTTCAAACAGCGAATCGGTTATATGGCATAAACGGCCGGGACGAATTCTTTGATTTTTTACGAACGCTCGCCGGTGCTTCAAAAAACTGTGCCGGGTGCTTATGTTAATTAGGAAGAGGGACGAATGTTGAAAAAAGAAGGAAATATGGCCCGCCGTTGGTTTTTGATTGACGAAAAAGTGCGGTTCGTGATTGCGGGAATTGTCAATATGGCGATTCGTTATCTGATTTTTGTTTTGCTCGGACTGGCTTTTTCGGTCAGCCGTTATCAGCTTGTTTTGCTTGCCACCTGGCTGTTGTCTTCGGTGATTGCCTTTTTTTCGTACAAGCACCTGGTTTTTCGTACCGAGGGCAATCATTTGAAAGAATTTGTCAAATCACTCCTGATCTGGTGTTTGAGTTATGTCCTGAATGCGGCTTTGTTGGAAGTTCTTGCCGGGAGGCTGGCATGGAACGTTTATTTGGCGCAGGCGGCAGCGATCGTTTTGATCGTGGCAGTCAATTATCTTTTGTTCAAACATTTTGCCTTCCGCCAACAAAAGAAGAGTCTGCTTGAACATCTTTATAATCTCTGGGAATAAAGAGTTTTTCGTTTGTCATGTCCGGTTGAAAAAACGGTAAAAAACGGCCGGCGGAAAAGAAACAGCCGTTTCCCGGCAAACCGGGGCTGAAACGGTAACAATTGGTTTGATCGTGATCAAAGGCATGAAGCGGGGTTGCCCTAAAGGACAGATTAACAAAGGATGAAATGGTTCGACCAAAATTAAAGACGGGACGTTGTTGCGGCATTAGAACACTCAGCCCAAATATCCTCCGGGGCTTTGTAAGGAAAGTAATAAAAAACATCCCCGTATGCGGGGATGTTTTTTGAAACCGCAGGCTTATTTTGCTCTGACGTACCAAGTGCCGCGGGCAGAACCCCGGCGGATGAGGTAACCTTCGCGGGCGAGGGCTGCAAGATGCTTTTTGACCGTATTGATGTTGGCGCCGGTATTTTCGGTTGCTGATTTGAGCGTAACCCGGCCTTTTGCTTCCGCCAGTTCCAGTATCTGCGCGGAAAGTTCCGGCAGTTCGTCATAGCTGCCGGCCGCAGATTCCGTTTGTTCGTCCAGCCGTTTTTGCAGCCGCTGAACGGTGCGCAGGAAAAACAACAGCCATTCGCCGTATTGCGGTTCCGCACCGGCCAGACTGTTCTGCACCTGCCGCAGGCAGCGGTAATATTCTTCCTTGTTGTCTTCGATCGCCGCTTCCAAAGAGACAAACTGCAGATAACCGTAGCCGGCTTTCAGCAGCAGCAACAGGGTGAGGGCGCGCGCCAGCCGGCTGTTGCCGTCCTGAAAAGGGTGGATAATGAGAAAATGAACCATAAACAGAGCGATGACCGGCAGCGGGTGGCAGTTGCGACTTTCCAGACAGTTGCGTGTCCATTCCAGCAGTTTGTGCATCATTTGCGGCGTTTCAAACGGGCTGGCGGTTTCAAAAAAAACGTCGATCGGCCGGCCGTCCACGGTTTTGGAATAAACCGGATTGAGACGCTGTTTGTATTCGCCTTTTTCGCGTTCGTCGATCAGAGAATCGGCAAGCAGCAGCTTATGCAGTTTTTTGACCGAAGTTTCAAACAGGCCGGTTTCGCCGCTGTGGTTGATAATCTGTTCCAGAAGCTGCCGGTAATTGCGGTTTTCCGCCGGGTTGGCAATGGCAGCGACGCTTTCGTTCAGGGCGCGTTCTTTTAAGCGTGCGGCAAGCGTTTCGTCAATGCCGCCGCGTCCCTGCCAGCGGCCCCGGAATTCGTCAATTGAGGCAATGGCGCAAAGCGCCGGCTGGCTGATAAACAAATCTTCAATATTGATCATATTAGTCTCCGCTGATATCTGATAATATAAAAGGATATCTTTTATTATCCGATTATGCAAGCGTTTTTTCGGTTTATAAAAGTTTTTCCTGCCATTCTTTTTCCCGGAAGCCGGCCAGTACGAAGTCTTTGCCGACGACCAGCGGGCGTTTGACCAGCATGCCGTCGGAAGCAAGCAGGGCAATTTGTTCGTCTTCGCCGAGCTGGGGCAGTTTGTCTTTTAAGCCGAGGGCTTTATATTTCAGCCCGCTGGTATTAAAAAAACTTTTCAGCGGTTTGCCGCTTTGTGCCAGCCAGGTTTTCAGCTCGTCTGCGTTCGGGCGGTCTTCGACGATGTGACGGGCCTTGAAGCGGATGCCGTTTTCCTCCAGCCATTTGCGGGCTTTTTGGCAGGTTGTGCATTTGGGGTATTCAAGAAACAGAATTTCGCTCATTTTTTCCTCTTTGCAAAAATTGTTTTTAAGCCTTTTTATATTAAACTTTCCCTTTTTTTCCGGCAACATTTAAAAGAAATGAAGCCCCGTTTTTCAACGGGGCTTCAGATCAGATGATGTCAATGACCCGTTTGTTCGTTCCCCGGTTTTGGTCGAGAAAGCGTTGAACGGTGTCCTGATCGAATCTGTATGAGTAAAAACCGTCCCGGTCGGGCCGGCTGCTCACATAGTAATCGTTCAGGCTGCGGGAATTGTAGAACCCTGCTGGTTCCAGCTGAAGGATATCTTCCGCGGTAAGGTAACCGCAGAAAATGGCGCCTTCAACCCAGCGGCGTTTCAAAAGGCCGTCGACCTTTTTACCCGCCGACCGGTAAAATTCCGTCATTTTACGTGCACATTCCTGCGAGGATTTGTTGTCGTTCAGCGCCTTTAGAAAAGCGCAGGAACGGCCGATTCCTTTTTGATTGGCAAAATTGCCGCCGCCGATGTTGTAGATAAACAGACAGGTGGCCAGCATTTCCCCTTCGGAAAGTTCCCTTTCGACGTATTGGTCGATAACGGGAAATACATAGCTGCGCAAATGGTGTCTGACGCAGTTTTGAGCTTCTTTTTTGGAAATGCGCTGGTTGGGCAAGACTTTTTTGCCGTCAGCGTAGCCGGTTGTCCCGTATCCGATCGTCCATCTGGCTCCGCAAAAGTACGAAGTCGGAAAATAATTTTCCACATAGGCGATGCAGGCGATCAACTCGTCTTCCAGCCCTCTGTACGTCTTGCCGTTCAGGCTGACGGTTTCCGAGCGGTCGAAAACGTTTTGCGGAACTTTTTTTACGGCTGTGTCATTGTTGATGACAATGTGGTTTTTGACCGTAATTTTTTCCGCGATTTTGACCGGTTCGGGCAAAGCGCGGTCATATGCCGACATTGTTTCTTTCGTCATTTCGACAATGTTTGTGTCAACGACGGCGGTGTCCGCGGGGACAATTGCCGTTGCGGCTGACTTTTGTTCATTGGCGGGCGCCGGCTGCAAAAGGACGAAGATGTCGTCCTGACAGATGCATGCCAGCACAATCAGCGTGCCGAGAGCGTACAAATATGATTTCATCTTTCTTTATAATTTCTAAAATAATTTACATTATGATAATAAACGTTCTCATTTTATACCGTTTCCGAAATTTTGTCAACAAAAGGGCTTTTAGAGTTTCTTAATTTATTAATGCTAAACAAAACCTTAGTTTTAACTTTTAAAAGGATTGACTGAAATGAAAAAAATCGGGTTGCTGGCGGCGGCTCTGTGTCTGTTTTCCGCAGATGCCGGCGCGGCTTTTGTTTCTCCCTACGTCGGGGCGGACTATAATTATTCTTCGCTTAACTTCGGACGCGAAAGCGAAGATTTTTACGCTGACAATTTTAATTCCCTGGGAGTTGTTGCCGGGGTCAAGCTGCTGAGTTTCCTTTCGGTCGAAGGTTTTTACCAGCAGTCGGAAAACAAGGACAATACGGTACGGAACCACTTTGTCGAAGGCGACGAGTTTTCCACCAAGCTGAAGCTTAAGTCTTACGGCGTCGATTTGGTCGGCGACGTGCTCAATCTGGGAATTGTGGAGATTCTTTCTTCCGTCGGCTACGGCTATTATGACGCCGACGTTACCAACACGGTCAATATCAACGGTGTCGGCGGCCGCCGGTCTTTCAACGAGGAAGGCAACGGTCTCCGGCTGGGAATCGGCGGTCAGATCAACCCGCTGCCCTCGCTCGGCATTCGCGCCATGTTCCGTTATACCGTGACCGACATGGACGCGGTCAAAAACATGAAGGAAGTTACCGTCGGCGTTCGCTACTATTTTTAGCTGCATAATTTCAGACCAAAGATCCCCGAAGCTAATTTGGGGATCTTTTTTTTCAATTCAATGATTCTGTGAAAAATTTTTGTTTTTTTAGTGCATTGTTAAAAATAATGGTTTAATAAAATTAAGTCTGTCTTTTAAAATATATATCGGCTATTGATCAACTTTCGGTTGAACTGGTGAGGGTGTTATGATTACCAAAAAATCACTGCAGAATTTGAACGGACTTTTAATGTTGTCGGCGATAGCCAAATATCAGAGCAAAAGAAAGGTGGCGGAAGTTACCAACAGTTCGATCGATACGGTCAACAAATATATTTCCAATCTGGAACAGGTTCTGGGGGTGCAGCTGGTGGTCAACAATGCCAAGGGAACATATCTGACCAGCCGCGCGGAGCTGATTGTGGAACAGGTGGAAAACCTGCAGCTTCTTCTCGATAAAATCTACAGCCCGCTTGATTATGACAGCCGGTACAAAGGCAGCGTGTGCGTCTGTCTGCCGCTGATGGTAAGCACGGCTCTGTTTCCCTGCGGCGTTACCGGCTTTTGCGAAGAATATCCCGATATCAAGGTGATCTCGCTGACAACGCTCGGTTCGCCCGATTACCGGGAAATGGGAATCGATTTCGGTATTGTGACGACGCTGCCGGAGTCTTTAAAAGACTTTTCGCTTTTGTATAAAAAGAACATTGAATGCCGCTTTTTCGCAGTGCCCGGTTATCTGGCCAAATACGGCACGCCGGGCAGTTTGGACGATTTGTTGGCAAATCACCGGATTATCAACGGTTTGCAAAACGAAAACTATGTTCCCGGCTGGAAGGAGCTGATGAGCAAAGCCAAAAACATAAGCTTTTCCTCCAATTCCACTTTTGCCGTGCTGGAAGCGATCCGTCACGGGGTGGGAATCGGCCTGATGCCCCGGCAGTTTCAGGGCGGCGGACTGGTGCGTCTGGACGAACTGGCCGGCGGTTTGCAAATGCCGGTCTATCTGGTCGTCAACAACTGTACCAAAGATATTCCGCGGGTCAAAATCGTGACCGAATATTATAAGGCGGCGCTTGACCGCATTTAGGCGGTCAGCGGGGCGGAAATCCGTTCAAGCAGACCGCGGGTTTTGGAAATGGCGATGCCGTAGTTGGTAACTGCCACGCCCCGGCGTTCGCATTCCTTCAATCGGCGAATCATTTCGGCGCGGTTAAGCATGCAGGCGCCGCAATGGACGACCAGGGCGTATTTTTCCAGATCTTCGGGAAAATCGCCGCCGGAACAGAATTCGAATTCAAGTTTGCGGCCGGTATATTGTCTGAGCCAGGCAGGGATTTTGACCCGGCCGATATCATCGCATTGAACATGGTGCGAACAGGCTTCGGCAATCAGTATCCGGTCACCGTCGTTCAGCTCGTCGATTTTCTTTGCGCCGCGGAGGAAAACGCCGATATCGCCTTTGTAACGGGCAAACAAGGCGGAAAAAGTGGTCATTTTGATTTCCGGCGGAACTTCGGGGGCAACTTTCATGACAACCTGCGAATCGGTGATTACCAAAGCCGGCGGCTCTTTCAGGTTAGCCAGCGCCGCTTTCAGATCATGCTCTTTGGCAACAACGGCGACGGCGTTGCCGTCGAGAATTTCCCGCAGAACCTGAACTTGCGGCAGAATCAGCCGGCCTTTGGGCGCCGACAGGTCGATCGGCACGACCAATACCACGGTATCGCCGGGTTTGATCAAATCGCCGGCCAACAGGGGATCTTCCCTGAATTCCGCCGGTGCCAGACGGATGATTTCCGCTTTCAGCCGATCCGTGTTTTGTCCGGTTGCGGCGGAAACTTCAACATAAGGCAGGCCGTTTTCCCGGCAGTAGGCGCGGTCCTGTCCGCTTGCCGGTTTAAGGTCGCATTTGTTGAAGGCGATGACGAAGGGAATCGCCGCCCGCCGCATCTCTTTGATGATTTCCTTTTCTTTTTCTTCCAGCCCCCGTTCGGAAACGACAATCACCGCAAGGTCGGTTTTGAACAGAATTTTGCGGGTCGCTTTAATCCTTAAACTGCCGAGTTCTCCTTCGTCGTCAAGCCCGGCGGTGTCATAAAAG
>OHQH01001457.1_pt1 | contig 9987 bp, 10 predicted proteins | sample 1577891 | NCBI WGS metagenome assembly OHQH01 (sample SAMEA3879601, study PRJEB24766) | human gut metagenome | biome: human-associated habitat; feature: feces | place: USA | collected 1985/1987
GCTCGATCAGATCTTCAAAAGAGGAATGTCCGCTTCTCTTGGACAGCTTCTTGTGGTTCTCGTCTGTGATCAGTGGCAGATGGATATAAACAGGTGATTTCCAGCCAAATGCATCGTATAATCTCTGATATTTTGGAGAGGAAGAAAGGTACTCATTTCCTCTTACTACATGCGTAATATTCATAGTATGATCATCAACAACGTTGGCAAAGTTGTAAGTTGGATATCCGTCTGATTTGATCAGGATCATATCGTCAAGCTCTGCGTTCTCCACTGTAATGTCTCCGTATAATTCGTCATGAAAAGTCGTAGTTCCTTCATTTGGGATATTCTGACGGATCACAAATGGTTTGCCGGCAGCAAGGTTTGCCTCCACTTCCTCCTTGGTTAAAGAAAGGCAGTGTTTGTCATAGATCATGATCTCTTTTCCCTCTACAACCTCTGTCTTTAAAGTAGAAAGGCGTTCTTTATCACAGAAACAGTAATAAGCCTCACCCTTTTCTACTAATTCTTTTGCGTATTTCATGTAGATTCCGGTTTTCATACGCTCACTCTGGACGTATGGTCCATAACCGCCATCCTTATCCGGACCTTCATCATGGACTAAGCCTGTCTCAGCCAATGTACGATAAATGATATCTACCGCGCCCTCTACGAAACGTTCCTGATCGGTATCCTCAATACGAAGCATAAAGTCTCCGCCCTCATGCTTTGCAATTAAAAACTCATATAATGCAGAACGTAAATTTCCAACATGCATTCTACCTGTTGGGCTTGGTGCAAATCTTGTTCTAACTTTACTCATAAATCTCCTCTTTCTGGTTTTTTGATAAAACCTTACGTTTTCTATCCAATAGACTGACTTGTTTTCATCCGCTCTATTGTCCTGTAAAAAATAGCCTGCAGCTATTTTTAGTCGCTACAGGCTATTATATAATATATTTTTCATTCTGACAAGGCACGGTTTACATTCCATCGCCGCCATTTTTTTCACATTTTTTGCAGTTTTTCCCTGCACAGCCACTGCATCCAATGCAGTTGCCTCTCTTCTTCTGTCTGTGCATCCAGCAAAAAGCGAGCACCAGCCAGAGTAAGATCACACCAAGGACAATATAATCTCCAATTTTCATTACAATAATAATCCTCCGACCTGATAAACAAGCAATGCGACTACCCATGCAACCAGACATTGTAAAACGACTACCAAAGCTGCCTTTAATCCACTTCCCATCTCACGTTTTACCGCTGCAATTGCCGCCACGCAAGGTGTATACAATAAGGTAAATACCAAAAAGCTCACAACAGACACACCGGAAAACATATCGCTTAATACGGCACTCAGGTTCGATGTTGCAGTTCCTGTGAGGACACTCAATGTACTGACTACCGCTTCTTTTGCAGTAAATCCGGTGATGAGTGCGGTAGAAACTCTCCAGTCAGAGAACCCAAGCGGTGCAAAAACAGGTGCGATCCATCTTCCTACCAATGCAAGCAGACTGTTGCTGCTGTCTGCCACAACGTTCAATCTGGTGTCAAAGGTCTGTAAGAACCAGATAATGATCGTTGCCACAAAAATAACGGTAAACGCTCTCTGGATAAAATCTTTTGCCTTATCCCACATCAACTGGAATACACTCTTTGCGGAAGGAAAACGGTAATTCGGAAGTTCCATCACAAACGGGATCGGATTTCCACGAAATGCCGTATGGTTCAGCACAAGCGCCGAAATAATTCCAACTATGATTCCGGCAGCATAGAGAAGGATCATTACAAGTGCTTCTTTTCCCGGGAAAAATGCTGCGGCAAACACGGTATAAATTGGTATCTTTGCGGAACAGCTCATAAACGGAGTCAGCATGATCGTCATATTTCTGTCACGCTCGGATGACAATGTTCTTGTCGCCATAACTGCCGGGACAGTACATCCAAATCCGATCAGCATTGGCACAAAACTTCTGCCGGACAAACCAATTTTTCTTAACGGTTTATCCATGACAAATGCAACTCGCGCCATATAACCGGAATCTTCCAAAATAGACAGGAAGAAAAACAATACTACGATAATCGGGAGGAAACTCAACACACTTCCCACACCTGCAAACACACCATCGATCAGAAGGCTGTGTACCACCGGATTCATTCCGTAAGCAGTCAGTGCCCTGTCACACATTGCAGTAAACGCATCGATTCCCATTGTTAACAGATCACTTAAAAATGATCCGATCACGTTAAAGGTCAGCCAGAAAATTGCAAACATGATCAGTAAAAACATCGGGATTGCAAGGTATTTATCTGTTAAAACCCTGTCAATCTTCATACTTCTGATATGTTCCTTACTCTCATGACATTTCTTGACCGTCTTATTACATACTTTTTCGATAAAGGTGTATCTCATATCTGCCAAAGCAGCATTCCGGTCTAATCCACAGTCTTTTTCCATCTCTTCGATACTGTGTTCCATCATTTCTAGCTCATTCTGGGAAAGCTCTAACTTATTGATAATATTCTCGTCATTCTCCACAATCTTTGTCGCTGCAAATCGCGGAGACATGCCAATATTAGCTGCATGGTCCTCCACCTGATGCGATACTGCGTGGATACAACGGTGCACAGGTCCCTGCTCGCAGAAATCCATGACCTTTGGAAGAATCTTTTTCTTACCGACCTCGACAGTGGCTTTGATCAGATCTTCGATTCCCTCATCCTTTGCTGCACTGATCGGGATTACCGGGATTCCAAGTTCCTCCGACATTTGCCTGTAATCAATAGATCCACCATTTCCTCTGACCTCGTCCATCATATTCAAAGCCAGAACCATTGGAATATGCATCTCTAAAAGCTGCAGCGTCAGATAGAGATTTCTCTCGATATTGGTGGCATCCACAATATTGATAATACCGTCCGGTTTCTCATTCAGGATAAAATCTCTTGTCACGATCTCCTCATTGGTATATGGGCGGATTGAATAAATTCCCGGCAGATCCACAACGGAACAATTCTTTACCGAGCGGATCTCACCTATTTTCTGATCTACTGTCACTCCCGGAAAATTTCCCACATGCTGGTTAGATCCGGTTAACTGGTTAAATAAAGTCGTCTTACCGCAATTCTGATTGCCTGCTAATGCAAATATCATTCTTTTGTTTCCTCCATAGACACCTCAATCTTTTTTGCATCTTCCTTACGGATCGTCAGTTCATAATTGCGGAGTCTTATCTCGATCGGATCTCCCATCGGAGCTATTTTTTTTACAACAACTTTTGTCTTTGGGATCAGACCCATATCCAGAAAACGGCATCGAAGCGCTCCCTCTCCCCCAACTGTCGTAATGACTGCCTCTGTTTCAAGTGGTAAATTGTCTAACGTCATTTTATCCTCCGTAATAAACAGGAACTCTCACTGGACTTTCCTGTATGTTTATTGATAATTTTTTTCAGTTAATATCTCCTAACTGTCCTTAGTTTAATGCTCAAATTTTCCTATGTCAATGCAGCTTACAAAGTTTTTGATAATTTTTCTCATTTTTGTCATTTCCTACAAAAATGGAATTTTTTGCAGTCATATTATGCACACTTTTCAATTTTAGAACATAAAGTATTGAGAAAGAATAAGAAAGGCAACAGAATCTATGAGAAACTGTAATGCACAAAACAGAATGAATCCTGTCTGTCCAAACGAATCAAACCGCGATATGAGTCCGGAATTTGTCGTTGCAATGGCATACGTTCCATGGCAGCAGTTTGGACCGTTATATGATATTGAAAAAGGGCTTATGGTGGGAACCATTTTCCCTGAATTAGATAAACCATTCCTTGGAAGGAGGGCTTTTCGAAGATGACGAACCAACTGAACCAGATGAACCGCCAACAGCTTTTTAACCTCATTAATACCGTAAGCTTCGCTGTTGACGACCTTCTTCTTTTTTTAGACACCCATCCGGATGATGTGGAAGCGATCAAAGCATTCCATCATTACTCGGATATCAGACGCAACGCTCTGCAGGTCTACTCTGACCAATATGGTCCGCTGACCATCGACACTGCAGATCCATGCAGTCACTGGAATTGGGCAACAGAACCATGGCCATGGGAAGGAGGATGTAAATAATGTGGAATTATGAAAAACGACTGCAGTACCCGATCAATATCACAACACCAAATGCCAAAATTGCACAGATCATTATGTCCCAGTATGGCGGACCAGACGGTGAAATGGGAGCATCCATGCGTTACCTCTCCCAGAGATACAGCATGCCGGACAGACGTGTATGTGGCGTGCTTACGGATATTGGAACGGAAGAATTAGCGCATCTGGAAATGGTCGCATCCATCGTCCGGCAGCTCACCAAAGGCTTAAGTGCGGAAGAACTTGAAGCTGCCGGATTTGCACCATATTATGTCGACCATACCGGTGGTATCTGGCCACAGGCGGCGGGCGGTATTCCTTTTAACGCCTGCGAATTTCAGTCCAAGGGTGATGCCCTCACCGATCTTTTTGAAGATATGGCGGCAGAACAGAAAGCGCGCACCACTTATGACAATATTTTAAGGCTGGTCAAAGACCCTGATGTATGTGATCCGATCCGTTTCTTAAGGGAGCGTGAGATCGTCCACTTCCAGCGTTTCGGTGAAGCCCTGCGCATTATTCAGGATGACCTCGACAGCAAGAATTTCTATGCATTCAACCCGGAGTTTGATATACCAAACTGTCCTCGCAGTTAGATAACCTTAACTGTTCCATCAGCTTTTGCATTGCACTGACTGGCGCAGATTAAAAAGCAGAAAGACTGTCACACAAAATCTGCTCTCATGGAGTTCTTTGTATGACAGTCTTTTTATATACACTATTTATTCATGCCGGTCGGTTACTCACAGTACATATTGTATCATGCATGTCTTATTCGAACTTTGCAACCTGAAGCTTGCGGATCAGTTCACGCAGATTCTCAGCCTCACTGCTCATCTCCTGACTGGCAGCCGCACACTCCTCAGATGTTGCAGAATTTGTCTGCACAACATCATTGATCTGCTCAATTCCCTCATTGATCTGCTGGATTTCTGTTGTCTGTGTCTCTAATGTATCCGCAATATGTGTAACGTCTTCCGTAATCAGCTTGGAGTTCTCTGCTACCTCCTCCAGCTGTGCCGCAGTCTCTTCCGCGATTATCATACCTTTTTCTACCGCATTCACAGATGTTTCGATCAGTGATGCTGATTCCTTTGCCGCCTGGGCACTCTGTTCAGCTAATAAATTTACCTGATTCGCTACAACTGCAAATCCTTTTCCTGCCTCTCCGGCCCTTGCCGCTTCAATAGAAGCATTCAACGCCAGCAGATTTGTCTGGGAAGCAATTTCATTAATTGTTGCAATAATCTTATCAATCTCTTTTGATGCCTCATTAATCTCATGCATAGAAGCAACCATTTCATGCATCTTACCATTGCTGTCTGAAATGGCATTTCCAAGTTCATCCACTCTTCCACTGATTGCTTTTGCAGATTGCGAATTTTTTTCTACCTGTTCAGAAACCCCGGCAACTGTAGCCGTCAGTTCTTCTACAACCGCTGCCTGATTCGTAGCTCCATCTGCAAGATCATTGGAACTTGATGCCACCTGGTCTGCTGCACTTGAAACCTCACTCGAAACATTTTTAATTCCTTTGATCGTTTCTGCCATACTCTTCTCAAATGACATGAAAGAATTTAAAATACCGACAAAATCTCCCTTCCACTCTACTTCCGGCTGAACATCAAAATTTCCTTCTGAGAACAGTTTCATTGCACGATCAATATCATTTACATAAGTTCCCAAAATACGAATTGATTTGCGCATACTGTGCGCCAGTCTTCCAATCTCATCCTCCGAATGATATTCCAGCGTACTGTGTAAATCTCCTTCTGTCAGTTCCTTTGCAACGTCTTCCACTGCATGTAACGGATCCAGAATTGTTTCAAGTACCTTTTTACTTATTACCTTAGCCAGTGTGCATGCACAAACCAGACAGATAATAATACACACCATTCCTGCAACAGCAAAAATAATTGTAGTTCTTGCAGACTGCTCACTTACTTCATCTGTGATCTCATCTAATCTTATGGCAATTTCCACAAGTTTATTTAATGCAGGTGTACAACTATTAAAAATTTCATCAATCGCTTTCTCTTTTTCGCCATTTTTAATTTCTTCTATAATCGAATAACCAATGTTTCCCCAATCAGAAAGAGCAGATGCATACTCATTATATTCCTCATCCGGTAAGACTTTGGTTTTCTTTAATATTTCCAGCTGCGAATCCACTTCTGTAAGCAGCTTTTTTACATTCTGCTCATAACTGTCATAAGCAGATGTATCATTATTTAATGCCATTTCCCTGATATTTCTCGCTGACGTATTCACATTGATCCTGCAGATTTTTACCGCCTGATCCGCAGCATTGACATCATCTATATAATGTAACATATTAGCAAATAACACACCTATGACCACAATAGAAAACAGACCCGAAATCAACATCATACTAATGACTTTTCCGTAGCCATAGTTTATCCTCTCCTGCAGATGCATATTTTCCAATTTGTCTTTCATTGTACTCTTTTGTGACAACATAGATTGTTATTTCCTTTCTCTATTGAATTTTTGAACTTTTACTCTTATATACCAAATTCCATTTTCAAAGTCAATACGGTTTCGGTTCAATTTTTCATATTCTACTTTTCGCATAATATTCAGCACATCCCACGCAAAAAAAATTCAGCACTTTTACAAAAAAAGAAAACCACCACTCCCCGGCTCCCGGTTTGTGATGGTTTCCTGCTATATTATTCTGTCCACTTCTTAAATTCTTCATCCGTACATTTCACATAATGTGTCCCGGACACCAGATGATCCGTTCCCTTATTATAATCAATGCCGGAAGTCTTGTAATCGTAGCTCAGTGCCACACGATTTTTTTCCACGACCGGATTCGGTGCAGGTATCGCAGAAAGAAGGCTCTTCGTATATGGGTGGATTGGATTCTCAAAGATTTCCTCCGTTGTTCCGGTCTCTAAGAGATGTCCCAGATGAAGTACCCCGATGCGATCCGAAATATATTTGACCATGGAAAGATCATGTGCGATAAACAGATACGCGGTTCCTGTCTCCTGCTGGATATCCTTCATCAGGTTAACGACCTGTGCCTGAATGGAAACGTCCAGCGCAGAGATACACTCATCTGCAATGATCAGTTTCGGGTTCATGATCAGCGCTCTCGCAATTCCGACACGCTGTCTCTGTCCACCGGAAAACTGATGCGGATAACGGCCCGCATGTTCCGGCGCAAGTCCAACTTTTGCCAGGATGTTTTTGATCTTTTCCTCACGCTCTGCGCGTGTCTTGTACATATGATGGATATCTAACCCCTCGCCGATGATATCGCGCACCTTTTTTCTTGGATTTAAGGATGCCATCGGGTCCTGGAAGATCATCTGCATCTGCGTGCGCAGTGCCTGGCTGTTTGCCTTATTGATCCTGCCGCTGATGTCCATTCCATTAAAATTGATCTCCCCGGCGGTCGGATCATAAAGTCTTATGATACTTCTTCCGATCGTTGATTTTCCGGAACCGGATTCCCCGACCAGACCATATGTCTCACCCGGATAGATCTGAAAACTTACGTTTTCCACCGCATGCACGGTATAATTATTACTTACCTTAAAATATTGTTTCAAGCCTTTCACGGTAAGAAGAGGCTTACTGTTTTCATTCACCGTCATCGATCTTTGCCTCCTTCTTCATTCGCGCAATACGCTCTTTTAATTCAGGCGGCATCTCTGCCTTCGGTGCCCGCGGATCTAACAGCCAGGTAGCCGCATAATGTGTATCTGTCACCTGAAACATTGGTGGATCTGCCTTGTCGTCGATCTCAAGCGCAAACTGGTTACGCGGTGCAAACGCATCGCCCGGTTTTTCGTTTAACAGGTTTGGCGGCGAACCAGGGATCGTGTAGAGTCTCTCATCCGCAGTGTCAAGATCAGGCATTGCAGAGAGCAGTCCCCAGGTATACGGATGTTTCGGATCATAGAAGATCTCATTGATCATACCTTTCTCAACGATTTTTCCGGCATACATGACATTGACGTAATCTGCCACTTTGGCAACCACGCCGAGGTCATGTGTGATGTAAATAACGGAAATGCCTCTCTCTTTCTGTACCCTGCGGATCAGCTCGATGATCTTTGCCTGAATCGTAACATCCAGTGCAGTCGTCGGCTCATCACAGATCAGAAGATCCGGGTTGCAGGCAAGCGCGATGGCAATGACCACACGCTGTCTCATACCACCGGAGAGCTGGTGCGGATAGTTTTTCATACGTTTTTCCGCATCCTCGATACCAACCTCTTTTAACAGTTCTACTGCCTTATCCCAGGCTTCTTTCTTCGGTGTCTTAAAATGCCAGATCATACCTTCCATGATCTGTTTTCCGATCGTCATGGTCGGATCAAGACTCGTCATCGGATCCTGGAATACCATAGCAATTCTTTTTCCATTGATATGTCGTCTGATCCACTTTTTATCTTTTGTTAAAATGTCTACCGTCTGCGGTGTTCCATCCGCATGATGATAGGAAAATTCTATAGTACCGCCCGTTACTTTCGCATTGGATGCCAAAATACCCATGGCAGCTTTCATTGTTACGGATTTACCGGAGCCGGACTCACCAACGATCGCAACTGTCTCGCCCTTCATCAGGTCAATATTGACTCCACGGATGGCGTGCACGCTTCCTGCAGTCGTCTGAAACGTAATATCCAGGTCCCGTATTTTTAAAATCTGTTCTTTTGTCTCTGACATATACGAATCCCCTTTCTTACATTTCTTTCAGCTTCGGATCTAATGCTTCACGTAAACCATCTGCTACAAGGTTAAAGCTTAACATCAAAAGAGCCATTACAACGATCGGCGGAATGATCTGGTACGGATGTGTGGTAAAACTGTTAAATCCTTCGGAGATCAGTGAACCAAGTGAACACTGCGGCACCGGAATACCAAGACCTACGAAACTTAAGAACGCCTCGGTAAAGATCGCCGTCGGGATGGAGAACATTACCTGTGTAATGATCGGTCCAATGATATTTGGCAGAACTTCTTTAAAGATAATAAAGAAATTTCCTGCTCCAAGTGTCCGTGATGCAAGTACAAATTCCTGCTCTTTTAATTTCAGCATCTCAGCTCTTGCGATACGGCTCATGCCGACCCACTCCGTCAACATCAATGCAAAAATAATGGTAAGCATACCCGGCTGCAGTACCAGTAACAAAAGTGTTACGATTACAAGACGCGGAATACCGTTCGCGACCTCCAGAAACCGCTGCATGAACATATCGACTTTCCCGCCAAAATATCCGGAGATCAGTCCATAGCTCATACCGATCACCATATCGATGATAGCGGCTGCTACGGCGATAATCAGGGAAACGCGTGCACCGGACCAGGTACGTGTCCAGATATCACGTCCGAAGTTATCACTTCCGAACCAGTAGTAAAGATCATCCAGACCTTTTTCTTCATAGTAATTGATCTTTTTGGTTCCGGTCGTTGTTTTCATGCCTTCACTACCATCGAAGATACCAAGTTTTTCAAGACCTTTTACCCTCGGTGCAAAGTTCTTCTGTGTCAGTGACTGTTCGGAGTAACTGAAATCATTCATCCCTGGGCCAATAATTGCAAATACCGTAATGATAATGATCAGGATCAGACCGATCACTGCACTGATTTTTTTGAAATAGCGGATCAATACGTCTTTCCAGAAACTCTGTGCAGCAAAGTTGTCATCTAACGCAAGTTCGCCATCCGTATGTTTAAATTTAAAATCTGCCTCGACCGGTATGTAGCCGGCAGCATCAGTTCCCATATTCATGGTATTTTCCTGTGACACCATATCAGTCTCCTTTCTTTGCCAGACGAATTCTCGGGTCAATGATTCCGTAAAGGATATCTACCACAAGC
>OHQH01001462.1_pt1 | contig 9956 bp, 7 predicted proteins | sample 1577891 | NCBI WGS metagenome assembly OHQH01 (sample SAMEA3879601, study PRJEB24766) | human gut metagenome | biome: human-associated habitat; feature: feces | place: USA | collected 1985/1987
AACGACCCCGAGATTACAAATCACGTGCTCTGGCCAACTGAGCTAAAGAGGCAGGTGGGTAAGCTTACTACATCGCGCCGCTACAACCAAGTACCCTTGCTGCGGTCAAGCCCTGGGGGATTCCGAGGGAGCATGCCGTGTAGGACTTACCCGGGTGCAAAAGTAGATATTATTTTTTACTTTGCAAGCGTTTTCTTACTCTTGGGATGATAATTGTTTATAAAGAATTGAAAACCTTATGCTTTTGGTAGTGTTAAAGAATGTTTTATGTGTTGTGGCCGATGGTTTATCAAAGAATGTTGATTTTTTCATTGTGAGGAAAAAACATTTTCATCATGAAGAAAAAGTATTTTCACCGTGAAGAAAAAGTATTTTCATCACGATGAAAAAACAGTTTACTTGGAAGAGGTTCCGCTTTCCAATATGCTGACGATGGAGAACAACGTAAAGCAGATCGCTCCCAGTCCGGCCAATACCCGTGCGGGAATGGCATAATAACTATGCTCGGCCGCCATCTCGAAAAGGAAAGCGGAGAGGAAAAGGCAGAATAAAGCCGTGAATATAGGAATTAATGGAATCCGGTTGGCAAGCTTGAATTCTTCCCTCCATATTTTAGACAGCAAGATCACCTTGCTGGAGATACTATAGCAAACTAATCCAAGGCCGATCATGATATATCCGGTTGAGGCATTAGCCGGGTCGCTATCTCCTAATACGAAGAGACCCCATATCAGACTGATAGATCCCATCAGGATGACAAAACGGTGCCATAGCCTTTTTTCCAATCGGGAATATGTGTTTCTTATTTGTCGGGCGATCGTGGCGACTAAAGCGATTAAGCTGCTGCAAATACATGCTAGTCCGGCCATCACGTGCCCGGCGACAAAGTATTGGGAATGCTCGTCGCTATGCGCTAGCAACCGGTAAGCCCAAATCCATGCGACTATGGATATAAATGATGCTACAAGGATCAAGAATATCCCTTGCCAAAAGTTGAACGCTTTGTCTGGTATTCTGGGATCGTCGCTTTTGGCGTTCATTTGTATTAAGGTGAATCGGGTAGAGGCGGTAGCCGTTGTTGCTACGCACATGAGTAAGATAAAGCCCGCCAGAAAAGTGATGGTTGCCGAGAGATATCCAAGGATAGGCAAGGCGAATCTGGCCACATTATTATATGTATGGATAATTTGACGAATAATGGTCGCTGCCGTAGCGAACAAGGCTATACAAATAAAGCCAAGAGAGAATACGACAGGTCCGGCGACGAATCTGCTGGAGTCCACTCCATAGTTAAAGACAAAAAATCCATAACCGAAACAAAAGAGGGCCATTAGCAATGGAATCGCCCTGAATAAGACACTAATCCCGTAATTCATAACTTGTTTTTTATTTAGATTTTTCTTCAAACAGAGATGCGATCCTTTTTGTTCAAGAAGAATTTTAGAGGTTATACGATGTTTTTGCGTGTTATTTCATCATTTTTGTTTTTCTTTGCGGAAAATATCAGAGAAGTGAATCTTATTATAGAACAAGGTAACACGTCATCAAAGGTCGCTGTGTATAAAAATGGGCATATAGAGGCTTCTTTTGTATACAAGCAATTCGGTGTATCTGTGGTCGCTGCTCTTTTTGAGAAGTACGCTTTTACGCAAGGCATTTTATCGACGGTGATAGATACGGACGATGAGTTGATCGCTTATCTAAAAAATAAGCTTCAGCGTTTTGTCTTTCTGGATGAACACGTAGCTTTACCGATCAAGGTGGAATATGGGACGCCGAAAACGCTAGGCAAGGACCGTTTGGCCGCTGTCGTGGGGGCAAATTATTTGCGGCCGGGAAAAAATCTGCTGGTTATCGATGCCGGTACCGCTATCACGTATGAGGTGATAGAAGCGCCGGGTATCTTTCTGGGGGGGAATATCTCTCCGGGGATGACTACTCGTTTTCGAGCGTTGAACCAGTTTACGAAGAAGCTGCCTTTGGTAACGGAAGAGGATGATATACCGCTTATCGGGAGAAGTACGGAAACGGCTATCCAAGCGGGTGTGGTGAATGGGATTGTTTACGAGATGGACGGATATATTGACGAGCTGAAAGTAAAATATCCGGATCTTTTGGTTTTTTTAACAGGCGGTCATTCGTTTTATTTTGAAAGACGGCTAAAAAACTCCATCTTTGCAGACATTAATTTAGTGTTGACAGGATTAAACAGAATCTTAGAGTATAATGTTGAAAATTAATAAGGTAGTAATAATAAGTTTTCTTATCTTTACACAATTGCCATTGTGGGCTCAAAATAACACTAACTCGCCTTATACGCGATTTGGATATGGAGAGTTGGCGGATCGATCTTTTGGTGCCGGAAGGGCGATGGGTGGAGTCGGTTATGGATTAAGGTCCTCTAAACAGATAAATCCATTAAATCCAGCATCTTATAGTTGCATGGATTCGTTGACATTCCTTTTTGATTTTGGTGCGTCCGGTCAGGTGTCTTGGTTCTATGACGGTACGAACAAGCAACGACAGATGAATGGAAACTTGGAGTATATCGCCATGCAATTTCCGATCACCCGGCGTTTAGCGATGAGTATTGGTTTATTACCTTATTCATATGTAGGATATGATTTCGGCGAGAGCCGTACTGAGGGCGGTTTAAGTTGGGGAGAAAGCTTTAGTGGCGAAGGTGGCTTAAGCGATGCCTATTTAGGGCTCTCCTATGATATTTGGAAGAAGCGTCTTTCCATTGGTGTGAACGCCGGATTTTTATTTGGAAATATAACACATTCCCGCAACTTGATTTTCCCGAGCTCGACAGGGGCGGACGATGTGTATAGAAACCAACGTTATGAGATTCGTGATTTAAAGTTAGATTTTGGTATTCAATATACGCATCCTTTGAGTAAGACGGAGCATGTCACGGTAGGTTTCGTTTACTCTCCCGGAAAAAAGTTGAATACGACTGTGTATGATACTCAGCTTGTCGGTTCTTCGGCTACATCCGGATATACAAGGAACGATACAATTAAGAATTATCGGTTTGATATGCCGAACTCTTATGGAGCGGGTATCTCCTATGTGAAAGAGAATCGGTTGACATTAGCCGCAGACTTCTTATATGAGGACTGGGCGAACGCTTATTTTGATAACGAGAAAGGCCAATTCAAGAACCGTACACGTGTAGCGGCTGGTGCCGAGTTTATTCCTCGTTATGATAATCGTAATTATCTGGGACGTATCAGATACCGTGCCGGTTTTCATTATAGCAATTCGTACTTAAGAGTCAGTCGCTCCGAGGAGAATGGTTATAAAGGACATGGTTATAATGAATATGGGGCGAGTGTCGGTTTTGGGCTTCCATTGATCGATAACCGCTCATTAGTGAACCTGTCATTTGAATACGTGAAGATCCGTCCGGAATTACGTACAATGATTGATGAGCAGTATTTCCGGTTTACGGTGAACTATACATTTAACGAATTATGGTTTTTTAAACGAAAAGTGGATTAAACCGGGAATGGCCGAAAGGGTCTAATGAGTATGATACTTTTTTGAAGGAATATAAATATTATAGCTAACTTTAATAGAAAGAGATATGAAGATCAAAGTTTTATTACTAGCGCTTGGATGTACTATGGGTACGTTAGGCGCTTATGCGCAGAAAGGAGTAGATAATGGTACACAGTTCGGTTCCGGTGAGGATAGCGTGCGTTGTATTACCAATATCAGCTTGTTCGTTCCTTACGCAAAAGCCGGAAACTTCAAAGACGCCTTTGATTTCTGGAAGATCGTGTACGATGAGTGTCCTGCCGCTACAAAAGATATCTATTTGTACGGTGTGAAAATTATGGGCTGGAAGATCGCCCAAGAGAAAGATCCCGCTAAGAAGAAAGCTCTTATTGATGATTTGATGGGAGTTTACGACAAGCGTGTGAAATATTTTGGAAATGATCGCCGGTATGGAAAAGACTGGATCGTTGCTCGAAAAGTGCAAGATTATTTAGCGCAAACTGGCGATAATGCCGACTATAATCAGGCCTATACTTGGTTGAAGGAGATCGTTGATGAGAAAGGTGCTGATACGGAGGCTCTAGGTCTCTCCTTGTTTAGTTTCTCTTCTATGAAGAAAATGGTTAACGATCCGAACTTCAAAGAACAGTATATTCAAGATTATTTGAAGGTTTCTGGTGGCTTGGATGCTCAGTTAAAAGCTGCGCAGGCTGCAAACAATCAAAAAGAAGTGAATGCCTTGACCGCATATAAGAGTGGTGTTGATAATGCCTTTGCGAATAGTGGTGCTGCCGATTGCGAGACTTTGCAGAATTTGTATGCTGCTAAGATCGAGGAGAATAAGGACAACTTACCTTATTTGAAAGAGACTATATCCTTGTTGAGAAGAACAGGTTGCCAAGAAATCGAGGCTTACTTTTTGGCATCAGACTATGCTTATCGTCAAGAACCTAGTGCCGAGGCAGCTGTTGGGCTAGGAAAGAAAGCCGTTAAGATAAAGGATTATGATACGGCTATTAAATACTTTGATGAGGCCGCGAATTTAGAAACGGACGCGACTTCAAAAGCTGATGATTATTATATGATCGCATTGTTGCTGTTTGAGCAAAATGCTTATTCGAAGGCTAGACAATATTGCCAGAAAGCTTTGGAGGTAAATCCTAACTATGGCAATGCTTATTTATTGATCGGCAAGATGTATGCCGCTACTTCTAAATCTGTCTTCCCGAATGATGGAGTGTTGGCAAGAGCTGCTTATAATGCCGCTATCGATAAATTTGAGAAAGCGAAACAGGTAGATCCGAGTGTTGCTGAAGAGGCTAATACTTTGATATCATCTTATCGTGCTCACCTTCCTTCTACGGAGGAGATCTTCATGCACCCGGATTTGGAGAAGGGCAAACCTTTCACTGTCGGTGGTTGGATCGGAGAGCGTACAACGATTCGGTAATTATGATAGGAAATCGTTTTCATTGTAAAACGGAAAATATGGGCATAACAACTACCTTCGTGGTGGTTGTTATGCTTCTTTTGTTTTCTGCCTCTTGCAGTAAGGAGCATAAGGAGGTGGTTGATGTTGAGTTTGACCCGGACAAGACTTATACGATGAAGGCTACGGATGTGTCATCCTTGATCTCCGATTCTGGTATCACGAGATATCGCTTGAAAGCGAAAGAGTGGCAGATTTACGGGAAGGCGGCGGAACCCCATTGGTATTTCCCTGAGGGGATCTACGTGGAGAAGTTCGATACCTTATTCCAGACAGAAGCGAGTATTAAGGCGGATACAGCCTATTATTATGATAAAAAAGGGCTTTGGGAGCTGATCGGTAATGTAGAGGTGGAAAGTCTGCAAGGGGAGCATTTTGAGACTTCCCAATTGTTCTGGGACCAGAAGCAAGAGAAGGTTTATTCTGATAAGTTTATGCGTATCGAGCAAGAAGATAAGATCATAACAGGTATAGGTTTTGAGTCGAACCAAGATATGACTCAGTATAAGATATTTAACTCACAGGGTATTTTCCCGGTGAGCGATGCTCTGGCCGATACGACACGGACAGTTCAGGGGGATAGTGCCCGGGGAGATGTGTCACAAATAGATTCAATAAAAAGTAATTAAGGTGGGGACGCTGACTTATATTTTAATTTCCCTCGCATTTTCCGCATTCTTTTCCGGGATGGAGATCGCTTTTATCTCCTCCAATAAGCTTCGTTTCGAGCTGGATAAGAAGGAACGTAGTCTATCCAGTAAGATACTGGGTATTTTCTATCGTAATCCAAATTTGTTTATCTCTACCATGTTGGTAGGAAATAATATTGCGTTGGTCGTTTATGGTCTTCAGATGGCAATCGTATTGGAGCCGTTTATAGCCAAGGTGGTTGCGAATGAGGCATTGATCGTTTTTATCCAATCCGTGATATCTACGATCTTGATCTTGTTTGCCGGGGAGTTTATTCCCAAGACCATATTTAAGTTGAATCCTAATTTATCACTCAATATATTTGCGATACCATTATTTATCATATATATCATCCTGTATCCGGTCTCCAAGTTCTCATCCCTGCTATCTTTTTTGATTTTGAAGTTAGGGGGCGTGAAGAACTTGAAAAGTTCACCTCAGGCATTAGGCAAGGTAGACTTGGATTATTTTATACAGCAAAGTCTGGAAGATGCTCCGCAAAATTCGGATATGGATACGGAGGTTAAGATTTTCCAAAACGCCTTAGACTTCTCGAATGTCCGTTTGAGGGATTGTATCGTGCCCCGGACGGAGATTGTAGCCTGTGATACGTCTGCTACGATAGAGGAATTGCGTTCTAAGTTTATCGAGACAGGACTTTCGAAGATATTGGTGTATAACGAGAATATTGACGATATTATCGGGTATATCCATTCTTCCGAGCTTTTCAAGAATCCGGAGGATTGGACCCAGCATATCCGTAGCGTATCGATCGTTCCGGAGACGATGGCGGCGAATAAACTGATGAAACTGCTGATGCAAGAGAAGAAGAGCTTGGCTGTTGTCGTGGATGAGTTTGGCGGTACGTCGGGTATCGTGACACTTGAGGATTTGGTGGAGGAGATTTTCGGAGAGATTGAGGACGAGCACGATATGAAGTCGCATGTGGCTAAAAAAGTATCGGACAATGAGTATTTGCTGTCGGGTAGGATGGAGATTGATACCTTGAACGAAATGTTCGGGTTGGATCTTCCGGAGTCGGATGATTATGTCACCATCGCCGGTTTTATCTTGCACTTCTATCAAAAATTCCCGAAATTGAACGAGACTGTCCAGATCGATAAATATTCGTTTAAGATAATCAAAGTAACGGCTACGAAGATCGAACTTGTACGTATGAAAGTAGGGATTTGATAAAAAAAAGGATTATATGCTGTGGAATTTCCTTTTTTTCATATCTTTGTGCCCTTAAAATGTGAAATAATAAACTTTAAAAAATAATAAAGATAAATGGCTACGCTGGAAAAAATTAGAAGCAAAGCAGGACTGCTGGTACTCGTGGTGGGTTTGGCATTGTTCGCTTTTATCATTGGAGACTTTTTAAACTCTGGTTCTACTTATTTTAGGCAATCACAGGAACGGATCGCCGAGATTGATGGAGAGGTTGTAAAAATTCAAGATTATCAAGGTCGCGTTGATGAGATGGCCGAGATGTATAAGATGCAATCCGGTTCAGCCAGCCTGCCCGAGGAATATATGACACAGATTCGCCAGTCCGTATTCGATGCGATGGTACAAGAGGTCGTGTTGGACGAGGCTACTGCTAAATTAGGTATGGGAGTAAGTCCGGAAGAATTGTTTGATATGGTTCAAGGTGAGAATATCTCTCCGTTGATCCAACAAATGCAAATGTTTACGAATCCTCAGACTGGTGCTTTTGATAAGGCCGCTTTGTTGAATTTCTTGAAACAAATCGATTCCGATAATATCGCTAGCTATCCGGCAGATCAACAGGCACAGCTGATTCAAGCTAAGAACTTCTGGTTGTTCTGGGAGAAGAACATCAAACGTCAACGTTTGGAGCAAAAATATACGACATTATTGAGCAAGGCTATTTCCGCGAATTCATTGGACGCTAAGGAAGCTTATAATGATAATGCCGAGAATTCGGATATCATTTACGCTATGCAATCATATGCTACGATTCCGGATTCAACGATTGAGGTAAGCAAGAGCGAGATCGAGAAATTGTATAACCAACGCAAGGAGCTTTATAAACAAAAAGAATCTAAGGTAATTAAATATATCGCCGTAGATATCCGTCCGAGTAAAGAGGATTATGATAAGGCACAGGCCGAGATCGAGAGCTTGAAAGAGGAGCTGGCTACGTCTGAAAGAGTGGCTGATGTAGTAAACGAGAACTCTGAGGTTCCTTATGTTGACGCTTTCTTCACGGAGAAGGCTTTGGATCCGGAGATGAAACAATTCGCTACGACTTCTGAGGTTGGCGCTGTTTATGGTCCTGTATTCGAGAATGACAAATACAGAATGTTTAAGCTAGTCGATAAGACGGTCGCTCCGGACTCAGTAAAAGTTAGCCACATCATGTTGGCCGGTAAATCTGAGGCTGAGACAACAGCTTTGGCTGATAGCTTGATGGGGGCGTTGAAAGGTGGCGCTAATTTCGCTGAATTAGCTAAGAAATACTCAGCAGACCAAGCCGCCGAGAATGGTGGTGAACTAGGTTGGTTTACAGAGGTTACCGCTTTGAGAGGTGTGAATGATGATTTTAAGAAGGCTGTCTTCTCAACTCCATTGAATGAGGTAGCGGTTGTGAAATCTTTATATGGTACTCACCTTGTAAAAGTAACAGAGAAAACAGGAAATGTTGAAAAATATAAGATCGCAGATATCGACATGACTGTATCTCCTAGCTCTAAGACCTATAGCAACATCTACAATGAGTTGAATCAGTTCGTATCGAAGAACAACTCTATGGCTAAATTGGAGGAGAATGCGAAGGAAGCCGGTTATAACTTGATTTCAGGTGCAACGGTTACTACGGATGATCAGTTGTTAGGTTCTATCAAGAATTCACGTCCGGTAATTCGTTGGGCGTTCCAGAACGATAAAGGTTCTATCTCTGAGATCTTCGAGTGTAGTGATAAATTTGTCGTGGCTGCTGTAGAAGGAAGTATTTCCGAGGGGTATCGTCCGGTTGATATGGTCGCTCCGGCTTTGAGAGCTGAATTGGCTGCCCAGAAAAAAGGCGATAAGATCGCTCAGGAATTGGCTGCTAAGAATTTAACTTCAGTTGAGGCATATGCTGAAACGATGGGTTCTTCTGTAGACTCTGTAAAGTTCGTGAACTTTGGTACTCGCCGTATCGCTGGTATCGGTATCGAACCGAACTTGAACGCTATGGTTTCTATGGCTCAAGTTGACCAAGTAAGTGCTCCGGTTAAAGGTAACAACGGTGTATATGTGTTCAAGGTATACGCAAGAAATAAAGATGGTAAGGAGTTCAACGAGGCTGAGGAAATCCGTGCGTTGGATGCTTCGAATGCGTATCGTGTAGGATTCCAAGCTATCCAATCTATGGTCAACAACGCTAAGGTGGAAGACAACCGTATCCGTTTCTATTAATAAAGAGTATTTATACTTAAGATAAAAAAGATCCCCTGTTTTGTCGTCAAGATATATTTATTTTGACGGCAAAACAGGGGATCTTTATTTTGTGGAATATTTCTCGTACTTTCGCGAATAAGAAAATATCGATAGCATGGTTGACAAAAGACAATTATTAGGGATGACCTTGGAGGAACTGAAAGGTGTAGCGTCTGAGGTGGGTCTTCCCGCATATGCGGCTAAGCAAATGGCCGATTGGATTTATAAAAAGAAAATAACCCGGATTTCGGAGATGACGAATATAGCGGTAGCCAAACGTGCTTTATTAGAGGATTCATTCGAGATCGGGGCTTATCCGCCATCTGAGTATCAAAAGTCGAAAGACGGTACGATCAAATATCTATATGCTGCCGGACCGGGGCGTTTTGTTGAGTCTGTTTATATTCCTACGGATGATCGGGCGACTCTTTGCGTCTCTTCTCAAGTCGGATGCAAAATGAATTGCTTGTTTTGTATGACGGGAAAACAAGGTTTCACGGCAAACCTGACAGCGAACCAGATATTGAACCAGATCCAGTCCTTGCCGGAAAACGATTCATTGACGAATATCGTTTTCATGGGAATGGGGGAGCCACTGGATAACGTAGACGAGCTTTTCAAGGTTTTGGAAATACTCACGGCCTCGTATGGATATGCGTGGAGCCCGAAGCGTATCACGGTTTCAACCATCGGTGTGACGAAAGGCTTGAAACGCTTTTTAGAGGAGAGCGAATGTCATCTGGCCGTAAGTCTGCACTCGCCCTATCCTATGGAACGTCTTTCCTTGATGCCGGTTGAAAAGGCATTCCCAGCGAGGGAGGTG
>OHQH01001472.1_pt1 | contig 9911 bp, 7 predicted proteins | sample 1577891 | NCBI WGS metagenome assembly OHQH01 (sample SAMEA3879601, study PRJEB24766) | human gut metagenome | biome: human-associated habitat; feature: feces | place: USA | collected 1985/1987
GTCCTGCAGAACCTATTGGACGTCCCTCTCTTGCCGGGGATGGTCCCATGTAATAGATTGTGGAATCTTTGATGTCGATCGGAAGGTTTTCCCCACGCTCCAATGCCTCGATCATTCTTTTGTGTGCGGCATCTCTCGCCACATAAATGGTTCCCGTTATGTAAACGTAATCACCGGACTTTAAATTTTTTGTCACTTCCGCGGTGATCGGTGTTGTAATATGTTTGTCCATATTCTGCGCTCCCATCTTTAAATTTTTATTTTATTCGTAGCAATCATTGACTTCACAGTTGCGATCCACATATTTCTGTACTGATCAGATATGTTTCCTCTGCTTTTGACTCTGAATATACAAACTACATTTGTAGTGATATACTTTTTCTTACACTTCTCTTACCACATGCCGGTTCACATGACAGCAGATATTGACTGCCACCGGAAGTCCTGCAATATGTGTCGCGTAAGTATTCACATTCACTGCGAGAGCAGTGGTTGTTCCGCCAAGTCCACCCGGTCCGATTCCAAGCCGATTGATTTTTTCTAACATTTCTTCCTCTAACTCTTTCACGTATGGGATAGCAGAATGTTCGCCCACCGGTCTGGTCAACGCTTTTTTTGCTAAAATCGCACATTTTTCAAAAGTACCGCCAATACAAACTCCGACAACCATTGGCGGACAGGCATTCGGTCCTGCATCTTTCACTGCTGTAATAATTGCGTTTTTTACGCCTTCAATTCCATCAGCTGGTTTTAGCATGAACACACGGCTCATATTTTCACTTCCGAAACCTTTTGGAGCCATTGTAATTATCACTTTATCTCCCGGAACAATGCTGTAGTGGATCACCGCTGGGGTATTATCCTTTGTATTTTCGCGGATGATAGGATCACCAACGACTGATTTTCTTAAATACCCTTCCGTATATCCCTGACGGACACCTTCGTTTACCGCATCTTCGATTGCCATTCCCTCAAAATGAACATCCTGTCCGACTTCCAGAAAAATAACTGCCATTCCGGTATCCTGACAGATTGGGATCATCTCTTCATCTGCAATTTTCAAGTTTTCCTGAAGCTGATTTAATATTTTTTTACCAAGTTCTGATTTTTCAGAAGCAGTGGCATCTTTCAGGGCTTTATCCATATCTTTGGAAAGATAATGATTTGCCTCGATACACATTTCTTTTATATTTTTTACGATATCATCTGTATTAACTGTTCTGATCATTTTTATTTCTCCTAATATTAAAATATTTCTTATACTTCTGCAGAGATTCATTCTGTTCACGGGAGGTCATATCTGGGAACGCTTTCATCAAACGCTTGAAACCAAAATTCTTCTCTGCAAATAATTCTTTGTACTTTTTCTCGAGCTCTTCTTTTTCTTTCTGTTTTGCAAGTCGGGCTGCTTCTCTGTTTTCTTTGTATGCAGCAATTTTCTCTTTTGCTGCTTCGGTCGATTCAGCAATTCTCTCTCTTGCATTTTCTGCAGACTCTGCAATTCTTTCTTTTCTTTCCTCCGCAGAGAGTACTATTTTTTCTCTGGTGGATGATTTTGTCTCCGCCAGTTTCATCCTTGTTGACTCAGCAGATTCTTCGATCCTTGCTTTCGCATTTGCTGGAATCTCTTTTATATTTTCTTTTTTGTCTGAAATTTTTGTAAGAAGTTCCTCATGTGTTTCCTGGAACTCCTCCGATCTTTCTACTGCAGTTGTCACATTTTCGTAGATATTTTCACCGATTTCATCGGATAATTTATGTATTTTCGCAGCCATTTCATCCATAACTTTTAATCGCTTGTTAAACTTCAAAATTGTAGTAACAGTAACACCGCAGTCAACAGCGAAAGCCGACATGATAATACAGAGCAGCACAACACCCAGAATATGTGGAATCATGGTGATTCCTTTGTAAATGATTGGATGAATCACATCCATAATAAATGTACATGCGAGTCCCCAGTAGATGGAAGATTTCAAACATATATATCCGTGAAGATTAAACGGCTTATTGCTATAGTCCCACCATTTATTGTGAAATACTTTCTCCAGAATAAATCCTGTAATGTATTCCAAAATGGAAGTCAGTAAGAAAGAACCCGCAAATAATATCAGCAGGTTGTCCTTTAGCGGAGTCAAAGCAGCTACAACAATCACCACTCCACATCCGTAAATTGGACAATACGGTCCATTTAAAAATCCCCGGTTTACAAAAATTCCCCGGTCCAATGCTGCATAAGATACTTCTGTGCACCATCCGATAAATGCATAAATAATAAAAATCCATACTAACTCATAAAAATTTTGCGGCACTTTTCATTCCCCCTGTTGTTCTGCTTTCTATTGGAGTTTTACTACAATTTTAAAACTCATATATTCTATATTTACGCAAAAGTATAAACGAAAGTTTTTGCTATGACAATGAAATTTTTCCACGGAAGTGGGATTTTCGCAACACGTTATCCACATTTACACTATGGATTTCTTGATAACATATGTTGTTTTTCATTTTTGTGTTGACATCATTCATTTTTCAAATAATCAAAATTGAACATCCTTTTTTTCAAATCAGGCTTGTTATCATGAAAAATAATTTGTTTTTAGATAGACAAATCGGCTGCTACATAAAAATGTGGCAGCCTACTGTCCAGACCACAGTGAATTCTTTGTATCACTGCGGTCAAAATATTTTTTTATTCCTCTTCCGAATCAGACTCAGCACGGCTTAATAATTCCTGCATTAATTCATCATCCGTTTCTGTCATCTGACCTGCCGCTTTTTTCGCAGCCTCTGCTGCAGCCGCAGCACTCTTGGCTTCCTCTTCCTCTGTGACAAGTTCAGATTCATCTGTATTTTCCATGAGGGATTTGTCCTCACGTACTTTTGCAATGCTTGCAACTGTGACATCATCCGCAAGATTCATCAGTTTTACACCGGAAGTAACTCTTCCGAGCAAAGCAGTATCACTGACTTTGATACGGATGATAATTCCTTCCGTTGTGATCAGCATCATCTCATCATCCTGATTGACTGCTTTCACACCGACGATATTTCCGGTTTTCTCTGTGATCTTATAGCATTTCACACCTTTACCACCACGGTTCTGGGCTGTAAATTCAGATGCAAGTGTGCATTTTCCAAGACCTTTTTCAGATACGATCATCAGTGATTCGCCCTGGGATTCCATCTGCATTCCGACAACTTTATCGCCGTCCGTCAAATTCATACCGATCACACCCATAGAGGTTCTTCCGGTACTTCTGACATCTCTCTCATTGAAACGGATACACTGTCCGTATTTTGTCACAAGGAAAATATCCTGTTCGTTATCGGTCTTTTTCACTTCGATCAATTCATCATCTTCACGCAGTGTGATGGCTGCAAGTCCTGTTTTTCTGACATTCGCATAATCGGTGATCGGTGTTTTCTTCACAATACCGTTCTTAGTTGCCATAAACAGATAGTGTCCTTCGGTATATTCCTTGATTGGGATCACTGCGGTAATTTTCTCTCCCGGCTGAAGCTGCAACAGGTTAATGATCGCAGTACCTCTCGCGGTTCTGCCCGCTTCCGGAATTTCGTAGGCTTTCATTCTGTATACACGGCCGGTATTGGTAAAGAACATCATGTAATGATGGGAAGTTGTCATCAAAAGTTCCTCGATGTAATCTTCATCGATTGTCTCCATTCCCTTGATTCCCTTGCCGCCACGGTTCTGGGCACGGAAATTATCAAGGCTCATTCTCTTGATGTAGCCAAGTTTTGTCATTGCGATCACAGTGTTGGTTACCGGAATGAGATCCTCCATGGAAATATCATACTCGTCAAATCCGATGGAAGTTCTTCGCTCATCACCGTATTTTTCTGCAATCAAGAGGATTTCCTCACGGATAACACCAAGGAGTTTTTTCTCATCTGCCAGAATTGCTTTTAACTCTGCAATACGATCCATCAACTCTGCATACTCAGCTTCGATCTTCTCGCGTTCCAGACCTGTCAGTGCGCGCAGACGCATATCGACGATCGCCTGTGCCTGGACATCTGTCAGGGAAAATCTCTCGATCAAACGATTTTTTGCTTCCGGTGTATTTGCACTGCTTCGGATAATATTGATCACTTCATCGATATTATCAAGCGCAATGAGTAATCCCTCCAGAATGTGGGCTCGTTCTTCTGCTTTATTTAAGTCATATTTTGTTCTTCTGGTCACAACATCTTTCTGGTGATCCAGATAGTAGCCTAACATCTCATGGAGATTTAATACTTTCGGCTGGTTGTCCACAAGGGCTAACATGATAACACCAAACGTATCCTGCATCTGGGTATGTTTGTAAAGCAGATTCAAAACCACATTCGGATTTACATCACGGCGCAGCTCAATACATATACGCATACCCTGACGGTCAGACTCATCACGAAGATCCGTGATTCCGTCAATTTTTTTATCTCTTACAAGCTCTGCGATTTTCTCGATCAGTCTTGCTTTGTTGACCATGTATGGAAGTTCAGTCACAACAATACGGTTTTTACCGTTTTGCATTGGTTCGATATTGGTGATCGCACGAACTCTGATTTTTCCACGTCCGGTGCGGTAAGCTTCGTTAATTCCGGTTGTTCCAAGAATCATCGCTCCGGTTGGAAAATCCGGACCTTTTACAATACTCAAAAGTTCTTCGATATCTGTCCCCCGGTCCTCTAGCACTTCGTTGTCTATAATTTTTACGACGGCATGAATCACCTCACGCAGATTGTGAGGCGGAATGTTTGTTGCCATACCAACAGCAATACCGGTTGTTCCGTTTACCAGAAGATTCGGATAGCGGGAAGGAAGCACCGTCGGCTCTTTCTCAGTCTCATCGAAGTTTGGTACAAAATCAACGGTATCTTTATTGATGTCCGCGAGCATCTCCATGGAAATTTTACTAAGTCTTGCCTCTGTATATCGCATTGCAGCGGCACCGTCACCGTCGACAGAACCAAAGTTTCCATGACCATCAACAAGCGGATATCTTGTAGACCAGTCCTGTGCCATGTTGACCAATGCTCCGTAGATGGAACTGTCTCCATGTGGATGGTATTTACCCATGGTATCACCGACAATACGCGCACATTTTCTGTGTGGCTTGTCCGGTCCATTATTTAATTCGATCATGGAGTAAAGTACACGGCGCTGTACCGGTTTCAAACCATCTCTTACATCCGGCAATGCACGCTGGGCGATAACGCTCATCGCATAATCGATGTAGGATGTCTCCATTGTTTTTTTCAGATCGACATCATGGATTTGATCAAAAATTTTGTCATCCATTCTATTTACCTCATTCCTGCAGATTCTTTTTGGTTCAAAATCTGCATTTCTCTAATTAAACTACATTTGCAATTATATTATAAATTAACTTCCTATCACGCTATTAAACTACATTTGCAGTAATATATAATTTCCAGCACACTTAATCTTAGATATCGAGATTCTGCACATACTTCGCATTTTCTTCAATAAACTCACGTCTCGGTTCTACTTTATCTCCCATCAGAGTTGTAAACGTAATATCAATTTCAGAAGTACTCTCATCATCGATCATGACACGTTTTAAAATTCGTTTCTCCGGATCCATGGTAGTTTCCCAGAGCTGCTCCGCATCCATCTCACCAAGTCCTTTGTAACGCTGGATCTTATTATTTCCGTCACGTCCGATCTCCGTTAAGATTGCATTTAACTCATCATCACTGTAAGCGTACCATACATTTTTGTTTTTTTCGATCTTGTATAGTGGCGGCTGTGCCAGATATACATGACCTTCTTTGATCAGATCCGGCATGAACCGATAAAGGAATGTCAGCATTAACGTACTGATATGGGCACCATCGACATCGGCATCCGTCATAATGATAATCTTGTTGTAACGAAGTTTGCTGATATCAAAGTCTTCATGAATACCTGTACCAAACGCAGTGATCATAGCTTTGATCTCAGCATTTCCATAAATCTTATCCAGTCTTGCCTTCTCGACATTTAAAATCTTACCACGAAGTGGGAGGATTGCCTGGGTTGCACGGCTTCTCGCAGTCTTAGCGGAACCGCCGGCGGAATCTCCCTCGACGATGAAAATCTCACAGTTCTTTGGATCTTTGTCAGAACAGTCTGCCAGTTTTCCCGGAAGAGACATTCCCTCCAGTGCTGTTTTTCTTCTGGTTAAATCTCTCGCTTTTCTTGCTGCCTCTCTCGCGCGCTGTGCAAGAAGTGACTTTTCACAGATTGTCTTGGCAACCGTCGGATTCTGCTCTAAAAAGTAAGTAAGCTGTTCGCTCACAATGGAATCCACCGCACCGCGGGCTTCGCTGTTACCCAGTTTCTGCTTGGTCTGTCCCTCAAACTGAGGTTCCTCAATCTTGACACTGATAATGGCGGTCAGTCCTTCACGGATATCATCACCCGTCAATGCCGGTTCACTGTCTTTTAATAATTTATTCGCTCTTGCATAAGCATTAAATGTTTTCGTCAATGCATTACGGAATCCGGCAAGATGTGTACCACCTTCCGGTGTGATAATGTTATTGACAAAACTTAACGTCAACTCATTGTAGGAATCATTATGCTGCATGGCAACTTCCACATAGACACCATTTCCACTGCCCTCACAGTAAATGACTTCCGGGTATAAAGCTTCTTTGCTCTTGTTTAAGTAAGTAACAAATTCTTTGATACCGCCGGCATAATGAAAATCATGAGTTCTCGCCGGGTTTTCTCTTAAATCTGTCAGCACGATTCTTAAACCTTTTGTCAAAAAGGCTGTCTCACGCAAACGCTGTTTTAACGTATCATAATCAAAAACAGTCTCTTCAAAAATCGATGCGTCCGGCCAGAAAGTAACCTTTGTTCCGTGCTTGTCCTCGCCGCATTCTCCGATCACTTTCACCGGTTCATCCGGTTTACCGATCTTGTAACTCTGGAAATAAACCTTTCCTTCACGGTAAACCTCAACTTTTAACTTTGTGGAAAGTGCATTTACAACTGACGCACCTACGCCGTGAAGTCCACCAGATACTTTGTAGCCTCCACCGCCAAATTTTCCACCGGCATGAAGTACAGTGTATACGACTTCCAATGCGGATTTTCCAGCTTTGTGATTGATGTCGACCGGAATACCACGTCCATCATCTTCTACGGTAATAGAGTTATCTTCATTTATGGTCACTTCAATATTTTTGCAGTATCCGGCAAGTGCCTCATCTACTGAGTTGTCTACAATCTCATATACCAGATGATGTAAGCCCCTGGCTGATGTACTACCGATGTACATACCCGGTCTTTTACGAACAGCCTCAAGTCCTTCCAAAATCTGGATCTGGTCTCCACCATATTCGTTTTCTGTACCCATTTATTCCTCCATTCTGCACATAAAAAAATATGTACAATGCAATTATATTTCTTTTCTCTCTTCCACAGTCCCCTGCACAACTTTAAATATCTTGTTGATATGAAATCTGTTTTTTACAAATTCATCCAGTCCTGTACAGGTGATCAGCGTCTGTGTATCATGAATACTGTTGAGCAGATAATTCTGCCGGTTACTGTCAAGTTCCGACAACACATCATCGAGCAACAAAACCGGTGTATCATGAATGGACCGTTTGACCAGTTCAATTTCTGACAGTTTCAAGGACAGAGCTGAAGTTCTCTGCTGTCCCTGCGAACCGAACTTCCGAATGTCCACCTCACCGATGGAAAAAAGAAGGTCATCCCGGTGCGGTCCCACTGATGTCATACACTGCCGCATATCCCTCTCTTTGACTCTGGAAAGTTCATCCTCGAAAAAAATATCTTCAATACTTGGTTCATACTGCAAAAGCAGATCTTCTTTTTCACCGGAAATCCGATAGTGAATATCATGCACGATCTCATTTAGCTCATCAACAAACTGTTTTCTTCGCCGAATGATTTTCCTGCCAGTTTCTACCAGTTGCATATCCCATACCGGAAGTGTATCCTTTAAATCCGGTCTGTAAACCATATCTTTTAATAATTTGTTGCGCTGATTCAAAATTTTATTGTAAGTTGTAAGATCTGACAAATATATTTTATCCAGCTGGCATAATTCAGAATCCAGAAATCTGCGGCGTTCCGCCGGACCATTTTTGATAATATTCAGATCCTCCGGCGAAAAAAATACCATATTGAGAATTCCAAAAAGCTCACTGGCTTTTTTGATTGGAACTTTATTGATTGCGATTCCCTTGGAACGATTGTGTTTTAAATGCATATCAATCTGATATTCTTTATCTTTTTTTACAACAACCGTTCTGATATGGGACTCCTGCTCCCCGAAATGGATCATTTCCTTGTCCTTACTACATTTGTGGGACTTAGTTGTTCCACTTAAGTATGCAGCTTCAAGGATATTCGTTTTTCCCTGCGCATTGTCCCCGTAAAAAATATTGGTTCCCTCATCAAATGAAATATTTAAATCTTCATAATTTCGAAAATTCTGCAATTCAATTGACTTTATGATCATTTTACAATCTGAATTGTCTCGCCGTTAAAGGAAACAACATCTCCATTGTATAATTTTTTTCCGCGCTGAAGCTCTGTCTCGCCGTTTAATTTTACCTGTCCATCCTGAATAAAAAACTTTGCGTCTACTCCGGATTCTACAAGACCTGCTTTTTTCAAAGCCTGTCCCAGTTTGATAAATTCATCCGTCTCTCTGATATTTACTGTGATCATCTTTCTGCCTTTCTTAGTTAGTGGCTGCGTTAAAGTTTACCGGAAGGATCAGATAAATGAACTTTCCTTCATCATCCTTGATAAAACATGGAGCCTTCGGGTTTACCATATAAAGAGAAACCTCTTCCTCATCGATGACTCTCAATGCATCGATAAAGAATTTCGGATTAAATCCAATGAGGATATCTTTTCCCTCTTTTGTGATATCAATATCTTCATTCATGGAACCAATAAAAGAATTGATCTTTAATTCCATATTTCCATCTGTGATATTCATGATAATTGGTTTTTTGTCACCCTCTTTTACGAGAAGTGTTGCACGGTCGATACAGTCTAATAATTCACGCTTATTAATCTTAACTTTTGTATCATAATCAGAGGAAAGCATCTGCTCAATCTTGAAATACTCCCCTTCGATCAATCTGGATACAACTGTAGTATCATCAAATTCAAATACAATATGATTCTCTGAAAGGAAAATATTGACTTCTTCCTCTGCACTTCCAGGTAAAATCTTACTTACTTCCTGAAGTGTCTTACCAGGAACAACCACTTTCTTATGGTCATAATTATTCTTTAATTCAATATTGCGGATGGAAATTCTGTGTCCATCCAGGGAAACTACTTTTAACTGATTCTCCTCAATCTCAAAAAGCTCACCTGTCATCAGTTTATTGTTGTCATTGTCAGCAATTGAGAAAATTGTCTGTCTGATAACCTCTTTAAGGGTAAATTGTGAGAGGACAATAGACTCATTTCTCTCAACATATGGTATGTAAGAAAAATCATCACCTGATTTTCCGATGATATTGAACTTGGCCTTTTCACATGATATGACTGTCTTGAAGGAAGCATCTGTCTCAATTGTTACATCATTGTCAGGAAGCTTTCTCACTATTTCTGAAAAAATCTTGGCGTCAAGAGCGATAATTCCTCTCTCTTCGATAGTTCCGTCTATGATGGTTTCTATTCCAAGTTCCATATCGTTGGCCATAAGCTTAATCTCGTTTGCGGATGCATCAATAAGTATGCACTCGAGAATTGCCATTGTAGTACGTGTAGGTACTGCCTTCGATACGATATTAACACCTTTCAGTAAATTTGCTTTTGAACAAATAAGTTTCATTTAGAAAAACTCCTTCCTGCGCGTATATATAAAATGAGTCTTACGGAGTCTGTGTGGGGA
>OHQH01001473.1_pt1 | contig 9910 bp, 8 predicted proteins | sample 1577891 | NCBI WGS metagenome assembly OHQH01 (sample SAMEA3879601, study PRJEB24766) | human gut metagenome | biome: human-associated habitat; feature: feces | place: USA | collected 1985/1987
GGCACATGCGCCTTATACACTCAATGCCTGTTCGGCAGATTCTAAAATAAGGGATTTTGCACGTATGGTAATGACTGAGGATTTGCAGTTGCTGGAGCTGCTGCCTGGTACAAGATATAATTTCCATCCTGGCAGTCATGTAAAACAGGGAGCAGAGCAGGGAATAATCATGATAGCAGAATTGCTGAATGAAATCCTGCGTCCTCAGCAGCAGACAATGGTGCTGCTGGAGACTATGGCTGGTAAAGGCAGTGAAGTTGGGCGAAACTTTACGGAACTGCGTTCGATTATCGACAGAGTGGAGCTGCAGGGAAAACTGGGGGTATGTCTGGATACCTGTCATGTTTTTGACGGCGGCTATGATATAGTTAATGATTTGGAAAATGTTTTGGAGGAATTTGATAAAATTATTGGTTTGAAACGTCTTTTAGCTATTCATATCAATGACAGCCTGAATATTTTGGGCAGCCATAAGGACCGGCATGCAAAAATAGGTCAGGGGAACATTGGATTGGAAGCGCTCAGCGCTGTCACTAATCATCCTCAGCTGAAAGACTTGCCCTTTTATTTAGAAACGCCGAATGAATTGCCTGGGTATAAAGCTGAGATAGCTTTATTGAGATCATTGTACAAGTGGTAATAAAAAACAGTCTGACGTTTAAACGTCAGACTGTTTTTTATTAAGAAGATCATTTTGCAGCAGCAACAGCCTTGTTGATGTCGGCAATAAGCGCTTCAACATCAATGCCGTGAGCGCCTGCTCCCTGGCCGATGGTTTCGTAATGAGCTGCCATGCAGCCAACACAGCCCAGACCATATTTAGCAAACACTTCCAAAATTTCAGGATGTTGTTGAACAGCATCGATGATGCCGGTATCTTTAGTAATGATATCCATGGATAAACCTCCTTTAACAGGTACTTTGATTTGTCAGAGAGACTTGTCTGTGTTAAAATTACAACAGATGCCTGTATGACTTCATGTATGGATATATTATAGCACAGAAAGTATAAAAATAAAGCTGTTAGTTGTGGCAGAATTGCAAAAGAAATGTGAGGGATGGATGATGGAAATGGAAGAGCATGCAGAAGAATATGAAACAAGTTTGAAAAGAGTACAGGAAAGCCTGCAGGCTTATCCGGAACTGGAAATAAAAATATTGCCGGGATCAACACATACTGCGGAATTGGCGGCTCAGGCTTTGGGCACAACGCCGGGACAGATAGCCAAAACCTTGTGTTTTTTAGCTGATGGCAAGCCGATTTTGATTGTTGCCTGCGGCGATAAGAAAATAGACACAAAAAAATGGGGCCGTGCCATCGAAGCGAAAAAAATCAAAATGGCAGATGCGGAAACTGTAATGCAAATCACAGGTTTTGCGCCCGGAGGAGTATGTCCGTTTGCCTTGCGTCAGCAGGTTTCAGTTTATCTGGATAATAGTTTGAAAGAGTATGACATTACTTTTATTGCTGCAGGGACACCTCATTCAGCTTTGCCGATCAGTGCTGAAATGCTGGAAAAGGTAACTGGAGGTAGTTGGGTAGATGCAACTAAATAATAGCTGATTATTTTGGCAGAAGGTGAAAAAGTTCGCTTTTCTGCCATTTTATTTAAACTGTAAAATGAAGAAACTGTATAGATTTGTGGTATAATTTAGTTGTTGAAAATTTAATTTAGGAGAATTTTATGAGCGTTGATAATAAATTTTTAGTGCGTGATAAAATAACTTTAAAAGTAACAGGATTAGGAAGCAGCGGTGAAGGTGTGGGCAAGACTGATGGATTTACGGTCTTTGCACATGGCGCCTTAGCAGATGAGACAGTAGAAGTAGAGCTGGAACAGGTGAAGAAAAATTATGCGTCAGGGAAAGTAACGGCCATTCTGGAAGCATCACCTGAGCGGGTAGAACCATTATGTCCTGTTTATGAAGCCTGCGGCGGTTGTCAGCTGCAGCATTTAAACTATACGGGGCAATTAAAGGCTAAAGAACAGCAGGTTCGCGATGCGCTTTTTCGGATCGGGCATTTACAGGAAGTCAAAGTTCTGCCGATCATCGGTGAAGAAGATCCATGGCATTATCGTAACAAAATGCAGTTCCCGGTTGCATTTGAAAATGGAATTTTGGAAATCGGATGTTATGCTGCGGCTACACATAAAGTAGTCGGCGTTGAAAACTGTCTGATCCAGAAGCAGCGTAACAATGACATTATTGCTGTTGTCCGTCAATGGATGCGGCAGTATGAAATCTCTGCTTATGATGAAAAAACAGGTAAGGGCGTAGTCCGCCATGTTATGGGCAGGGTTGGTGTTAACACTGGTGAGGTTATGGCAGTTATCATTACTGCCGGTTACGATATTCCACATGGCAAAGAGCTGGTCAAAATGCTGCGTGATGCTGTTCCGGGCTTGAAAAGTGTAGTGCAGAATATCAACAAAAAACAGACCAATATCGTGATGGGTAATAAAACACGCTTATTATATGGTAAAACGACGATCAAAGACCGTTTGGGAACTTTAAAATTCAATATTTCTGCGCAGTCGTTTTTTCAGGTAAACAGTGCCCAGGCTGAAAAGCTTTATAACAAAGCGATTGAATTTGCGGCTTTGAGCGGTGGTGAAACCGTTGTTGACTGTTACTGCGGAACCGGTACAATTTCTCTGTATTTGGCAAAACATGCCCAAAAAGTTTATGGAATTGAGATTATAGCTTCTGCTATTGAAGATGCAAAACGTAATGCTGAAGATAATGGCTGTGATAATGCTGAATTTATTTTAGGGGATGCTGCTGTTAAAATGCAGGAACTGGTAGAACAGGGTGTGCGTCCCGAAGTTGTGCTGCTTGATCCGCCTCGTGCTGGCTGCGAAGAAAAAGTGCTGGCTGCTATTGCGCAGGTCATGCCACAGCGTATAGTTTATGTTTCCTGTAATCCGGCTTCGCTTGCCCGCGATTTGGCTTATCTGGAACAGAACGGTTATCAGGCTGAAGTTGCCCAGCCGGTAGATATGTTCCCGATGACGCATCATGTAGAGACTGTTGTATTGATGACAATAGTAAAAAAATAAAATTATGGAGCCCGGTTGCCAGGCACTGCAATTTACGCAGAGCGGAGAGCAATGGATTGATTAAGTAGATTGTATTGTAGACAAGGAGCAGTAACAGATATGAAGATTTCTAAGAAGGATGCTTTGTCATGGTTTGAATTTTTTGCACAATTGCCTGCAGGGGAACAGCTTCTGGTTAAACAGCAGGAAATTGTTTATGCCACATTCGCACAGATTGAGGCAGTTGTTATAAAAAGAAAAGAAGAGCTTATGGAACAAATTCCCGGTTTGAAAACATTAAAGGACAGAACACTTTTTGTGGGACCAGATGAAAAATTTCCTGATGGGTGCCGTTCATGTCTGTTGGGCAGCGGGCTGACAGCTATCAGAAAAACCAATAAATGCAATCTGCAGTGCAGGTTTTGCTATAATTATGGCGAGCTGGATGCTATTGAACCGGTAGGAGAGGGGATTTGGGTCATTGGCGGGACCAAGTTTTATGAAAATGACATTGATCTGTTGTTGGAAATCCATAAAAAACCTACAGGGGTTGCCTATGTATATTTAGAACCTTTTATGGAAATCGAGAAATATTATAATATTATTCAAAAATTTAACAAGGCTGGTATTTATCAGCATCTATATACTAACGGCACTCTGGCTACGGAAACAACGCTTAAAGCATTGGAGGAGGCTGGCCTGAATGAGCTTAGATTTAATTTAGGAGCTTCCGGTTGTGCTGATAAGGTCATTGAAAATATTGGCATAGCAAAAAAGTATATCAAAAAAGTCGGCATTGAAACGCCTATGACCAATGAGTTTTTTGAAAAATTCTTTTTGAAAAAACAGGCTGTTTTGGACACGGGATTAGATTTTATTAATTGTGCGGAGCTGCATTTGAATCCCAATAATATTGAGAATTATTGGGGTGAAAAAATGTATATTGCCCGCCATGGATATATATCACCAATCTGGAGCCGCGAACTGACACTCAGATTTATGGCAGCCGCAGCAAAAGAGAAATGGAATTTGGTTGTACATGATTGCTCTAATGATACCAAGTTTGCCAGAGCTTTGAATTTAGGTACCAAAGAGGGTAAATGGTTCGGGGCCAGCAGTTATACGTCTGAATTTTTAGAGATCCCCTATGCCGTATTTTTGCCGGTCCTGCGTGATGAAGAATTTCATTTTTTAGTTGAAGAAGAGCTGCCAAGCGGCTATAATCCGGGAGAGATGCTTTTCTAAGAAAGAGCGGCATAATGGCAAATATTATAGAAATAAATGACATTTCTGCTCCTGAACTGGAAGTATTCACAAAATTGACTGAAAAGCAGCTGCGCCATAAGCTGGAACCGGAAAAGGGCATCTTTATCGCTGAAAGCGGCAAAGTCATAGAGTTGGCGCTTGCTGCTGGCTGTGAGCCGATTTCCTTGTTGATGGAGCGCAGACATTTCACGGTACAGGCCCAAAATATTCTGCTGGCTGGACTGACAGGATATAAGCTGACCCGCGGTATCCTGTGTGCTATGCGTAGGCCCAGGCTGCCTTCAGTACAGCAGATATGTTTTCAAGCCAGGCGGGTGGCGGTATTGGATAATATCACGGACGCAGCCAACATAGGAGGAATATTCCGATCGGCAGCGGCGTTAGGTGTTGATGCGGTACTTGTGATGCGCTCCTGCTGTGATCCTTTATGCAGAAAAGCAGTACGTGTCAGTATGGGAACGGTATTTCAGATACCTTGGACTTATATAGAAAACAATGTCAAAGAGCTGGGAGAATGGGGCTTTAAAACAGCTGCAATGGCTTTGTGTGAGCATGCTGTCAGTATAGATGATCAGGCGCTGATGGCAGAGGGCAGGCTGGCTTTGGTTTTTGGTACAGAGGGCTACGGCTTATCTCAGGCTGCGATTGATGCGTGCGATTATGTTGTGAAGATCCCTATGGAGTACAATGTGGACTCACTTAATGTAGCTGCTGCAAGCGCTGTGGCGTTTTGGCAATTGCGATGTCAACAATAAATTGGAAAAAAGATTCTTTGGAATTATTTGAATACTTAATTTATGCAAACTTGTTAAACGGCCAAAGTTGATTTGTGTTGTGTAAAAGGTTGTAATTATGGATTATAAAGTTTTAGATATGGAAAAGTATTATCGTAAGGATATTTACAGGCATTTTACGATGGACTGTAAATGTTCGGTTATGATTACATCCAAGATCGATGTTAGTGAACTTGTTGCATATTCAAAACAAACTGGAACTAAATTTTATATCAATTTTCTGTATGTCCTGACCAAGGCGCTGAATACCAGAGATGACTATAAAATGCGGTATTTGTATCAGGAAGATAAGTTAGTCGTATTTGATAAAATCAACACTGCGCATTATGTTTTCCACGAGGATACGGAGACTTTTACAGTAGTTTATACAGAGTTCAGCGAAGATTACCAGGCTTTTTATGACAGATGCTGCGCTGATATGGAAAAGGCTAAACAGACCCGCAGTTATGGTCTGGACGGCAGTAAATTAAACTATTTTGATGCTTCCTATATTCCCTGGTTGTCATATGAAGCACTACATGTAGAACTGCCTGACGGACATCTGCATTTCCCTCCGATTATAAACTGGGGAAAATATCACAGTGAAAATGGCAGATTGCTGATGCCTGTGACGGTGAGAATGAATCATGCGATTGCTGATGGTTATGTAGTTTCCAAAGCATTTTTATTGCTTGAGAAAGAAATTGAAAGATTGGTCGAAGACTGAACTAATGGATTAGAACCATCGTTTCACATTGCTTTTAGAGTTATGTTATTTTAAAGCGCTGTAGCTTGGCGCTGCTTCGAAAGTAGTTCCGGTGGATAAATTCAGTATAGTCATCACTTTGGTGATGGCAGCGGTATTTTTACATGAACAATTTACTGTAAAAACAATTATCGGTTCTGTCCTTATTACTTTTGGGGACTTTTATTATGATTTTATAAAGAGTCACAGGTCAGATGTATAGAATAATTAAGAATAAATCATAAATACAGAGGGGTAAGCAGATGATAACAAGGCAAAAATACCAGGATTATATCAATGTGCTGAAAGAGGAATTGATTCCGGCGATGGGGTGTACTGAGCCTATTGCTATTGCTTATGCCGGAGCTATTGCCAGAGAGCATTTAGGCTGTTTGCCTGAACGTGTAGAAATTGAGGTCAGCGGTAATATCATCAAGAATGTAAAAAGTGTTATTGTACCTAATACAGGGGGACTGCGCGGTATTGAAGTGGCAGCGGCAGCAGGTATTGTGGCAGGAGATGCCGCGAAGGAGCTTAAAGTTATTTCGGAAGTGAGTACAGAAGCAGTTGCCGTAATTCATAAATTTTTAGAAAGCACACCAATAACAGTTAATTTTTCTGATAGTAAAAAAATCTTTGATATAATGATCACTGTTTATGGTAATGGCCATTCTGCTTATGTACGCATCTGTGAGTTTCATACAAATATAGTGGAAATAAGAGAAGATGATAAATATGTGCTGCAGAAAGATATTGCAGTCGAAGACAGTTTGGGCTTTACAGATCGTGGATTTATGAATGTACAGGAGATTATTGAATTTGCTGATACTGCAAGAATAGAAGATGTTAAGGATATTCTTGATCTTCAGATCGAATGTAATGTTAATATTTCAGAGGAAGGCTTGGCTGGCGATTATGGAGCTAATATCGGTAAGGTCCTTTTAAAGACTTATGGAACGGATGACGTAAAAATAAGAGCTAAAGCCAAAGCAGCTGCCGGTTCTGACGCCAGAATGAACGGCTGCGAGATGCCAGTCGTGATCAATTCCGGCAGCGGTAATCAGGGGATTACTGCCTCCATACCAGTTATAGAGTATGCTAAGGAGTTGGGTGTTTCTGACGAGAAACGTTATAGGGCCTTGCTGGTATCTAATCTGATCACGATCCATTTGAAGTCAGGTATCGGCAGGCTGTCGGCTTACTGCGGTGCAGTCAGTGCCGGCTGTGCCAGTGGTGCCGGTATTGCGTATCTGTATGGAGGCGGTGTTGATGAAGTTTCTCACACGATCGTCAATTCTCTGGCAATAACTTCCGGTATTATCTGCGACGGCGCTAAAGCTTCGTGCGCTGCTAAAATAGCTACGGCTATCGATGCAGGTATATTAGGTTATCATATGTATAAAGAAGGGCAGCAATTTTACGGAGGCGATGGTATCGTCAGCAAAGGTGTTGAGAACACTATAAAAAATGTGGGGCAGCTGGCTAAAGAGGGAATGTCTACTACTGATCAGGAAATTTTGAAGATTATGACGAAAACACAGAGTGTTTAAGCGTAGCTGAAACAGTCCGCTCAAAGGATAGTGATAATATGCAGATAAAAAAGAAATATATTTATATCGCTTTGGGACTGTGGGCGCTTGTGACAGTTATTTATTTTACTTTGTGTAAAATAGCGAGTGATCAGGCTATGCTTATTTTTAATAAAACTATGTCTGCTCAAAAAGTGCTCAAAGGCTCGGTGACGCTTGGCAGTATTGATGCCGACATTTGGGGGCGGGTAGAATTTCAGAATCTTGTCTGGCTTGACATTGACGGTCAGCCTATCGTACATGTGCCGCAGGGACGTTTCAAGGTGCGGCCATGGGATATTATTACCAGAAGTATCAGTACATCTACTATTAAGGAACTGGAATTGGACAACGCTTTGTTTGCCGTAAGATTCAACAGAAAGATGCAGTTGGATATTTTTGAGCAGGCACAGGCCAAAAGAGTTATTGATCGGGCTGAACAAAAGGAAGCTGTTTTGTCAGGAAACGAAACAGCAGCTGAACTTGAACATATAGCGCAGGAAAAGATCATAGTACAGGAAAGACATCCTGGAGACAGGCATGAATTGAATCTGGATTTAGAAAATAAGCGGCTGAAAATGCGTGTTGTTTTTAATAACTGTACCTTAACTGCCGGTTATCATAACCGTTATTTTGTACTGAATGAAGTTAATGCAATAATTGATATTGATACGCAGAAAAAGCTTACGATTGATTTTGTAACTGGAAAATTTGGTGGCACTATGGTTGGCGATGGGGTGGAAATAAAGGGAAACATCAATTTAGCGCAGCAGATTCCTCATTACGACCTGCATTTGGAGCTTTATAATGTTCTGCCTGCTTCGTTGGGAATAGCGGATATCAAAGATACGGTTTCTATTACCGCTTCAGTTACTGGAGAACTTCCGAATCCTGTTATAGATGGTCATTTGGATTTTAAAGAACTGAATATTCCCGGACTGCATTTTTCTAAGGTCAGAGGCGATTTGCATTACGAAGATGCTCTGCTGAAATTTACTAATGTAAAAGGAAATGTTTTTGGAGGCACAGTTGAAGCTTTTGGAGATTATCATCTGGATACAAAATATTACAATATTGACGCGCTGGGACACGAATTGTTGGGAAGCATTGCCGCACGCAACGGTAAAATAAAATGCAAGGTCGAACTGGATTTTAAGATTCGATCCAAGGGAGATTCTAAAACTGCGTTGACCTATGGCAGCTTTAAATCAGGAAAAGGATCGTACTATATTATTCCTTTTGACAGTATCAGCGGCGAGTTTTCCAATCAAAATAAACATCTGGAGTTTAAAAATGTTGTCATTGAAACCAAGATGGGGACAATCAAAACAGATGCTTTTGATATAGTGAACGGCAAGCTGCATATAGGCGAGATATATTTGGAAAAGCCGGAAAACGGACAAACTATTAAAATAATCTGACAAAAAATGATTCAGAAATCGGAGGAAGGCAGCGATGGGCAAATATAAAAAACTTTATGGCACGCTTTTGCTGGGTCTGATTGCCATTATAATTTTGCTGACGGCTGTTTTTTCCTATAGCAGAAGTATCGAAGAGAGTTACAAAGAAGAAAATATCAACTCACTGAAAGAACTTTCTAATCAGGGAGCTTTGATGCTGCATAATGAAATCAAAAATAAACAAAATCTTTTAGCTGAACTTTCGCACGATGTCAGTCGGATTTTTGTAAATGATCCGCAGGCGGCCGCAGCTTATTTGGAGGAAGCCGCTGAGCGCAACAGTTTTAAACGAATTGGCGTAGCATTGACGGATGGACGTGCTTATACAACAGATGGTGTTGAATTGAATATCTCAGAGCGAGAGTATTTTAGTAAGGCGATTCTCGGGCACACGGCTGTTTCACGTAATCTGGATGATTATACGGATGGCGGCAGGATCGCAGTTTATGCGGTACCGATTTTTGAAGATGGAAGCGATAAGAGGATTGGAGTTTTGTTCGCTACTTACAGCCTGGATACATTTAGAAAAACTATTGAAGTATCGTTTTTTGGCGGTGCTGGAGATTCTTATGTGGTACAGGAAAATGGTGATGTTGTAGTAGATTCGCAGCATTCAGAAAGCTTTAAAAACTTTAAAAATGTTTATGCGGCCCTGCTGACGGCAGATCCGGTAAATAATAAAGACAGTGCTGAAAAACTCTGGCAGATGATCAACAGTAAAAAAGGCGGTTATATTGAATTTTATAACGGCAGTCAGAAATATACGACAGACGGTTATTCTGCAGCAATTGTCCGCCAGATCTGCAATACCTGGGAGATCCCGCTGCAGACCTTTGCAAACCGTTCGGATATCGCAGGCGGCTCCACGCTTGGAAACATTTCTACTGCCCATGTCTCCATTCCCTCTGCGGATGTAGGACTGGCACAGTTGGCCATGCATTCTGCATTCGAGACAGCGGGGGTGAAGGATACCGAAGCACTGGCACAGCTGGCAGAGCATTTGTTTGCGTGAGTTTCCTTTGACACGAGAGGACGAAATCGGAGTGTTGGTACCTGA
>OHQH01001474.1_pt1 | contig 9896 bp, 7 predicted proteins | sample 1577891 | NCBI WGS metagenome assembly OHQH01 (sample SAMEA3879601, study PRJEB24766) | human gut metagenome | biome: human-associated habitat; feature: feces | place: USA | collected 1985/1987
TAAATCCTCTGCTCCTGCAAGAGCAGTCGCATTTTGCTTCGCAAAACAAGGAGGATTTATGTTAGCATCATTATCACTTATTTTTATTGTAGGGCTTGCAATGGGAGCCATTTGCCAGAAACTGAAGCTGCCACGGATCATCGGAATACTCGTCACCGGAATTGTGTTGGGACCGTATGTGCTCGATGCGGTATCTCCGGCGGTGGTCGTTCCAAGAATGGTAACTCTTATGGAGAAAAAATATGGCACAGAGAAAGCAATTCCACAGATGATCATGGCGGGCGTATCGTGTGACGATATTTTTGTGATTGTATTGTTTACAACATTTCTAAGTATTGCGCAGGGTGGTCATGCCAATGTACTTGATTTTGTAAATATTCCGGTGTCAATCGTACTTGGTATAATTTTAGGCGCAGTGACAGGTTATGGACTGTATCTTTTCTTTGAGACGGCATATGCGAGAAAACACTGCGTGCGTAACAGTATAAAAGTAATCATTGTTCTTGGATTTTCCTTTTTACTGGTATCAGTGGAAGGATGGCTGGAAGGAAAAATTTCCGTATCGGGACTGCTTGCGGTGGTCGCAATGGCTTGTGTGATCGCTTATCTCCCAAAGGCAACGGTGCAGGCGGCAATTGGTTCTGTTCCTTTGGCGGCAGGACTTGCCTGTGGAAAAATTGTTCTGTCTGTCGCTGTGCTGGCAATCATTATCACGGCACCGCTTGGGGCAATCGGGATGGATGCAGCCTATCAAAGGTTGTTGGAAAAGGAAAATTAAAAAAGATTTTTAGAAAGTATTTTGGCGGAAAGTGTGTTATATTGATTTCAGATAAAAGAAAATGACAGGGGTATCCGGAGATGATCAGAAAAGCAACAGAAGAAGATTTGTCGCGCATCGCAGAAATTTTTGTATTTAATAACAGAATCAATTATTTCCCAATTTTTAAGCAGGAAGAGTATTCATTTGGAGAATTGCAGGTTGTATCCATGATAGATCATTATTTCGGAAAAGGGGAAGTTCTGGAAAATCTGTATGTCGCCGATGAATGTGGAATTGTGAAAGGATTTATGGAAATCCATGGAACAGAAATCCGTAAATTGTATGTCGATCCATGCTTTCAAAGTGGTGGAATTGGAAAGAAATTAATAGAGCATGCAATTTCAACTTTTGATGTTGATCATTTGTGGGCGTTGGAGAAAAATACGAGAGCGATTGCATTTTATCATCGTCACGGATTTATGGAAAATGGAGAAAAAGAATTGGAAGAAGGCACGACAGAGTATATTGCAAAGTTGATAAGGGTGGAAGAAAATGTGCAGTTGGACGAGAAACCAATGCATAGAAAAATAATGAGAGAGGAGGTATAAGAGAAAAAATGGTAACAGATTACTTTGACGTAAAATTAGAAACAAAAGATCTTATTTTAAAGAAAGCAGAATTTGAGGACTGGAAGACAATTTATTATAACCTGTGGAGACACAAGGAGAGCGCAAAGTATATGCTCTGGCAGCCGACAGAGACAGACGAAGATGCAAAAGATCGAATGAAGCGCACGATTGCATTTGAAGAAAAACCGGAGAATAAGTATGCGTTATTTGTGTATTTAAAGAAAACGGGTGAAGCAATCGGTTTTGCAGGCATGCGCGAACTGGAACGGGGCATTTATGAAGAGACAGGTATTGCACTTGGACCGGAATTTGTGCGAAAAGGTTACGGGAGACAGATACTTACGGCACTTCTTGAGGAGGCAGGAAAACTGGGAGCAAAAGAATTCCATGCCTGCAACCGGACGGGCAATGCCGCTTCCAGAGCGTTACAGTTGTCATGTGGATTTGTATTCGATTCGTTGTCAGAAGAGAAGACAGATTCGAGAACAGGCGAAACGTATATTTTAGAGAACCATATTTACAGGTATTAGAAAGAAGGAAGAAAATGTATTTTGAAAGATTGAATGAACAGAATGTAGAACAGTATATTGCCTATTTAAAGCTTGCGATGCAGCAGGAGCCGGATATGATGACGGTGGAAGAGATAGATGAGGAAGGAATCAGGACAAGGCTTCGGGATTCATTTTATGAAAAGTCTACATCAATTCTTGCGATGGAAAACAATCAGGTGGCAGGAAGAATTGAGTATCATTTTTATGGGTGTATACAGGATGGATATCGCATGGCGTATGTGAATTGGGTATATGTTTTACCCGAATACCGGCACAGCGGCGTTGCCCGGAAGCTGTTTGCAGAGTTTGAAAAAGACTGCGAAAAGCATGAAATCCATCAATATTATCTGATCCGTGCTACCAACGAGAATGCCGACAGATTTTACAAAAAATTTGAAGGGGTGCAGTTGGACGAGGAGCCGATGCTTCGGAAAATATTAAAAGACAATTGACAATGGTTATCGATGGTTATATGATATGTATATAACCATTGATAACCATTTTTACATAGACCATTGCGAAACTCTTAGAAGACGTGAATTAAATTACGGAAAGTTGACAAGAGCAAAAGAAAACACTGGGGAACCGCCGGTTCTTAGAAGGCAGGAACGACTGTTAGTCGTGACTGGCTTCTTAGTACCGTTGCGAGTGACACGTAGCGGAAGCGTGTTTTCGTTGATCTTGTTAACTTTTCGTAATATTCATAACGTAAAAAGGAGTTTCGCAATTGTCTACGATTTTTATATGCAGAAAGGAGCACATTATGTCCACAAATCCAACGAAACGAATTGAAGAGATCGACCGGAGACTGGAAGAACTTCCAAAAGGAACCCTGACCTATAAGAAGATCAATGGCAAAGAACAGCCGTATATCCAGCGAACGATTGACGGGAAATCAGTGAGCTATTATGTGAAAGTGTCCGAGCGGGAGAAGGTACTTGTGGAATTTGAGGAGCGCACAAAGCTACAGGAAGAGAAAATGCATCTGACGGCTTATGTGGAGGGACTGAAGGACATTCTTAAGCACAATCCATATCTCTCTGCCAAGGTGGTGATCGGGTATCAGGATTTTGAAGACTTTACCTGTGGACAGCAGTTTTATGTAGATAAGACGCATTTTATCACCGAGTGGCTCAGGGAAGGAACGAAGATCACATTGATCACCAGACCGAGAAGATTTGGTAAGACAACACTGCTCAGTACGGTAAGAATGTTTTTTGATCCAAGATATGCAGAACATCCGGAATATTTCAGTAAGCTTCGGGTATGGCAGGATGAAAGAAGCCGCAGTATGTTCGGAAGTATCCCGGTAATCTCCACAAGTTTCGGAGGCTGCAAGGGGATTGATTATAAGCAGTCTATCCGGGGAATGATGGGACAATTGGGAACAATGTATGGACATCATGAATATTTACTGGATAGTCCAAGACTTACAGGTAAAGACAAAGAGTTATTTGAAAAAACACGATGGGGACTTGTTTATCATGAAACATGTTATATAGAGGATGCAATAAGGAATTTATGTAAATTACTCTATAAGCATTTTGGGGTAAATCCAATCGTACTCATTGACGAGTATGACACACCATTGATCGAAGCATATACGGATGGTTACTGGGATGAGATGATCACGACCTGCCGCCAGTTATTCCATAATACACTGAAAGAAAATGACTATCTTGGCAGAGCCATTATCACCGGAGTGACGAAAGTGTCGAAGAATTCACTTTTTTCTGACCTGAACAATCTGCTGGTCGCCACTGTGACAGATGATATCTACACGGACTGCTGTGGATTCACTGAGCAGGAGGTGATGGATGCATTAAAGTGCCAGAATATTGATGATATGAAAAAAGTGAAGGAAATGTACGATGGATTCATTATCGGTCATCAGAAAGATATTTATAATCCGTGGTCTATCGTGAACTATATGCATGATCGGCAGTTGAGATCTTATTGGATTCTTACCAGCAGCAACAAGCTGATCGGTGATATTATCTGCAGGCATCCGTATGATAAAAAGTACGAGATTGAACAGCTGATGACAGGAAAACCAATACACAAGGTGATCAACGAGAATATTACATTCCAGTACCTTGATGGAGACGAGAACAGTCTGTGGTCACTTCTCCTTGCAGTCGGATATATCAAGGCAGAGAACGTGGTGAAAGATAACGAATGGACAGAGTGCGATGTTTCCGTGACCAACAAAGAGGTTATGTCAATGTTCCGGACACAGATCATTGCCATGTTTTCAAATGGCAATATTGCATATGAGAATTTTACAAGGGCACTGATAAAGCATAGAACCTGGGATATGATCGGTGTGATGGAAGATATCGCCGAGTATTCCATGAGTTATTTTGATACTGCAAAGAATAAAGGAAAGCATGCCCCGGAGAATTTCTATCATGGTCTTGTTTTAGGACTTATTGTATCCATGCGCAAAGAATACCGCATCGTATCCAACCGGGAAAGCGGGGAAGGACGTTATGACATTGCAATCTATCCTTTCGACAAAACAAAAGATGCCTATATCCTTGAATTTAAAGTTTTAAATGAACACAGAGAAAAGACGGTTCAGGAAACTGCACAGAATGCCCTGAAACAGATTCAGACCAGAAACTATGAAGCAGATCTTCTTGCCTACGGCATCCCTGCCGATCACATCTATAAACTCGGCTTTGGATTTCTCGGCAAGAAAGTCTGGGTAGTCTCTGATCCGCCTGAGAAAGATGAGAAGGATCAGGTCAGATCAGAGTGGGATAACCTGCGGTTCCGATAAAAAACAATATTAGTTATCAGAAGCATCATCATCAGACATGCTGTAAACCTGACGTTTACGAGCCATCTCATCATTTTCAAGGTATTCATCATAGGAGGATACTTTATCAACAAAGGTTCCATCCGGTAAGAACTCGATGATACGGTTTGCAGTTGTCTGTACAACCTGATGGTCACGGGATGCAAAGAGAATAACACCCGGGAACTTGATCAGACCATTGTTTAATGCGGTGATAGATTCCATGTCAAGGTGGTCGGTCGGTTCGTCAAGAATCAGAACATTGCTTGCCTGGATCATCATGCGGGAGAGAAGTACGCGGACTTTCTCACCACCGGAAAGAACACGCATTTTCTTAGTTCCGTCTTCACCGGCAAAAAGCATACGTCCAAGGAAACCACGAACATAAGTAGCATCTTTGATCTCAGAATACTGTGTCAGCCAGTCTACGATCAGAAGATCGGTATCAAAGATTGCTGTGTTGTCCTTCGGGAAATAGGACTGGCTTGTTGTCACGCCCCACTTATAAGAGCCGGAATCAGGTTCCATTTCACCGGAGATGATCTTGAATAAAGTTGTTTTTGCAAGCTCATTTCCACCGACAAAAGCGATTTTATCTTCATGACCTACGATGAAAGATACATTGTCTAATACCTTGACACCGTCAATCGTCTTGGTGAGACCTTCCACAGTAAGAACTTCATTTCCAATCTCACGGCTTGGACGGAAGTCAATGTAAGGATATTTACGGCTGGATGGACGGATCTCATCCAACTGGATTTTTTCTAATGCACGTTTTCTGGAAGTTGCCTGTTTGGATTTGGAAGCGTTTGCAGAGAAACGTGAAATAAATTCCTGTAACTCTTTAATCTTTTCTTCCTTCTTCTTGTTGGCTTCTTTCATCTGTTTTACAAGTAACTGGCTGGATTCATACCAGAAATCATAGTTTCCGGCATAGAGCTGAATCTTGCCATAATCGATATCTGCAATATTGGTACATACCTTATTTAAGAAGTAACGGTCATGGGAAACAACAATCACCGTATTCTCAAAATTGATGAGGAATTCTTCCAACCAGGAGATTGCATCTAAGTCTAAGTGGTTGGTAGGCTCATCCAGAAGAAGAATATCCGGATTTCCGAACAATGCCTGTGCAAGTAAAACTTTGACCTTTAAGGCACCAGGAAGCTCTGCCATCATAGAGTAATGGTAATCGGTAGAAATTCCAAGACCATTTAATAATGTTGCGGCATCGGATTCCGCATTCCAGCCATCCATCTCAGCAAATTCGCCTTCTAATTCGCTGGCACGGATACCATCTTCATCGGAAAAATCTTCTTTCATGTAGATGGCGTCTTTTTCCTTCATAATATCATAAAGTCTCTGGTTACCCATGATAACGGTATCAAGAACGGTAAAAGCATCATATTTAAAGTGATCCTGCTGTAAAAATGAGAGACGCTGTCCCGGAGTGATGACAACATCACCGTTTGTCGGCTCTAACTGACCGGATAAAATTTTTAAAAATGTGGACTTTCCGGCGCCGTTGGCACCAATCAGACCATAACAGTTTCCTTCAGTGAATTTGATATTTACATCTTCGAATAAGGCTTTTTTGCCTACACGTAACGTTACATTGTTTGCTTGTATCATTGTAATACCTCTATTTTACATATTTCTTGGTTTAAACGCATCATTCTTATTATACATAAAACCGTTGTTTTTTCAAGAAAAATCTATGCCAAGAAAATATAAGGAAAAAACAAGAGAAAATCTTTCTTGTTATGTAAAAATTTGTTATAATTATTCTAATCGGGGTTTTGTAAAAGGAGAAGTTGGGGATGGCAGAATTTAATAGGGAAGAAATAGATTATGAAGATCAGCTAAGGCAGTCGGAGCGTGAGCGCAAAGATTTGAAAAATATCATATATGAACTTCCGGTAGGACTGATCACGGTAAAAGGGGGAAATGAGCTGACGATTGACATCGCAAACCATGAATTTTGCAGGATGAGCGGATACGAATTGGCGGACTTCAGCATGGAAAAAATGAGCATGGCGCAGTTGATCCATATGGAAGATTACATGATGTTTGAGGATGCGGCGGAGGTCTGCCGCAGAGGGAAAACATCGGATGAATTTGAGGCGAGAATCGTTACAGCAGATCAGAACGTGATCTGGGCAATGTTTCAGTTTCAGATTTACACATACCGGAGTGCAGTGCCATACTATCTTGTATCCTGCTGGGACATTACAGAGCGCAAGAAGATGGAAAATGAGATCATGCTTGTGAACGAGCGCTATCATATGCTGGAAGAGGTCTCCGATGATATTGTCCTTGATTATGATGTGAAAAAACAGCAATTTGAGATACCGGAATGTTATCTGAAATTCGCAGAGGATAAAAGTGTGAAATATGCTGGGATAGAAGAACTTTATGGAGCCATACACCCGGACGACAGGGAAAGATTTCAGAAGATATTTGAGACGGCGCTTCAACGGGAGATGAAAGGAACTGCGGAATACCGTCTGCGGCAGGGGGGAAAAGAATCTGGAAAATATGCTTATTTCAGAACCTGTTATCAGAGTATCGCAGATTATGATGGAAAGATCAGCCACATCATAGGAAGAAGTTATGATATCAGCACAGAGCGGGCAGTCCGGGAGAAACTTCTGCGGGAAGTGCAGTTAGATCCGTTGACAAGGATTTACAATAAGACAGCCTCCGGAGAAATCGTAGATGCGTTTCTTGAAAAATCAACACAGGGAACGCATGTACTCTACGTCATTGATATTGACGACTTTAAGAAGATCAATGACACATTCGGACATACTGTTGGAGACATGGTGATATCGGATATTGCAACACTGATACGCGAACAGTTTACGGATGAAGCGGTTGTCGGACGTGTCGGTGGGGATGAATTTATGGTCTTTGTGAAGGACACTTCTTTGCAAGAGGCGGAGGCGAAAGCGGAACAGCTGTGTACAAACGTGCAGAAAACGCTTTCCGGGGATGGAGCAGTCATTGTTGTGACATTGAGTGTCGGTATGGCTGTGACAGGAAAAGACGGGTATGATTATAGTACGTTGTTTGAACGGGCAGATCATGCCATGTATCACGTTAAGAAAAATGGGAAAAATCATTATGGCTTTGCAGGAGAGACCGAGGAAGGTGACTGTGAAGGAAAGTACCGCACGGAAGAAAAGGAAAACCGTAGAAATCTGGTGGCGGACAAAGAATTTTTAAATACAGCGTTCAGCCTGTTATCACATGCAAGGGATATCAATGGTTCCCTGAATGTGCTCTTAGAACAGATTGGCAGAAAATATCAGATGAATATGGTATCTGTTTTTGAATATGCACCAGATGGAAAGAATATGTTACTTACCAACTGCTGGAGTGACATGGGACAGATTTATGAGAAGAATATACTTCCGATTACCTGGCCGAAACTGATGAAGGCTGAGGTGGGAGAATTTGTACAGACAACTCCAAAGTGGCAGGAAAAACGGAAGAAAGAGTGGCTGGAATGGTCAGGAAATGCCATCCCGATCCAGTCGATCGCTGCAGTAAAGTTTGAGTATTCGAATGGAAAAACCGGATGCATCGATGTTGGCTCGGTTGAACAGGGCAAGCAGTGGCGCACAGAGGAGATTGGAACCATCTGCGAACTGAGCAGAGTGGTTGCCGTATTTGTGACGCTGCGTGAGAAAATGCAGGAAGATCAGCAGGCAATCCATAAATTAAAAAACAGAGACCGGCTGACGGGCTTATATAATATGGAAGCTTTCAGGACAAAACTGGTACAGCTTCTGGAGGCAGAGGAAAATCCACAGGAGAATACTTATGCACTGACCATGGTGGATGTCAATAACTTTTCTTATGTCAACGAAAATTTCGGCGCAGAGATGGGAGACAGTATACTGAAAGAATTTTCCCGGCTGCTGGAACGCAAAAAAGTAATGGCAGCATGCCGTATGTACTCGGATTATTTCCTTGTATTGTCCAGGGGAAAGAGCCAGCAGGAGATCCGGAGGCGCGTTAAGGAAGGGAATGAAGAGTTTGAGGCAAAGCTGCAGGAACGTTATCCCGCTGGAGGAATGAAGCTTTCGGCAGGAATCTGCTTCCTGTCAGGAAAGAGTTCGTTTGAGACGATACTGGAGAGCGCAAATCTTGCAAGAAAATATGCAAAAGAACACAATATCACATCCGGTGTTGTCTATATAGAAAAAATGCGTCAGACACGTGACGAACAGGTGCTGATCGCAACACGGTTTCATGCTGCGATCCAGCGTGGGGAGTTTGAAATGTTTTTACAGCCAAAGTTCCGGCTGAAAGAGAATACGATTTATGGGGCAGAGGCACTTGCAAGATGGCATTTCGGAGAGGACGGATACTTACAGCCAAACCGCTTTGTGCCGGCACTGGAATTGATGGGATATATCAAAGACCTTGATTTCTTTATATTAGAGCAGCTGCTGAAATATATGACAAAGTGGAAGAAATCCGGAAAAAGCCTGTTTACGATCTCAACTAATTTTTCGAGAAAACACTTTGAAAACGGTGGCGAGGCATTTTTGCAGCGGATGCATGAGACAATGGACAAGTATGACATTGATCCTTCCTATATTGAAGTGGAAGTTACCGAGAGCGTCATGACAGAAAAACTCGAAGACCTGAAGCACTGCATGATCGAACTGGCACAGATGGGATTCCGCATTGCCATTGATGACTTTGGTACGGGGTATTCGTCTTTGAGTGTCCTTTATGAAATACCGGCGAATGTTGTCAAGATAGATAAAAGTTTTACCGACAAAGTGATGGTGGACAACAAGGGGGAATTTGTATCCCAGATGGGAAAATTTATCCGTGCAGCCAAAGAAGAGATCGTTGTGGAGGGAATTGAGACGGAAGAACAGCGTCAGTTCTTGGAAAGCCATGGGTTTGAATATGGGCAGGGGTATCTGTTTGACCGGCCGATCCCGGCAGATGAATTTGAAAGAAAATATTTATAAATCTGTGCTTTTGGCAAGTGTTTTACTGCCGGGTGAGCAGTAACGTTTATAACTTTGTACTTTGTTTTGTACAGTCTGAATTCTTTACAACGGACAAATTAAATGCTAAAATGTGAATTAAGTCGAAAGCTGGCGGGGATAGTATTCTGCCCCGGG
>OHQH01001479.1_pt1 | contig 9870 bp, 9 predicted proteins | sample 1577891 | NCBI WGS metagenome assembly OHQH01 (sample SAMEA3879601, study PRJEB24766) | human gut metagenome | biome: human-associated habitat; feature: feces | place: USA | collected 1985/1987
GTGCTGATTTTCGCCTGTCTGCGGTCATTTTCTATGAAAAAGCACCCACAGCCTGCAAAGGTTTGGGCAATAATGATAATTGACAGTGACGTTATAATATGTTATTATATTAAAGTGTTAAAACGTACAAAATGGTATTTTGACGATACCCGAAAGGAAGTTAATAATGAAAAGATCTATTTTTAAGACTATCGCATCACTTTCCGCTGCTGCCATGATGCTTTTGGCTGTAGGCTGCGGAAGCACATCTGGTTCTTCATCAGCAGCAGGCACAAACAGCACAGCCGCTGCAACAGGCGAGGATAACTCACTTCAGAAAGTTCTTGATTCAGGCAAGCTTGTGCTTGGTCTTGACCCAACATTCAAGCAATGGGCTACACAGACGAGAACGACAACATCGTAGGCTTTGATATCGACGTTGCAAAGGAAGTTTGCTCAAGACTTGGTGTAGAGCTTGAAACTTACTCTGTAAACTGGGATACAAAGGAGCAGGACCTTAATGCAGGCACAATAGATTGCATCTGGAACGGCCTTTCTGTCAGCGATGAGAGAAAGAAAGTAATGCTCATGAGCGAGCCTTACATGAAGAATGAAATGGTGTTTGTTGTAAACGGCTCAAGCGACGTTGCTTCACAGGCTGATCTTGCAGGCAAGAACATTGCCGTACAGAACGGTTCAACAGCACAGGAAACACTTCTTGCATCTGACGTTGTAGCAAATGGTGCGACAACAACAGAGCTTGCGACAAATGTTGAAGCCCTCCAGCAGTTGGAGCTTAACATGGTAGACGCAGCGTTCCTTGACTCAGTAGTTGCAAACTACGAGATATCCACATCAGGCAAGGATTACAAGGTGCTTCCTGACGGCCTTGACCCAGAGGAGTACGCTATCGGCTTCAGACTTGGTGATCAGGCACTTTGCGACAAGATTGAGGAGATCCTTCACGAAATGAAGCAGGACGGCAAGCTCGCTGAGATATCAACATCTTGGTTCGGAAGCGACATCACGACCATAGAATAATCACAAAAACATTCAATCGGACAGTCTTCGGGCTGTCCGATTTTTTTGCTTATTAAGTTTTTCTGCGTGTTATATCTTTAGAAAATAAAAAGTCTCGCAAACAACGTGTTTACGAGACTTTTTGGCGGAGAAGGAGGGATTCGAACCCTCGATGAGCTATTAACCCATACACGAGTTCCAGTCGTGCGCCATAAACCGGGCTAGGCGACTTCTCCAGTTTATCATTTTTTATATGTGTCACACTATCTAAGCGACTTTAATATTATACCATATGATCTTTTACTTGTCAAGACATTTTTGAAACTTTTTTTGTTCTTTTCTTATTCAGAAGTACTGTGTAAAAAAAGTATTCTCTGCGATGCTTTATTAACAATATTCTGAAAAGTTTTCATTTTATTTTCTATATGAACATGTTACCGAAAATTTTCGCAATCTCGAAAACGATTAAGCAAATCATTTGGTTGATTTATAACAAATTTAATCAAATATATGTATTGGTAATATTGAAAACAGCTTAATAATTTTACCACTAAAATAAAAAAGTCGTTAAAAAGTTTACGAAAATTCACAAAATGCCTTTGACAACTCGTGGCAAATGTGGTATAATATTTGAATGATTGTAGGGTGCAGTGCGTCTAAATGCAACATTATAGAGAAGGTGAGACATTTTGGGAAGAAAACGCATTGGAGTGATATTGTCTGAGGCAGAAAGCTATTATCAGGAAAGATTGCTGAAAGGCGTAATGACAAAGGCTTTTCAGCTTGACTATGATGTGCTTATCTTCACAAGCTTTGTCAAAGTGTCATTCTTAAAAGCAGTGTCTGTTGGAGAAATGCAGATATATGACGCTATAAATTATGATAAGCTCGATGGCGTTATCGTTTTGGCAGATACATTAAAAATGCCTGGGCTTTTTGACAAAATATGCAGGGATATAGATGAGAAATGTCATGTTCCTGTGGTTTTTATAGATGGAAGCTATAAGGACTATGAAAGTATTTATACCCGTGACGAAAAACCCTTTATGCAATTGACAGAACATCTTATCGAGGTCCATGGATGCAGGAAGATACTTTTTCTGAGCGGGGCGCTGGAGACTGCCACCACTCGTGAACGGCTTGCGGGATATAAGCGTGCCCTTGAAAAGCATGGCATAGAGTATGATCCGGACTTTGTCTGCTTTGACGGAGGCTTCTGGTATGATAAAGCGGCAGAGGTGGCAAATAATATCATCTATGGCAGACGTAAAAAGCCTGACGCTATCGTTTGCTGTGGAGATTATATGGCTATAGGCGTTGTACATGAATATCAGAAAAACGGTTTGAGCGTGCCTGAGGATATGATAGTTGCAGGTTATGACGCAATAGACGAGGCTATCCATTGCGTGCCAGCTATAACCTCGTGCTCACCGCCGATCTTTGAAACTGGCGTGAACGCAGTAATGACCATTGAGGCAAGGATCAAAGGCGTTGAACCGCAGGGCCTTATAGAGGACGGCGGCAAGGTGGAGATAGGTGCTTCCTGCGGCTGTCATGAGGATTATAGCTATACAAAGCGTGATCTTTTATCATCTCAGAACAAGATGAATTATCATGACTTTTTGGACAGCAGTATGACCGATATAATGGCTTGCTCTAAAGATCCCGATGATCTGATGGCCAGGATACAATATTTTCTCTATCTTATCATTGGTCATAAGAGGTATTATCTCTGTCTTAATGAGGATTGCCTTGGAGAGCATGAGATAGTCGGTGAGATCTCCACTGTTCCAAAGGAATATACAGAAAATATGGTGCTTTATATAAGAAACGTTGACGGCAAAAGCAGAACTCTTCATGATCCTTTTGAACTCAAAGAGATATTTCCTGATCTGGAAGAAGAACGAGAAAGCCCTTGTGCATTCTTTATCACCCCGGTACATTTTATAGATCGGTGCTATGGCTATGCTGTATTGTCTTACGGTGACGAAATAAAATCGATAGATATCACTTATCGTAATTGGACAAATCATGTAAGCAATGCTCTGGAATCAATGCGGATACGAAACTCCATAGCTAATCTTGCAGTCCGTGACGCTATGACAGGTGTTTATTCGAGAATAGGCATTGAGAAAAATATCCAGTTTGTTATTGACAGAATGTCAAATCCGAAAAATAAGGCTTTTATCGCTGTCTGCGATCTGGACTGTCTTAAAAAGATAAATGATAATTTTGGCCATAACAGCGGTGATATTGCAATAAAAGCGATCGCAGACGCAGTTTTGGCATCGACAAAAAATAACGAGATATGCGCAAGGATAGGCGGTGATGAGTTTGTGGTGATAGGCTGTAACGACTATAACGACAACTATCCTGAACGATTTTCTGCAAGGGTCAATGACCGGCTTAGGGTATATAACAAGTTTGCAGGTAACGAGTTTGAGGTCAGCGTTAGTATAGGCGGTATTTGTAAACATATAACAGATGTCCACGAGCTTGAAGATATGTTTACACAGGCGGATAAGATAATGTACGCAAGTAAATTGGAAAGACATAAAAACAGGAAATAGCAATAGATAAAATATCAGTGCATTAAAACGGACGGTCAGTGATCGTCCGTTTTTGCGTGTGAGAGACACATATCCACTTGACTTATAGGCTCAAATGTAGTATAATGTAAAAGTTAAGGCGGTTTTCTGCCTGTTAGTAAGACGATTTTTTCGGAAAGGAAATGGATAATAAAATGGCTAAAGCTAAAAAAATAACGGCTGCTCTTACTGCCGCATTGCTTTGTACTGCGAGCCTTACCGCTTGCTCGGACACAAGCTATGTGATGACAGCAGGTGACAGCAAGATAAACGCAGGTATCTACATTTATAATGAGCTTACAGAAATGTCATATCAAATGACGATGATGTATTATCAGAGGGGCATCAAAAAGGACTATTTCGATCAGAAGGTAGACGGAAAGGCATTTGACGAGTATCTTTCAGATTATGCTCTCACTGCAACTAAGGAGTATGCGGCTGTAGTTGACAAGTTCAACGAGCTTGGACTTACTCTTTCAGATGAGGATATAAAGTCCATTAATGACAGCATAAGCAGCACATGGGATTCTCAGGGCGAGTTTTACGAGTCAGAGGGTATCTCAAAGGAATCTGTAAAGCTTGCACTCAAAGGCTCGAAAATGAGGGAAGAGCTTTTTGATCACTACTATGCAGAGGGCGGCGAGGAAGCCGTTTCAGACGATGAAATGGTGAAGTATCTTGATGATAACTACCTGAGATATAAATCCATTTCCTTTGCAAAAACTAAAGCATCAACTGATTCTTCATCATCAGCCACCGATTCTTCTACAGACTCAGCAGACGCTGCAAATGAGGAAGCCAAGGCAAAAAGAGATGAGTTCCTTGAAAAGGCTCAGGGCGTTTCGTTTGACGATTTCGACAGCATTATAGACGAGTACAACGACTATGTTGCTTCAAAGAAGGCCACAGATTCAAGCTCCGCCGCTGACAGCGATTCATCAGCCTCAGACAGCAGCACGACTTCTGACGACACATCTTCTGTAGCAGAGAGCGACACAAGTTCTACAGCTTCCGACGATACATCTTCTGTATCTGACAGCACAGCAGAATCAAGCACGGCAGCGTCAGACACAGATTCTTCCACAGACAGTTCTTCTTCTGCACCTGACCCATATGCAAATGAAAAGATGATGAATTACGGCACAATGGACGATTCACAGAAAGACACTACAAACGGCAAGATACTCAAAGAAGTAAGCGGTATGAGCACAGACGTTGCAACAGCTTATGAGGACGATAACGCATATTACATTCTTATCAAGGGCGATGTTAAGGACAGAGATACAGAATATGCCAAGGACAATCATGAAGATCTTCTAAAAGAAATGAAGAGCGATGAATTTCAGAAGAAATTAACAAGCTGGGTAGAAAAGCTTGACATCAAGGTGAACAACAAGGCCATAAAGCGTTACACGCCGAAAGTGGTCTACGATAAGCAGACAGAGTATTACAGCAAGAACAATAATTCATAGCAGATAAAATTACCGCCGCAACCGAGTTTGGTTGCGGCGGTTTTGTCATGTTGACAAATCCTTCGGTTTCCTCCTTGCCCAATTGTAGCACATAAGGACAAAAATGTGAACACATTCACATTTTATCAACAGAAGCCCCTTTTGTGCATTATTTTTTTGCGAGCACAATGCCCAACATATTATGGCTTTATAAAACAAAGAGCTGCGCTTCTTTAATGAAACGCAGCTCTTATGCTTATATTTTTATTATAAAGACGAAATGCACTGTGAATATGCCCCAATATTTAGTCAACAACACATTCCACAACAGCACAAGGCGGAATATTCAGCTTTAACACATTATCCTTGATGACTGCCGTATGCTCGGTAATGCTCACTCTGTCGGGACAGTCGAAGTCGTTATAGCTGTGCGCCTCGTTTGTAAGTATCCTGCAAGAAACTGATGATGCTTTAAATCCGAAAATGCTGCATTCAACAGCAGCCTCTTCCGTAAGCGAACAGTTTGCGGCGGTAATGGTCATACTCTTTTCGTTCACCGATGCGGAAACCGAGATCATCGGAGCATTTTTACCTTCCGACATATTTTCGTTCTGCGTATAGCAGTAAACTGCCTCGTTGTTTTGGTGTGTTTTAAAAAGGTCGAAAACGTGATATGTAGGCGTTTTTATCATCTTATCGCCCTCTGTAAGAATGACCGATTGGAGAACATTCACCGCCTGCGCAAGGTTTGCCATTACAACACGGTCGCTGTGTCTGTTAAAAACATTCAGCTCTATTGCAGCAACGATAGCATCACGCATTGTATTCTGCTGATATAAAAATCCTGGGTTCGTACCCTCTTCTACCTTATGCCAACAGCCCCACTCTCCTATTACAAGTCCTATTTTCTTTTCGGGATCATAGCGGTTCATTATCTCCGAATGTCTTGTGATAAGCTCATCGGAAAAGTTCGCTGCAGCTATAGTTTTATAATAAAGCTCATCGTCAAAATCGGTGGCAGACTCCATTTCGGGCCATACTGGCATCGTATAATAATGCAGGTCGATAGCATCAACATTATTGCTGTCAAGATTTTTCATCATGACTTCTGTCCAGTTATAGTCGGCAGAGCTTGAACCGCAGGCTATTCTGTAAAGTTTGTTTCCCGAATAATTGTGGCAGAATGTCTGATACCTTTTATAAACGTCGGCGTAATATTCTGGACGCATATTTCCTCCGCAGCCCCAGTTTTCATTGCCGATACCGAGGTATTCGAGTTTCCACGGCTCGGCTCTGCCGTTCTTCTTTCTCTGCTCTGTGAGAGGTGATTCCGCATCTGAGGTCATATATTCTATCCATTCGGATAATTCACGAACACTGCCGCTGCCAACATTGCCGTTTATATAAGGCTTGCAGCCAACAAGCTCACAGAAGCGCATAAATTCGTGCGTGCCAAAAGAATTATCCTCCGTAACTCCGCCCCAGTTCGTGTTCACGATCTTTCGGCGCAGAGATTTTTCGCCGATACCGTCCTGCCAGTGATATTCTTCTGCAAAGCAGCCTCCGGGCCAGCGGAAAACGGGAGCTTTTATATTTCTGAGCGCCTCGATGATATCATTCCTTATTCCGTCTGTATTCGGAATAGGTGAATTTTCACCCACATATATACCATTGTAGATACATCTCCCGAGATGCTCGGAAAAATGTCCGTATATCTCGGGAGAGATATGTCCGAGCCTGTCGTCTGCATTTATTACCATTGATATTTTTTTCATGTTATACCTCCGCCGCATACTGAATTATAATACTATTATACTAAGTCAAGAAATCCTCATATTTCAATTACAGATGATTCTATGGACAGCAAAAGCTGTGCATACAAGCTGAACGATATTTTTATCAGCCGTTTTAAGCCTGTCCTTGAAATTATCAATGCCAATGATTTTTTGAACAGCAAGACCGAAAGTGAGCTGTTTGAACTTTACAATAAGATGTTCGATCTTGATGTTCATCACTACATGACAGGCACAAAGGACGGTTTTGTCATATCCGAAATTCACTTATGATACCTAGTATTAGCACTTATCTGAAACGCCCTGTAAACCTGCTCCAAAAGCATTATCCTTGCAAGCTGGTGCGGAAATGTCATCTCTGACATTGATAAGCGCAGGTCAGCTTTCGCCTTTATCTCAGGGGCAATGCCGAATGAAGAGCCTATTATGAAATTCACTGTGCTGAATCCGTTCAGACCGCATTCGCTGAGCTTTTTGGACAGCTTTTCACTTGAAAGCTGCTTGCCCTCAATGCACATTGCAATATTGTATGCACCCTTGATGTCAGTGTAGCCTTTCATGGCTTTTGCCTCGTTTTCAAGCGCCGCCGCTATCTCCTTTTCGGAGGGGTTGTCAGATAACCTCGACTCGTTCAGCTCAACTATTTCAAGCTTGCAGAACGCCCCCAGCCGCTTTGAGTATTCCGCCGCTGCGTCACGCCAGTATTTTTCTTTCAGCTTTCCAACTGTAATAAGATTTATCCTTATCAAAATGCCACCGCCATTCCGCTGCCCTCAGGCTTTGCTATATGTAAAATATAGTCGCTGTTGCGCTCGTAATCCCCAAGTGCTCCCACAGCCGAGTTTTCAGCCTGCAAAGGCGTGTTGTTTTCCTGACTTAAATGCCCTAAAATAAATTTATATGTACCTGCTGTCATAAGCTTTTTTAGCTGTTCTCCGCAAGCAGAGTTTGAAAGGTGTCCGTGGTCTGAGGCGATGCGCCTTTTCAGCTCATATGGATAAGGCCCATTTTTCAACATTGACTCATCATAATTTGACTCCAGCAAAACAAGGTCAGAACCGCTCAGGTGCATATTGACCTCATTTGTAACAGTGCCAAGGTCGGTGCATACGCATACCTGCTTGCCGTCAGGGGTCTTTATCTGATATCCACAGCTTGCAGGGGTATCATGAAATGTGGCAAAACCTTTTACGGCATAATCTCCTATGCAGACTTCATTGCCGTCCACCTCGTTGACATCACAGGCTGGGTCTATTTTGCCGTCAGATACAAGTATCTCAAGATTGGTCTTTTGGGCAAATACAGGGATATGATATTTCTTCGTGAGAACTTTAAGCCCAGAAACATGGTCTGAATGTGTGTGTGTGATAAAAATTCCCTGTATCACAGACGGGTCTATCTCGTTAGCTTTCAAAGCCTCACAAAGACGTTTGCAGGATACTCCTGCGTCAACAAGTATCCCGCCGTCACTGTTGCCAATAAAAGAGCTGTTGCCCTTGCTTGATGAAAAAAGTGGATATATCCTTGCCATAACTAATTCCTTTCAAAAGTTTTCAGAAGATACTCTGCAACACCGTTTCCTTCATTTGTGCCTGTCACCTCGTCACAGCCTTCAAGCACCTCTTTGCATGCGTTTTTTACCGCCACTCTTTTATCAGCCGCCTTGAACATAGGCAGATCGTTGGTGTTGTCGCCAAAAGCCGTGACAAAGTCAAAGCCGTAATTCTCACGAAGATACCTCACGCCTTGCTCCTTAGAAGCCATCGAAGAGAACACTTCAAGATACCAAAGCTTGGGGTCATAAACATCATAATAGTATGTGATGTTCAGCTTTTCATTTTCTTTAAGAGCGTCATACAGCGGTACAAGTTTTTCTTTTTCTGCAATAAATGTGAAGTATATCACATTGTCGATGTACCGAGAAAGGTCACTGACCTGCGTGAAAGACTTGTAATATTTCTTTCTGCGTTCGTTGTAAAAGCTCTTCATTGCAGGTGAAATAAGCCTCTCATATCTTGTGGAAAGCTGGTTATCTGAAACCGAGTACATAAAAGGCTCTAAACCAAGCCCTTTTGAAAGACCTATGATAAGACCGCAAAGCTCTCTGGAAAGGCTGTTTATCTTGACGTATTTTTTCTCCGCCATATCATAAATAAGCACGCCGTTCATAAGTATAACGGGAAGCTTCAGCTCAAGCCCCGAAAGTATTTTTCCTGCGGAAGCAAGCGTCCTTGCAGTGGCGGCAGTGAAGTTAAGCCCCTTTGCCATGAGCCTGTTCAAAGTGTCTCTTGTGAACTCCGTCACCTCTGCATTGCCGTTAAGCAACGTTCCGTCAAGGTCGGAAATAAAAAGCTCCATATCATGTCCTCTCAAATGCTGTAAAAAACGGCGGCAAATAATATGCCGCCGCAGTGTTATCAATATTAATCAGCCGCTAAGCTCCATTTCGTTAGCGTCAGGCTTGTAAACACGCTGAATGTCAGCTCCAAGCCCTCTGAGCTTCTCATCTATCTTTTCATATCCTCTTTCGATGTAGAAAATATTGTCTATCTCAGTCGTTCCCTCAGCCGCAAGACCGGCAATGACCATTGCCGCACCTGCTCTCAGGTCAGTTGCCACAACAGGAGCACCTTTGAGCTTGCCAACGCCCTGTATAACAGCCACCTTGCCGTCAACAGAAATGTCAGCGCCCATTCTTCTAAGCTCAGCCACATATCTGAATCTGTTGTCAAAAATATCGTCTGTAACGATGCTCGTACCCTCTGCAAGCGTCAGCAGTGTTGAGAACTGCGGCTGCATATCAGTAGGGAAGCCAGGGTGCGGCATAGTTTTTATAGAAGTTTTCATGAGCGGACCGTCCACCCAAACATGAACACTCTCGTCGCTTTCCTCAACGTTTACGCCTACCTTGCGGAGCTTTGCCGTGATAGACTCAAGGTGTTTAGGGATAACATTTGCGATAACAACGTCGCCCTTTGTGGCAGCCGCCGCTACCATATAAGTGCCTGCCTCTATCTGGTCAGGGATAGTCGCATAGGT
>OHQH01001491.1_pt1 | contig 9812 bp, 6 predicted proteins | sample 1577891 | NCBI WGS metagenome assembly OHQH01 (sample SAMEA3879601, study PRJEB24766) | human gut metagenome | biome: human-associated habitat; feature: feces | place: USA | collected 1985/1987
TCAGTGTTAAAAGTCGAGGTGGCAAATCATCAACAATATGTTGAGATGATTTGCCGCCTTTTTGAAGTCTATACGTTTCTCCCTTTTATACCGATACATCAATAGAATTACGAACAATTCTATTACCATTTTGGACAAGTGTAGCTTCTACGGATTCTCTTGTGACATTATCAAGAATGCTTGTATCAAATGCTTGTCCGGGCTTCCAATTTGGATTGGCTGATTTTACTGCCGCATACATAGCAGCTCTATACTGTCCTTCATATTGTTCTAAAGTCCATGTACCACTTAAACGCTTATCTTTGCTGACACTTAACTGATAATCTTTGAAAATATCGGAACGTTTCGTTGTGTCACCATTTGAAAGACCTTTTTCCTGAATAAATTCCCGCTTCACATTATCAAACATTTTTTGACGATGCTCTTCGGATATATTTGTAAGTTTCTGCCATGATGTACCTTTTCCAGTAACATCCATACCTGCAACACCATTTGAATTTAATAAATCTCCGTCCGAATCAAACTGCTTCATCAGATTTTTAATAATCGTATCCCTTCCACCGAATATTTCATATATCATCTTTTCTTCCGGAGACATCATGGATTCATTTTCAATTACTCCAGATAACCAGCCTTTTTCTTTCAATGCCTTATACTGTTTACTATTTGTATTGATACTATTATAGGTATTACCTAAACCGTTAATATTCATTGACATATAAAAGCCTCCCTGCAAATAAATTCAAAATCCGTTTAGAATCAGTACTATATAATATATCATCGCAAATTCCAGAAAATTAATAACACAGTATATAATATAAAATGCTTTTCCCGATATAATTAGGTAAGATTTATGATTGGAAATGAGGAAAAGCATGAACATATGACTTTATAGAATGTGCGTATAATCATAAAAAAATATGGTTATAATACTTGCGTATAATCAAAAAACAATTTACAATATGCGTATAATCATAAAATATAGAACAAATATATATGCGCATAATCTGGAGGAGCTATGATATTAAAAAGAAAAATATATAAAAAACTACTGGAATGGAAAAAGGAGTGTCAGGGGAAAAAAGCTTTACTGATAGAAGGCGCCAGACGTATTGGAAAGTCTACCATCTGCGAAGAATTTGGAAAAAGCGAATACAAAAGTTTTCTTCTGATTGACTTTGCTAAAAAAGATAAGGAAGTTGAGGGGTATTTTGAGAAATATCTGAATGATCTGGATACATTTTTTATGTTATTACAGACACATTTTGGAACAAAACTGACAGAGAGAAACTCTCTTATTATTTTTGATGAGGTGCAGATGTTTCCACAGGCAAGAGCTGCAATAAAATATTTAGTGGCAGATGGAAGATATGATTATATCGAAACTGGTTCATTGATATCTATCAGAGAAAATGTAAAGAACATCGTCATACCGTCAGAAGAAAGACATATCAATATGTATCCATTGGATTTTGAAGAATTTGCAATAGCATTAGAAGAAGATTTGCTGGTTGAATATATAAAAAAATGCTTTGAAAAAAGAGAACCTTTGGAAAGAAGTATGCATAATCAGGCAATGCTTTTGTTTCATCAGTATATGCTTGTTGGTGGGATGCCTATGCCTGTAGTGGCATTTATTGAAAGTAAAAAAGATTTTACAGAAGCGGATAAAGAAAAAAGGGACATTCTTAAATTGTATCGGGAAGATATTATGAAGATAGATATGAGATATAGAAGCAAAGTTCTTGCAATCTATGACCAGATTCCGGGATTTCTTTCACAGCATGAAAAAAGAGTTGTATTCAAAAAGCTACAAGATGGTAGTTATGCAGACCAGTATGAAGAAACTTTTTTCTGGCTGTCGGATTCTATGATATCCAATGAGTGCTTTTTGTGTAATGATCCGAATGTTGGCTTATCATTAAATGAGACAAGAAGCTATGTAAAGTGTTATATGGGTGATACCGGACTTTTGGTAAGCCATGCATTTGATGAGAATGAATTACTTGAAGATGAAGTATATAAACAGATATTGGCAGGCAAATTACAGATTAATGAAGGAATGCTTTATGAAAATGCAATAGCTCAGATGCTGGTGGCGAATGGACATAAGTTATATTTTTATACACACTATAATGAAAATAAGCATCGAAATGATATGGAAATAGATTTTATCATTTCCAATAACAGCAGATTAAAATATAAGATGTTTCCGATTGAAGTGAAGTCAGGAAAGCAATACAAAACGACCTCATTAAATAATTTCAGAGAAAAATACAAGGAGCGCATAGGGGAAAGTTATATTATTCATCCAAGAAATTTAATTGTAAAAGATGGAATTATATGCATTCCCCCATATATGACGATGAATATATAAAAATCTGACATACACACCAAGTTTTGGAGAGGATGGCATTATCAGTAAAAGATTCCAGAATGGCAAGGAACTGGAATTCGCAGGCTCGAAAGATTTCTGGAAAAAATTTTTAAATGAATCATAATAATTTACGGATCTTTGACGGCGGCATCCCAAACCGTTTTTTAAACAGCTTGCTGAAATGATAGACATCATCATAGCCGACTTCGGCTGCAACTTCCTGGATGCTGCCGTCAAAGCCGTTTTCCAACAATTCTTTTGCTTTTTCAAGGCGGATATTGATCAGGTGGCGGATCGGTGTATCGCCTGTCTCACTTTTAAAAATACGTGAGATATAAAAAGGACTTAAGTACATATTTTCTGCAATCTGATCTAAAGAAATCTTTTCACTGTAATGATCCTCAAAATAATTTACGATCTGGTCAACTACATATTTTTTGCTGGTAGATTCAAAAGAGCAGCCGGTATTGATTTTTACCGGTTCACTCTGTTCCCGAAGCAGCAGTATTAACATCTGCATCAGGTAACTTTTTAACATGATATAACGCCCGCAGCGGCAGATATCATTTTCAGCACTCATGGCAGTACAGATCTTAAAAAGTTTTTGCCGTAATTCACCGGAAGTATGTAAAATCGGAGACTGCTCTGCAGGATCAGCGGCTGGGTCTTTTAAATGCAGCGGCAGATAATTTTCCGGGAAATCCGGAAAACGGACATCACATAAACCGACAAAAAACTCCGTGGTCGGATTGGCAGGATCCGTGCAGAGTGCCTGATGCTTCTGCCCCGGATTTAAAATAATGATATCTCCTTCGGACACATCATAGAGCCTGTCCGCAATCTTGTATTTGCCGTGGCCGGACAAAATAAATGCCATCTCGATAAAATCGTGGCTGTGATAGCGTGCTTCATCTTTCAAACGTGTGCCTTTCCAGGTAAATAGAAAAGTTGGATTCAGTTGGTCAAGCAGTTGTTCCCGGTTGTCACAGCACATAGTAAGGTCTCCATTTCTTCATTTTATCGCCGATAAAAACTTATTGTCTATATTTAAAATACAATGCGATGTGGATCATAAAAAGTGTGTCAAAATGTGAAATATGGGAATTTGCGCGAAGCTGGAGATCTTTTTGTGACTTGGGAGAAAATTAGAAAATCTTAGTATGCCTGTAAATACACAGTGTTGTGCTGCCACGGATGGCAGCGCAAGTCTTAACGTGCCATGGAGGGCACGTTTAAGACGTACACGTCACTTTGAAAGAGCATAAAGCAGGCATACTTAGTTTTTCTTATTTTCGGACAATGGAACAAAATGAAAACCAGCTTCGCGCAAATTTCCAGTTTCAAAGTCTAAATACACTTTTTTTATCCACATCACAGTATAACATATTCCCCATCAGAAACCATCCCCTCCGTTGCAAAAAATAACATGAACGGTGCAAGATAGTACATTCCTTTTTACCCCAAAAGTACTATACTGAAAATCCGAAAGGAAAAACGAAAAGGGAGTAGGAGGGTTATTATGACACCAATGAAGTGGTTCTTTTCATTTCTGAAAAAGTACAGGGGATTAATGATAGTTGGAATTTTGCTGACCACAGCGGTGTCAGTGCTTTCGGTGGTCAATCCGTACATATCCGGGCAGATCGTAGATCAGGTCATAAGCGGTGGAAAATATGACAGACTGATGCCGTTTATCGGATGTCTGATCGGAGTCACGATCGTGATGGGAGTCTTGCGTTTTCTGTTTCAGGTCGCATTTGAGACGGCGTCGCAGGGCGTTTTATACGATATGAGAGACAAAGTCTACCGGAAATTATTAGAGGAAGATTTTGCATTTTACAATAAGAAACGTACCGGAGACCTGATGAGCCGCCAGACCGGAGATATGGATGCAATCCGTCATTTTGTGGCGTATGTGGTCTACATGGTTTACCAGAGTGTGCTGATGTTTGTGTTTGCACTGCTTATGATCTTTACGGTCAACACGAAACTGGCACTTGCCATGCTTGTGGTTCTGCCGTTTACGGCGTTTGCAACCTGCCGTCAGACGAAAGAGGTACGTCCGGCATTCAAGCGTAACCGTGACTGTTTTTCCTCACTCAATGCGTTTGTGCAGGAAAATGTCAGTGGAAACCGTGTGGTAAAAGCATTTGCAAAAGAAGATTTTGAGATTGAAAAATTCAATAAGGAAAATGATAAATTCCGTGCGGCGCAGATCGATGCGTCAAAGATCTGGATGAAATATGTGCCGATATTTGAGGTGCTTTCCTATGCGCTGACGATCATCCTGATCCTCTACGGCGGCTATATGGTCATTCAGGGAGAGATCACGTTAGGACAGCTCGTGACGGTGAACGGCTATCTGTGGATGTTAAACAACCCGCTGCGCCAGGCAGGATGGCTGGTCAACGATATCAGTAACTTTACAACGTCCGTGGAGAAAATCTATGCGACTTACAGTGAAGAGCCGCATGTAAAAACACCGGTATCTGGAGTAGTGAAGAAACATCTGAAAGGAGAGATCGAGTTTAAAAATGTATCTTACCGTGCGGATGACGAAGATATTGTCATGGATGTCAATTTTAAGGTAAAACCGGGGCAGACCGTCGGCATCATTGGTTCTACCGGAGCCGGAAAATCAACGATCATGAATCTGCTCTGCCGGTTTTATGATACGACTTCCGGTGAAGTGCTTGTGGATGGTGTGAATGTCCGCGACATGGATCTTTATAACCTGCGTGACAATATCGGCATGGCGATGCAGGATGTGTTCCTTTTTTCGGATACGATCGAAGGAAATATCGCATACGGAAGGCCGAATTGTTCGTTCGAAGAAGTCAAACAGGCTGCGATCATGGCGGATGCCAATCATTTTATCCAGGCACTTCCGGATGGATATGATACGATTGTGGGTGAGCGCGGTGTCGGACTTTCCGGCGGACAGAAACAGCGTATCTCCCTTGCGAGGGCACTGCTGAAAGATCCGTCGATTCTGATTCTTGACGATACGACATCGGCGGTCGATATGGAGACGGAGAGTTATATCCAGAGCCAGTTGAAGAAATTAGATAACAAGTGCACGATCTTTGTCATTGCGTACCGCATTTCTTCCATTAGAGATGCAGATCTGATCCTTGTCATGGATAACGGACGCATCATTGAACAGGGAACACATGAGCAGTTAGTGGCGGCGGGAGGTTATTACGCGACGGCTTTCCATAACCAGTATGGCGAGATCCCACAGGAAATTTTAAACGGAAAGGGGGAGAAATAAGATGGCAAGAAACAGATATGATATGGATGAGATATTAGAGGACAGTTTTGATGTAAACCAGCTCAAACGTCTTGCAGGTTACATTGCTCCCTACAAAAAGAAGATGGCAGGCGTTATTCTTCTGATGCTTTCTTCCTCGGCACTTACCATGGCGATCCCGATCTTTTTCCAGAATGTGATGGATCACAGCATCCCGGAAAAAGATATGAAATCGATCACATTTTACAGTATTGCGACATTGCTGATCGCACTTTATTCGGGTATTTCCCTGCGGATCAAGATCAAGACCATGAGTGTGATCGGGCAGAATATCGTACATGATATCCGCTATGATATTTTCTGTCATCTGCAGGAACTTCCATTTTCCTATTATGATGACAGACCACATGGAAAAATTCAGGTGCGTGTGGTCAATTATGTGAACAGCCTAAGTGATCTTTTGAGCAATGGTATTGTCAACACATTCACAGATCTGTGCAACCTGATCTTTATTCTGATGTTTATGTTTGCACTCGATGTCCGGCTGACGCTGATCTGTCTGTGCGGATTGCCGGTTCTTGCATTTGTGATTATCTTAATCAAGAAAAAACAGCGCAGGGCATGGCAGATCCAGAGCAACAAACAGTCAAACTTAAATGCGTACATTGCGGAGAGTATCAATGGAATCCGTGTGACGCAGTCTTTTGTAAGGGAAAATGAGAATACCGGAATCTTTAATAACCTAAGTAAAAATTACCGGAAATCCTGGATGCGTGCGGTAATGTTTAACTTTACGATGGGACCGAGCGTGGATATTATTTCGACATTTACGACGGCACTGATCTATGTGCTGGGTGTCCGTTGGATTTTAGCACCGGATATGACACTGACCGTCGGTGTTCTGATCGCATTTACCGCGTACATTGGGCGTTTCTGGGCACCAATCAACACACTTGCCGGATTTTACAATTCTCTTTTGACAGCAATCTCTTATCTTGAGAGGATTTTTGAGACGATCGATGAGCCGGTGGGTGTCAGGGATGAGCCGGATGCAATCCCGATGCCGGAGGTGGCAGGAGAAGTGAAGTTTTCCCATGTGTCCTTTGGTTATGAGCCGGGGCAGAAGATTTTGGAGGATATCAATTTTACGGCAAAACCGGGTGAAACGTATGCGATCGTCGGCCCGACCGGGGCAGGAAAATCCACGATCGTAAATCTCATCAGCCGTTTTTACAATGTGGATTCCGGGAAAATCACGATCGATGGCATTGATATCTCGAAAGTGACACTTCATTCACTGCGCACCCAGATGGGAATCATGATGCAGGACAGCTTTATTTTTGCGGGGACGATCATGGATAATATCCGCTATGGCAACCGCAGTGCGACGGACGAGGAAGTCATCCGTGCCGCAAAAACAGTCTGCGCCCATGATTTTATTATGGAAATGGAAAACGGATATAAGACACAAGTCAATGAGAGAGGAAGCAGGCTATCCGCCGGACAGCGGCAGCTTATTTGCTTTGCAAGGGCACTGCTTGCAGATCCGAAGATCCTGATCTTAGATGAGGCGACTTCGAGCATTGATACCGAGACGGAACTGCTTTTGCAGAAAGGATTGAACGAACTTTTGAAGGGACGGACTTCTTTTATCATTGCACACAGACTTTCTACGATCAAAAATGCAGACTGCATCTTATATGTGGATAAAGGCGATATTTTAGAGCGTGGAAATCATGACGAACTGATGGAACAGAAGGGTGAGTATTATAAACTTTATATGTCACAGTATGATTTCTTAAAATGACAGGCAATGCGGTGCCATTTGCCAATCGAAAAACTTAAAGCCAGCGTTTGACACTCGGATCTTATAAATAAAAACTGCCGCCTCACGGTGATATGCCCCCCTTTTTCTGAACTTACAGAGAAAAGGGTACATATATTCACCCGGAGACGGCTGTTTTTATGAAAGTTTATTCAGTTTTATGTTCTTTCCGGTATTCTGCCGGGCTTTTTCCAACGTATTTTTTGAACTTGATATGGAAATAATCGACATTCCGGTAACCGACTTTTTCTGCGATCGCATAAACTTTTAACTCTGAGGAACAGAGAAGCTCCATCGAGTGTTTGATGCGGACATGGTCGACGTATGAGTTGAAGTTTTCACCCATCTTTTTGCGGAAAATCTTTCCGAGATAGGAGCTGTTGTAACCAAACAGCGGTGCAATATTTTCTAATGTGATATTGCTTGCATAGTTGTGGTTGATGTAGTGCAGAATATCATCCAGCACGCTTTCACGGGAAGAGTTACCGATCGAGGACATGATCATCTCAAACTGTTCCGTAAAGTACAGGATGATCTCGTAGAGATAATATTTTTCTTCGATCAGACGGATGATATCCGCATTGCTCGGAAACGGGATATTTGTACCATTGTAAAGCCGGTTTGCCTGTTCCTTGATCTGCAGATAAAGGTCTGTCAGGAAAAGCCGTATGGAATCAATCGAATCTGCAGCATGGTAAAGTTCATTGGTAAGCTGTGTCAAAGTCTCCGCTAACATATTGCGGTTGAATGCCTGAAGATATTCAAACAGGCTGGTAGCGTAACGGTTTAAAAAAGCGTCGTTTAAGATGGATTTTAAACTGTCCGGGTCCGGCAGTTCGGCATAACCGATCGTGTGCTGTTCCTGCTCGCAGAAGAAACGGCGTTCTAAGAGCTGTTTCGCCTGAATATAGGAAATATAGACTTCCGACAGGTCTGACACACGCGCACCGTATGTAATAAAGAGACTGTCGAGAGGAGAGTTCTCCTGTGGACGCCGTTCTCTCCGGTAACGCTCCAGAAAATCGTTAAACTTTTGAATGGCAAAAGTGCCTTTCAGCAAAATAACCTCATGATACTGCAGCGTAATGTTATCGTAGGAGTTATTATCCTGATTTGTCACGCGCAGAAGATCCGAAAAACGATAGGAGGCATCTGCAGTATTGTGACTGTATTTCTCATAGATCACAACCTGATAGGTGTCTGCTGTCAGATGGAGATCTGTTGTATTTATGTGGGAAAGATCGATATCGTTCGTTAAAAGATCGCGGATGATGGTCTCTCTTGCCTTTTCACGGTAATGTTCCCGGGTATTTGCAGTTGCAGCATCCTTGTCTAAGTTTTTTTTGATCGAACGAAGAATCTCCTCAAGTTCATCCTCGTCGATCGGCTTTGTCAGATAATACTGCACTCCGTAACGGATGGCTTCCTGCGCATATTTGAAATCAGAGTAACCGCTTAAGATAATGACTTTTCCGGTAAAACCCTGTGCTCTTGCCTCCCGGATAACGTCAAGCCCTAACATTCCCGGCATGCGGATGTCTAAGAGAACGATATCCGGCTGTAAGGCAAGAATCTGCTGATAGGCGGTCTCACCGTTTGCAGCTTCTCCGGCGATCGTATAGCCGAGAGATTCCCAGTCGAACAGACATTTGATACCTTCCCGGATAATGGATTCATCATCTGCAATTAAAACGCGATACATAAAAATAACCTTCCTGTTCCAATGATAAAAGTACTAAACGTAAGTATAAATGCGAACGTTTTGTTTGTCAAATTTATCGAGTGTTTTATGTACAATTTAGAGGGTATTTTTTGCAGGGTGGGTATAGTAAGATGAGACAAAATGAGATAATTACAGGGAGGAAAATCCTCTGCGCCTGATAGCAGTCGCATTTTCCTTCGGAAAACAGGGAGGATTATCATATGAAATTCAGTAATGGATGCTGGCTGCAGAAAGAGCGCTGCGAGTGCTTTTCTCCGGCAGAAGTATATTTTTCAAAAATCGAGAAAGATCAGGTGACGATCTGTGCGCCGACAAGCAAGATCACACAGCGCGGCGATACCCTTGGCGGAATCAACCTCACGATCGTGATTTCAGCACCGTATGAGGAAGTGCTTAGGGTTCAGACTTATCATCACATGGGCGTGCAGAAAAAGGCACCGTCATTTGAGATCGCACCTGCGGAGAGCGGACATTTAAAGGCAGAAGATACGGAGGACAAACTGGTCATTTCAAGCGGTACACTGCGTCTGGAAGTGCAGAAAGAGAACGGAGCACTCACATTTTACCGCGGTGAGGAGAAAATCACTGCAAGCGGATGGAGAGATCTTGCATACATGAAGACCGACTGGAAAGG
>OHQH01001516.1_pt1 | contig 9702 bp, 8 predicted proteins | sample 1577891 | NCBI WGS metagenome assembly OHQH01 (sample SAMEA3879601, study PRJEB24766) | human gut metagenome | biome: human-associated habitat; feature: feces | place: USA | collected 1985/1987
TCCATGTGTTCAGCCTAGTTCGTAAATATGTGTCCAGGATTCTGGGTACATATCAATATGATACCGGGGATTTCTTATTTTGTAATTATATGCGTGCCCAACTCTACTCTGCATGGATTACATCATGCATATCATACATTCCGGCAGATTTTCCCTTTAAGAACTTTGCTGCTTCTACAGCTCCTTTCCCAAAGATTGCCTTAGAATATGCCGTATGCTTAAATTCAATCACTTCATCAGTTCCTGCGAAGATTACTTCATGTTCACCAACAATGCTTCCTCCACGGACTGCCTGAATACCGATTTCTTTTGCATCTCTCTTCTTCCGCTCACTGCTCCTGTCTAATTTATAGGAATAGGTATTGTCCATAGCTTCGTTCATGGCATCTGCTAATGCAAGAGCAGTTCCACTCGGCGCATCCAGCTTCTGGTTATGATGTTTCTCTACGATTTCCACATCAAAGCCGGCAGGTGCAAGCTTCTTTATAGCAGTCTGCAATAAATCCATTAAGGTATTGATTCCAAGTGACATATTGGCAGATTTTAAAATTGCAGTCTCTTTGCTGGTCTCAGTAACTTTCGCCAGCTGGTCTTCGGATAAACCGGTGGTGCAAAGTACCAGTGGAAGCTTCTTCTCGCCACAGTAATTTAACAGTTCATCTACTGCCTTCGCATTGGAAAAATCAATCACAACATCTGCTGCAATCTGGCATTCCCGTATGGACTTATATACCGGATAATCATTTTTCTTTTCATCATAGGTATCAATTCCGGCTACAATTTTCACATCTTCGTCCTGCGCAATCAGGCCGGTTATTACCTGACCCATTTTTCCATTACAGCCATGCATGATTACTTTTGTCATCTCTATCATCTCCAGTTTCTTATTCTAATTTTAATCCATATGTACGCATTGCCTGAATCAGTCTCTCTTTATTGGCTGGCTCCATCTCGCAAAGCGGGGAACGAAGCGGTCCGACGTTCTTGCCCATAAGATTTAATGCTTCTTTTACCGGAATCGGGTTTACTTCACAGAATAATGCATCAATCAATGGAAGGGCTTCTCTCTGTAACTGATTTGCTGTTGCAAGGTCGCCTTTGAAGAAGCTTTCACACATATTATGCACTTTTGCCGGAGCAAGGTTTGCCCATACGGAAATTACTCCGATTCCGCCAATGGACATAAGTGGTACAACCAGTCCGTCTTCTCCGGAATATAAATCAAGCTTTCCATCGGTTAAGTACATGGTCTTAGATGCCTGTGCAAGGTTACCGGTTGCTTCTTTTAATCCAACAATATTTTCCTGGGTGCGGAATAATTCTGCAACTGTCTCCGGCAGAAGGTTACATCCGGTTCTTCCCGGTACATTATACATAATAATCGGAAGTCTTGTTTCCTGTGCAATCTTAGAATAATGTCCGATTAAACCTTTCTGTGTTGCCTTATTATAATATGGAGTTACGATAAGTGCTCCGTCTGCTCCTGCTTCTTCTGCTTCTTGGGTCAACTGGATTGCTGTCTCCGTTGAGTTAGAACCGGTTCCTGCTACTACCGGAACTCTGTGTTTTGCAAATTCTACTGCTGCACAGATTACTTTGTGATGTTCTTCCATGGATAAGGTAGAACTCTCTCCTGTTGTTCCTGCAATTACGATACAGTCTGTACCTTCAGAAATCTGTTCTTCGATTAATTCCTCTAATTTGTCATAGTTAACTTCTTCATTTGCTTTCATTGGGGTTACAATTGCAACTCCGGAACCTTTGTAAATAGACATGTTCTTTTTCCTCCACTTTATAAGTATCTTATTTATTGTATGAAGATATCGTTTGTTTTGCTTTTATTACCAGCATAAAAAAACCGGCTCACAGGGAGCCGGTTGATATTCCACTTAAATTATTATGGATCATACCGATAGCGCCCCATCTTATTACAAGATGACAGTCATGAACTTCTTCAATCCATGCCCAAGATTATTCTTTGCAGGAAAAATAACCTTTCGGCGTGTTCCCCTTTCCTTATGTCTTCTTCTATGTCTGCCATATCCGACCAAGTACTCTTGTCTCACGCAACCTCTACCTTCATATATTAAATTTCTTACCTCAATATAGCACCGCTGCTACTATCTGTCAACGTCCTATGCAGACATTTTACATTTTCTTTCTTATTTTTCCGCAGTAATCTTATAAATCTCATCTGCATAGCTGCGAATGGATTCTTCTAATACCCTTCCGGTCATAATAACCTCTGTTTCATCCATCTTTGCTTTTAAAACAGCTTCTAATTCTTCCGACGAAATTACTCCGGCATCTATAAGGCCCAGAACTTCATCCAGAATCAGTACATTGCATTCACCGGTAACCAGCACTTTCTTGGCAAAATTCAGTCCGTTTTTCATATTGAGTTTCTCTTCTGCCTGTCTTTCTTCCGGCAGTTCATCATAATTCTCTTCTGATTTTTCAAAACGGAATACCTTGATTTCCGGTTCTAACTGCTTCATATAAGCAATCTGATCATCTGTTTTTCCTTTTAAAAACTGGATAATAATTACACTCTTATTCTCTCCGGCTGCCCGCAACGCATTGCCCAGTGCAGCATTGGTCTTTCCACGACCTGCACCATAATAAATCTGTACGGAACCCTTTTCCATGACAAACCTCCATGCCAATTCTTACAGGGACTCTTTATCCCAGATTTACTTACGATACCACAATTTCCAATAAAAAGCAATGTCTGTATGTTTCATGTTTTCTCAATTATTCTTTATTTCTACTATTTTATTCCATATATTCAATTTTGCTCACGGATACCTCATAGGCGGTACGCTTCTCTACCTCATCCTCATTTAAGCGTTTGACATACTCCCTGCTCTGGATTCTGCCCCAGATCTGCACATGCACACCCACCTCAAATCTTGCGGCAAATCTTGCATTTCTTCCCCAGCAGATGCATGGGATATAATCAGATTTTCCATAGGAACGGTTTACCGCCACCAACAGGTCTGCAATTTCTCTTCCAAGAGGAGTCTTACGGTAAATCGGATCTTTACAGATATAGCCATCAAGAAGAATCTGGTTGCTCTTCATCTCCTCTGTCTCTTCTTCAATAAACTCAATCTCCCGGACGAATACGGAGAGAACCAGCCGGTTCTTAAGTTCCTCATGTCTGTTATAGGAACGGAACTGTCCGGTCACATATACCTTCTGTCCTATGTAACTCTGCGAAGTGTCAATCAGACGCTCTGAAATCATCAATGGAATGTAGTCGGAAAAATTACTTAATCTGCTGACCGCTACCTCTACCATATAAAAGCCTTCCCCATACACTTCATGACTGTATTGGAAATCGGAAATAATCTCCCCTACAATGGATACCTGGTTGTTTTCTAAAATCTTATCTGCCATGAATCTTTCTCCTTTATTTAGTGTGTTTTCGAACGTTTTTACAGTACCATTCCAATGAGATGAAACTCATCAAAATCTGTCGATAACATTTTGGATATATTATGCATAAAGCCACTTTTCCATGCATATGCGCTGTGTCCTTGAACAAAGAATGTGCCTTGGCACATTCTCGCGCCTGCGGCGGTCGCTTGCGACATCTACCTTATACGCCGCAGTGCGCATCCTCGCGGAGCGTTTTTTTCTTTACAGGAAAGCAATTTCCTGTAAAGAAAGAAATACTTGCGTATTTTTCAATATGTGATAGAATAAAAACGCCGGTCATTTACAGACAGGCATTATATATAAGAAGAAACTGAATTTTATGCACTGATAGAAGGAAGGATTTTATATGAAAACAACAAGAGACGATATTAGAAACATAGCTATCATCGCCCACGTTGACCACGGTAAAACTACTCTGGTCGATGAGCTGTTGAAACAGAGTGGTGTATTCCGTGCCAATCAGGAAGTCCAGGAACGTGTCATGGATTCCAATGATATTGAGCGTGAACGTGGTATTACCATTCTTTCTAAGAATACTGCTGTATTCTACAAAGATGTAAAAATCAATATCATTGATACTCCTGGCCATGCCGACTTCGGTGGCGAGGTTGAGCGAGTTCTGAAAATGGTAAACGGTGTTATTCTTGTGGTAGATGCATTTGAAGGTGCTATGCCACAGACCAAATTCGTTCTTATGAAAGCACTGGAACTGAATCTGCCGGTTATTGTATGTATCAATAAAATTGACCGTCCAGAAGCAAGACCGGAAGAAGTTATTGATGAAGTATTAGAGCTTTTCATGGATTTAGACGCTTCTGACGAACAGTTAGACTGCCCATTCATCTTCGCTTCTGCAAGAGATGGATACGCCATAAGAAATTTAAATGATGAGCGCAAGGATATGACTCCTTTATTCGAAACCATTATCGACTACATTCCGGCACCTACCGGTGACCCGGATGCAAACACCCAGGTTCTTATCAGTACCATTGATTATAATGAATACGTTGGACGAATCGGTGTTGGTAAAGTAGACAACGGTGTCTTAAAGGTAAATCAGGATGCTATCGTAGTAAACCACCACGAGCCTGACAAACAGAAAAAAGTCAAAATCAGCAAATTATACGAATTTGATGGTCTGAATAAAGTAGAAGTAAAGGAAGCGAAAATCGGTTCTATCGTTGCTATTTCCGGTATTGCAGACATCCATATCGGTGATACCATCTGTGCAACAGACAACCCGGTTGCCATTCCTTTCCAGAAGATTTCTGAGCCTACTCTTTCCATGAATTTCATGGTCAACGACAGCCCGCTTGCAGGACAGGAAGGTAAATTCATTACTTCCCGTCACTTAAGAGACAGACTGTTCCGCGAGTTAAATACCGACGTCAGCCTTCGTGTAGAAGAAACCGACAGTGCAGACTGCTTCAAGGTTTCCGGACGTGGTGAGTTACATCTTTCCGTATTAATCGAAAATATGCGTCGTGAAGGTTATGAATTTGCAGTCAGCAAGGCTGAAGTTCTTTACCACACTGATGAAAACGGCAAGAAATTAGAGCCTATGGAATTAGCTTATGTTGACGTTCCGGATGAATTCACCGGTACTGTTATTGATAAATTAAGCCAGCGTAAAGGTGAGATGGTTGATATGCGTCCAATCAGCGGCGGCTATACCCGTATGGAATTTAACATTCCATCCCGTGGTCTTATCGGTTACCGTGGAGACTTCTTAACCGACACCAAAGGAAATGGTATCATCAATACCATTTTCAACGGCTATGCTCCTTACCGTGGTGAGATCGCATACCGTAAACTTGGTTCCCTGATCGCATTTGAATCCGGCGAATCCGTAACTTATGGTCTGTACAGTGCCCAGGAGCGTGGTACTCTCTTCATCGGAGCCGGTGTAAAGGTTTACTCCGGTATGGTGATCGGTTCTTCCTCTAAACCGGAAGACATTGAATTAAACGTATGTAAGAAGAAACACTTAACCAATACACGTTCTTCTTCCGCAGACGAAGCGCTGACCCTTGTTCCACCAAAGATACTTTCCTTAGAGCAGGCATTAGACTTTATCGATGTTGACGAGCTCTTAGAGGTTACTCCGGAATCCTTACGTATCCGTAAACGTATTCTTGACCCGACCTTAAGAAAGAGAGCTAACTTCAAGAAATAAAAGTATCTCATGATATAGCATAAGAACTCCCCCGGATATTGAAATTTCTTCCAATATCCGGGGGAGTTTTCGATTTACGCGAGTAGCGAGAAAAATCGCATGCTTGCATGCAGATTTGGCGAGCACCGCGATAACTCGAGAAACTCGCAAAGCGTGTTTCTCGTAGTTACTATAAATGCCTAGTACGCACCATCTTTGCCATATTATTGCAGATATCCGTCCTTTATAATATCAGAAACCACACTGGTCGGAATCGTAAATTCTACAATTCCCATATAACCCGGTGCTACTTCATATTTATCAAAAACAATGGTCAACTCTCCTTCTTTGTTGACATAGAAATTTACATCATTCTTAATTCCATCAAAGCTGTAGCCATCTATATCCTTGTCTAAGAAGTATTGCAGGTTACTGTCTTTTTCCATATTTTCCTTCATCTGCTTTTCTATTTCCTCTGAAATCCGGTCCAGATAATCGGAATCCTTCTGAAATAAATCATTTAATGTGATGGTATTTCCGGTTTTCTTATCTATATTATAGATTTTCGTATACTGGTTCGATCCTGCCATTACAATGGAAGTATCAATTCTTAAAGCAAACAGCCGGTCGTTATCTGTCACTACCTGATAAGACGAATTCACTGCCTCATTACCATTCTCACCATCTTCAATGGAAGCTACATCAGACTGATAAGACTTAATAATACCACCGGCATACTTTTTCACTTCCTGATTCAGCTCGTCCGTCTCATCCGATAATACTTTCCCATCCTGATTTGTCACTGCCACCTGGGGAATGTCTACATTTGCTTCCATATTCTTATCATCCTGTACATCAGAATATGTAGAAAAGTTCACTACTTTTACAATTGTGCCAAGTAATGGAACCTCTTCCATGGCATGGGCTATTGTCGGGCTTACATTTACCGAAATCACCAGTGCAACCATAGCTGCCGCTACCGTTGCTGCTCCTTTTAAAAAGCGGATACTGCCTTTCTGGGTCTCCCTCTTTCCTTTTCTGATTCCGGCTTCCACCTGCGTTTTCAATGCTTCCGGGACTTCTATCTGCTCATATTCCTGCTTCATCCTGTCTATTTTCTCATGGTTCATGCTATTTCCTCCCTGGACATCTTTATCTTTAATTTCTTTAAGCTGCGATACAGGATTGATTTTACGGTGTTTGGATTTTCTTTCAGAAGATCTGCAATATCATCTATTTTCCATTCTTCAAAATATTTTAATATCACAATAGTTCTTTCCCGTTCTTCTAATTCTTCCAACGCTGCCAGCATATCCCAGTCTTTGTATACATCTTCTTTTGCTTCTTCCGGGATAAATACTCCACTTACGATACGCTTCTGTTTCTTGCACATATCCAGTGACGTATTTATAACAATCCGCCAGAGCCAGGTCTTAATATAGGTTTCTTCCTTCACCTGACCGGCATTCTTCATTGCCTTATATGCACTTTCCTGCACTACATCCATTGCGTCCTGTTCGTTCTTTACATAGGTAATTGCCAGCCGGTAAAGCTGCTCATAGGATGCAAGAATTTCCTGCTCCACCGCTTTTGCGATTCCTCTTTTCTTCATTCCTGTTTCCTCTTCTCTTTCCGAAAACCTGCATATGCAAAAAAAGCCTTTCAACCTTTGCTTTCTGTAAATTAGACGTTCCAGCCGGAAAAATAGTTTCATCTTTTTTATTATAACCCGCACAACTTACTGCCGGCAACTCCTTACCTGTGCTTTACACCTAGAAAATGCTTCCTCTCTTTCATAAATCTCTCTTCTTTTTTGTACTTTTTATTTAGGAAAATGCATAGATTACTACAAAAAATGAATTGAGAATTGCTATGTGCGGTATTTCCGGTTTTTGTAATTTACATACTGATTTTTTAGAAAGGGAGCCTTATTATCGTAACATTCTATCTGATATGAGTGACGCACTTTATCACCGCGGGCCGGACTCCCATGGTATTTATTTAACCTCTCATACAGGGTTTTCCCACACCCGGCTTGCCATTATTGATCCTCATGGTGGACTTCAGCCTATGACCAGACATTATTGTGACGCAGACTTCACCATCGTCTATAATGGAGAACTTTATAATACGAAAGAACTCCGTGAGGAACTGGTTTCCCATGGCATGACCTTTCGTACTCATTCCGATACAGAAGTCATTTTAAATGGATTTCTTTTTGAAGGACCGTCCTTTGTCCGGAAAATGAATGGTATTTTCGCTTTTGCCATTTATGATGAGGCTCATCAGCTTCTCTATCTCTTCCGGGATGCCTTTGGTGTAAAGCCGCTCTTTTACCGGCTTTTTCATGATACACTTATCTTTTCTTCCGAGCCGAAGGGAATCTTCTGTTATCCCGGCTGCATCCCTTCGGTAAATAAAACAGGACTCTCCGAAATCTTTGGTCTTGGTCCTGCCAGGAATCCCGGCAACGCAGTTTATGAGCATATGGCAGAATGTCTGCCGGGACATTACCTCACTTTCAGTGCTTCCGGACTGAAAGATTACTGTTACTTCCGATTAGAAAGCCATCCACATACAGACAGCTATGAAGAAACCGTTGTCCACACAAAAGAGCTGCTGTTACAGTCCATCCGCCGGCAGATGGTTTCCGATGTTCCTATCTGCACCTTTCTTTCCGGCGGGTTGGATTCCAGTCTCGTCTCTTCGGTCTGTGCGGAAGAATTAAGAAAAGAAGGGCAGACTCTTTCTACCTATTCCTTTGACTTTACAGATAATTCCCGTTACTTTAAGGCAAATGATTTTCAGCCCTCCGAAGACCGTCCCTTTGTGGATATTATGAAAAACTATCTTAAGAGTGAGCATCAATATCTAACCTGTGACAACCGCTCCCAGGCTGACTTACTTTTTGCTTCCATGAAAGCCCATGACCTTCCATGTATGGCTGACGTTGACTCATCCCTGCTCTTCTTCTGCCGGGAAGTCAGTAAGCAGCATAAGGTAGTCCTGACCGGAGAATGTGCCGATGAAGTTTTCGGCGGCTATCCGTGGTTTCACCGGAAGAATTTTCTTTCCTGCAACACATTTCCATGGACACCGGATTTGTCTTTCCGCAAGTCCTTCTTAAAAGACGAAATTGCAGATGCACTGTCCTTAGATTCCTATGTGCAAAGTTCTTATGAAAATGCCATTGCAGAGGTCGATATTCTGCCATCGGACAATGATACGGAATGCAGTCGCCGGCGTATTTCCTATCTTAACATCCGCTACTTTATGCAGACTCTGCTAAACCGCATGGACCGCACCAGTATGTTCTCCGGTCTGGAAGCCCGCGTTCCTTTTGCAGATAAAAACCTGGTTTCTTATGTCTTTAATGTGCCATGGGAAATGAAAGCCAAAGATGGTCTTGTGAAAAACCTTTTGCGGCAGTGTGCAAAAGACTATCTTCCGGACACCATTACTTTCCGCAAGAAAAGTCCTTATCCTAAGACCTACCATCCTTACTATGAACAGCTCCTGCGTCAGCGTCTGAGTGCACTGCTGACCACCGGGGAAAGTCCCCTTCTTGCGCTGATTGATAAAGAAAAGACTATGCAATTCTTAAATCAGGAAGGAGACTATGGCAAACCATGGTATGGCCAGCTTATGGCAGGTCCTCAGATGATTGCTTATCTCCTGCAGATTCATTACTGGCTCAGTGAATATAAGATTGACCTTCATTTATAATCTACCGGCATTGGAGACAGCACCACCGGCTGCAGCTGTTTTTCTTTCATGGCTGCAGCAATAGTCTCCTCTAACCGGCTAAAATCCGCCACCAGAGAATGAGGTTTCTTCTGATAATCATCCTGCCGGAAAGGTACAAAATAGATATGCTTCATATTCATCAGCAGTCCGATATTTCTAAGATTCATGGACAAAGCATCATTGGTAGAAATTGCCAGCACCAACGGCTTTTCATTTCTAAGATGCGCTTTGGCTGCCATAAGCACTGTGGTATCTACAATGCCCTGCTGCAGCTTTGCCATGGTATTTCCGGTACATGGTGCAATTGCCATCACATCAAAAAGTCCTGACGGACCGATGGTTTCTGCCTGCACGAT